>Ga0268359_12232_pt1 | contig 11518 bp, 9 predicted proteins | sample BioMet11_FD_194416 | JGI IMG/M metagenome (GOLD analysis project Ga0268359, IMG submission 194416) | Sewage microbial communities from Oakland, California, United States - Biofuel 11 (PacBio Assembly) | ecosystem: Engineered > Wastewater > Sewage > Unclassified | place: USA: California | collected...
TGTTTGAAGCCGTCGCGGAACTCCGTATGCGGCTTGATGCGGGCGGTATCGCCCTCGCCGCTGGCAAGCTCGAAGGTGGTGATGGAAAGGTCGGTAGTGCCCCCGCCGATGTCGATGGAAGCCATGCGGATGCAGGGATGCCTGTCGCAGGCCTCGCGCGGTTTGCCCATCAGGCGGAAGAGATGGTGGGCGTCGCCGTGCTGTTTGACGGCCAGCTCGTTGTACAGCAGTACAAGTTGCGAGCAGCTGGCTTCGTCCCAGTCGCAACGCACCTGCGGGCTCAGGCGGTAGTCGCCCGTGATGGCCCGGTTTTGCTGGCGGGGCGAGTACCACTGGCTCCAGCCCAGGGCATCCCACACGACGCGCACGGCCCAGGTAACCCAGCGGCGAAAGATGCGCTTTTCCGCCACCGGCATGGCCGTAGGCACGGTAAAGATAAGCCGCCTGAGCCTGCGGGGCAGGTTGGGCAGCTCGCGCCGGGCGCGGGTGGCGGGCGAATTGATGGTTACAAGCGCCTGGGTCAGTATTTCGCCCAGCATGAAGAGCATGAGCGACGAGCGTGTGAACAACGATTCAAAAATGGGTTCGGCCTGTTGCTTTTGCAGGGCCGGGCTTTTTTTGAACATGGGGTCGTCAAAGCACGAAAGCGGCGTGCCCTGCGGGTTGAGCTGACGCGGAAACAGCCCCCGGCTGACCATGGGCTCGGACTTGCCGCCGGTATTGTACCGCCAGCTTTGCTGCCAGGGGCGCTCGTCCCACAGGTAGCGCTTGGGACTGGACATGCCGGTTGTACCCTCGGCGCACACGGCCTGGGTGGCAAGGCGGGCCGCCTCAGGCCCGATACGCACGGCCGAGGGCCAGGCAAAGGCAGGCGTTTGCCGACCGGAGCGGCGCGAGAGCGCATCGTTGCCAAAGGCGGCGTCCACAAACTCCACACGCGTCTCAAAGGGGTCGGAATAGATGTGCTCCGGCTGGCTCAGGTCGCGCAGCTCAAGCAGATAGCTGTCGTTGAGGTTGGTGATGCGCTGGGGCAGGGTTTCAACAAGGATGCCCGTAGTGCGCGAATTGCCGATGTCGAGAACCAGATCGACGTCCACAGGGGTGTCCCGGTCCGGGTTGATGACCTGGGCGGCAAGGTCGTTGAGCGCAAGGCGCACCACGTCAAGCCATGTGAGGTAGTAGGCCAGATGCTCAAGCACATAGGGGTAGCCGTCGTGCCACGCGCCGCGCCCTCGGTGCTGCGACTGTTTCCAGCCGTCGTACAGGCCGTAGAGCCACTCGTCCACCCAGGCGGCATTAAGAAACCACGAATTGTCGCGCACGAGGTGCGCAAGCATGAAGTGCCCGTGGGCTGTCACATCCTGCGGTGATAGCGCGTGGTACTGCTCGCCCTCGGCGGGGCGGTCCTCCACGTTGGTGTCAAACATCAGCACCACCCGCAGCTGGCCAGGGTGACGCTCAGAGCGCATAACCCGCGCCCGCGCCCAGTTGGAGGGGCCGCATTCAAAGCGTTTGCCACCGTCGGGCCAGGGCTGGTCGAGCGTGCGTAAAAAGGGGATGGGCAGCCAGTGGCCTTCCCATGCATCGAGCGCGCGCCGGGCCTCAACGCTGTAGTCTTCGTCGCAGGGCAGGCCGCTCAGCTGGTCGATAAAGCCGTTTTCCGTTTCAGTCAGGCAGCGCAGATAGTGGGTATAGCGCGTCTGCTCGTCGGTTTCTTTTTTCTTTTCTTCACGAAAATACCGCCTGAGCCGCTTAACGGCCTCTTCAGGCATGGCGAAGTCAAGAAACTGCGGGCAGCCGCCAGGGATGACGCTGACCGGCGAAAGGTAACGGGGTATGACATCCATCATTATTTCCTTTTAAAGCGGGCGTCCCACCTGAGATTGGCCCCGCCAAGCTCTCTGCCCTTGCACTGGGTGGTGTTTTCCTGGCCGTTGCACTCGACTTTTTGCGGAACATAGGTTCCGCCGCGCGGGCAGCGTGCCTGGCTGGAATCAAACTGCAGCTGATTGCCCTGAAAACGCGCCGAGGCGGAGCCGCTGCACACCTGCCCGTTGCGTTCGCGCACCAAGCGGCGGCCACGGCCGTTCTTGTCAAAGCAGTACTCTGCAATGATCGGCTCGTTGGAGGGGTGCGAATACAGGCCGGTCTCGCTGGTCCAGCAGCCTTCAAGAAAACTCAGGTCGTTCTTTTTGGCCGCGTCTTCAGGAATGGCAAGGTTGTCATTCTTTTTGGGCGCGGGCTTGGGCGGTTCTACCTGCTTGGGTTCTTCTTTGGGCGGCTGCACCGGTTCCGGTTTGGGTTTGGGTTGCGGCTTGGGTTTGGGGGCTTCGGCCACCTTGGGCGGTTCAACCGGGGTTTCACCAAGGAAGGGCTCGACCACTTCGGGGTCGGGCTGCTTGGGTTCTTCCACCTTGGGTTCAACCTTGGGGGCCACAGGGGGCGTAACCGGCGGGGTCACCGGCGGGGTCACCGGTTTGCAGAGCGCGGCCTTCTCCTGCAGCTGACGCCACAGCAAGGCCAGCTGGTCTTCATTAGCGGCGGATTTTTGTTTTTCGGCCTCAAGGGCAGCCCGGTCAACGGGCATGCAGCCGGCAGGCAGAGGCGAGGGCAACAGCCCAAGGGCAGCGCCCAGCAGCCAGAGCAACAGCAGTAAAAGCAGCAGCGGCAGCAGCCACGGCAGGCAACCGCCGCGCGGCGGCGCAGCGACAGGCACGGCAGCGGGTACGGGTGCCGGCGGAGGGGGCGGCGGCAGCAATCCGCCAAGCCGGGTGAGATCCTGCGGCTGAGCGCCCACGCTGCCAGGGGCAAACCCCCAGTTGATCAGCACAGGCTTGCCTTCCACAGACCAGATGTCTTCGTCCGTCGGGTGCTGCAACGCCAGACGCAGCAATTGGCCTGAAATGGCCTGGCGCGCCTGCGCATCCACTGTCAGGTCATTTGCAAGACCCGCAATATCCGCAGCCAGTGCTCCTGCGCGGGCGCGCAGGGCCTGCGCCTCAGGTTCAGCAAGGTCGCTCAGCGGTACGGCTGGGCCGTTGCCCTCGGCGTACCAGTCAACGCTGTTGCCCTCGGCGTTGTGCTGCGGTTCGGCCAGCAGGGCCGCATGATCCGGCCCAAACTTTTGCAGAAGTATGGATTTAAGCTGTTCATAACAATCGGTGGCAAAGATGCCCTGGCTGGCAAGCGCGCGCATCTGGCCGCGCAAACTAACGGCAATGCGGGTGCTCATGGCTTGCCTCCGGCTGCGTCACTGGCCTTGGCCATGGTAATGGGAACACCCGCCCCGTGTAAAAAAGCCGACAGGCTGGAGCTTACGATGGCAAGGCTCGACTGGCGGTACGACGCGTCGTCCAGTTTGATAAAGGTATTGATGCCCACCACGTCGCCCTTGTCGTTGACCAGCGGTCCGCCGCTGTTACCCTGCGAAACTGTGGCCGTATGCACAATGAGAGGAGGCGTGCGCTCAAGTATGACGCTCACCACACCCTCGGTGTACACCACTTCGGGGGCGGCCGCCTCGTCGCCCTTGAGCAGGGCGGCAAACTTGGGATCATCGTTGGTCACGGCGCCGGGAAAGCCCCAGGCGCTCACATGCTCGGTACGGCTTACGCCCGCCGCCAGCTTGAGCGGCACAATGCCCGAGGCCCCGTCAACGCCCAGCACGGCAAAGTCCTGCCCGTTGTCGTGAGTGACCATGCGCACGACGGCGGCAAGCGGTTTGCCGATGGCCTTGTTGATCACCACGGCCTTGGCGGCATTGCCCACCACGTGGGCATTGGTGACCACGTAACCGGGAGCCACAAAAAAGCCGGAACCCATGGAAAGGCCTTCCTCACGCAGGGCCAGCACAAGCACTGTCGCCTGCTCCATCAGCTCGGAAACATTGCGGGGAGTCTGCTTTTGCACCGGGGCAGGGGGCGTCTGCGTTTTGCCAGCCGCATTGTCCTGCGCAGGAGCCGCCGGGGCGTCGACCGGCCCGGCCCCCTGCCTGTCAGCGCCGGTTGCGCCCGCCGCCAGCGGTGGCCACATTACCCCGGCAGGCGGGGTCATGAGGCCCAGCCCCTGCTTGACCTCGCAGGGGTCCTTGGCCAGCAGGGCGCGCAGCTGCTGCATGAACGACTCCAGCGCCGCGTTGTGCTCGCGCCACTGTTCCGTCTGTGCGGCCACTGCCGCCTTTGAGGCTTCGGCCTCCTGCCATTCTTTCCAGAACAGCCATGCTGCAAGCAGCAAAAGCCCCAGAAACAGCGCAACACCCCAGAACAGCGGTCGGCGGTACCAGGGCAGGGCGGTTGCGCCTGCAACAACGGCGGATCCGGCCTCTGGGGCCTTGGGCGTGTTTTCAGGCGGTGCGGATTGTTGACTTTCGTTCATGTATGGCTCCGCGCGGTATGCGGCGCAGTAAAATACCGCGCAGCCGCCACGACAAATGGCGGCAACGCGGCGGCATAGTTATCCAAGCAGGTTGTTGACGGTTTCTTCGTAGCTGGACATGCGCGAGTTGACGTCATGGCGGGGTATTTTCAAGATCTTCGCGCGAGGACTTCCATTCCGCAGCCTGGGTGGCCACCTTGTTTTGTTCCGGCGTGCGCGAAGCGCTGGCAGCCGGTGCGGGCGTGCTCTTTTGGGCTGCAGCGCCCTTTTTGAACTTGGCTGCGCCGGATGAGCTGGAGGTCGTGGTCGTTGCGGGCTGCGCCGATGTATAGGGCTCGGCAAGGGCCTGCTGATATTCGCTGTCCTTTTTGGCCATGGTTGTGGCCGTATTGTTGAGGATAAACGAGGTTTCTTCAAGACCGCTGCGAATTTCGTTGTACCTGTCCTGAAATTCGATGCGCGATATCTGACCGGCCTTGAACTGGTTGGCGGCAAGCTTGAACTGTTCGTCGTAGCACTTGGCCGCAACCTTGGCGGCGGCAGTGGAGCGGTTCATGCTGGCAGTTTCGCTGCCGAGCTGCTGGCTGTACTGATGCAGATAGGCGGCATCACGATCCTGCGCCTTGGATTTGCCGTATACGTTGCCCGCAACAGCGCCCGCAGCGCCGCCCGCCACGGCTCCGGCGACAGCCCCGCTGGCCTTGCCTGTGGCCAGGCCGCCTATGAGCGCACCCAGCAACGCACCGCCCACGGCGCCAGCCGCCGTGCTTTTGCCTGTGCTGTTTTCATCTTGCCGCAGCTGATTAACAGGCTGGTAGCACTGAGGATAATAGTTGACCTTGGTCTTTTGATCACCATATTGGCTGGTGCAGCCAGAGACCAACAAGCCCGCAGCAAGAAAAAAGCACAGAGGGATGCTCGCAAGCCTTTGCATAAAACCGTCTCCTCAAAAAGGGTTGAGTCTACGAGCGCCCTGGCATGTCTGCCCAGAGCTCCCGGCAATCCGCGCGAAAGCGCGGCGGATTGGACTGATCACTCGCGGATAATGTACCCTGAACATTTCGTATTTACTGCAAAGCGCAGGGGGTCGGCAAGCCTTATTGCCCGGTGAGCCCCGCAAAGCCCCAAAGGGCCCCCGCGCAAGGCATCCCGCAGTTGAACGCCCTCGCGCCGAGCACAGGGTGTAAAAAAAGCCGCCGGTCTGTTCAACCGGCGGCCGTGGCTTATACGAAAAACAAGTCGTTATGCCTTGATGGAACGCGAAATAAACTCAAGCACGTCTTCATAAAGGGTGGGCACGGCATAGGGGGTAAGCACGCGGGTACGGTTTGAACCAACCATCAGAGAGATGATCACCTGCGAGGTGCTCCTGCTGTCCAGCTTTTTAATGCTGCCGTCTTCCACGCCCTTGGCCATGACGCGCTCAAGCTCGCTGTGCACCTGCGAAAACATGGAATCCATGATGTCGCGGTCGGTCTTGGTCTTCATGTCGCTGTAGGGCGAGCAGCGCACAAGCACCAACCAGTTGGAATCCTTGTCGATAGAAAAATCGAGGTAGGCCTTGCAAAAACGCATTACGCCGTCATAACCGCATGTGGCCTCGGCGGTGGCGGCGCGCAGCTTTACCAGAAAGCGTTCAAGAACATCCAGCCCGGAAGCGAGAAACAGTTTTTCCTTGTTGCCATAATGGTGCGTAAGCAGACCAAGGGCAACGCCAGCTTTGTCAGAGATTTTCTTGAAGGTGGTTTCCACATACCCGCATTCGCCAAAAAGGTCTTTGGCGGCCTGCAGCAACGCTTCTTTCTTGTTTTTGTTCATCACGGCTTTTGCTGGGTTAGAGTGAGGCATAAGGAATTTCCATGCGTTGACCCCATGACACATCCGATGACAAAAGTCAAGATATGTGTGGGGTTATTATAATGTAGCGGTTACGCGCTTGTCTGTTGAACAGCCGTTGTCCCGCTAGGCGTCCTTGGTTTTTTTGCTGCGCCTGAAAGCGCTTTGCGCATACACACCCAACTGTTCAAGCCTTGTATCCACCATGTCGTACAGGCTGCCCCTTGTAAAGCCGTTGTTTTTGAGCCTGCGGCCTACAGCTATACCCGTCAGCAGTGCAAGGGCCTCCTCTATGCGGCGTACAGGGTAGATGGCAAACTGCTTGCTTTCAACCGCCTTTATTACGCTGGGCGCAAGCATGAGGTGATCGACATTGTCGTAGGGAATGATCACCCCCTGCGTGCCGGTGAGGCCCTGCCGCGCGCAGACGTTGTAAAAGCCCTCGATTTTGCGGGTAACACCGCCCACGGCCATGATTTGTCCGGTTTGGCTTACTGCGCCGGTAAAGGCCAGATCAAGACGCACCGGCACATCTGCAATGGCCGAGAGCAACGCCGCAAGCTCCGCGCCAGAAGCGCTGTCGCCCTCGATGCCCGCGTAACTCTGCTCGAAATAGAGCGAGCCCGAGAGCACCAGCGGCTTTTTTCGCGCAAAAAGATCGGTAAGGTAACTCTTTAATATCATCATGGCCTTGGTGTGGATGGGGCCGCCAAGCTCGGCCTCGCGCTCGAGGTCGATGATGCCCTCGTGACCTACGCCCACTGTGCAGGAGATGCGGTGCGGCAGGCCAAATTCAAAATCGCCGTGCCATGTTACCGAAAGACCGTTGACCTGGCCGATAGCCTGACCAGAGGTCTGCACCTTGATCATGTCGCGGTCGTATTCCTCCATGTAGATTTCTTCCACAAGGTTGGCCCGGTAGATGCGCGCGGCATAGGCCTCTTCGAGCACCGGGGCGCTGACGTATTCCTGCTTTTGCATGCGGGCCAGCGCCGCCGCTTCAATCATAAGCTCGCGCAACTCGGGAAAGCGCAGCGAAAGACGGCGCTGGTCTTCGCAGATATGCGAGCCAAGGTCGATGAGCCAGGCCAGGGCCGTGCGGTCAAAGCAGGGCAGGTCTGTCTCCTTGATGATGGTGGCAATGTGCCCAAGGTAGGCCCGTATGGTGGCAGCGCCGCGCTCGGTCGAGTCGGCCATGTGGGCCTTGATGCGAAAGAGCTTTGCAAAGCGGTCGTCGTTGACGAGCAGGCCTTCGTACAGTTCTTCGTCGCCAATCAGCACTACCTTGAGATTCAGAGGCAAGGGTTCGGGATTGATGCCCTTGGTGCGGATGGGCGTATCCGGCCCTTCACCAAAGTCTTCAATCCGGGCCATGTTGGAGCGCAGGGCGCGGAGCAGGCCTTCCCATGCGTTGGGGTGCTGCAGCAGATCCTCGATGTGCAGTACCAGAAAGCCTCCGTTGGCCTTGTGGATGCTGCCCGCGCGGATCAGCGTAAAGTCTGTGACCAGCGCGCCCATTTCAGATTCGCGCTCAACGCAGCCCAGCAGGTTGACGGCAGTGGGGTGGTCTTCGACCACAATAGGCGCGCCGTCGAGGCCGCTGTTGTCCACCAGCAGGTTGACCTCGTAACGGTACAGCACCGCATCGGCCGAAGACCCGCTGTGCATGTCGCTCATGGAGCCAGCGCCGCCGTCGCGCTGCAAAAACGCATCGGTATTCTTAAGGATATCTTCGCGCAGGGCCGCAAAATAGGCGTCGAGTCCCTTGACCGGGCAGGCCTTGAGCATGCGCTGTTCAAGCGGCGTAAAGGACGAGGAGAGCACCTGGTTCATTGCGTCCTGCTCAAGCCCGCGCTCGTCGTCTTGAAAGCTCTCTTCCGCCTTGTTCAGCTGGCGCATAAAGCCCGACATGGCCTGCACAAGGTTGTCGCCCCGGCTTTTGAGACTGAGGCGCAAGGTCGTGTCAAGCTTGTCGAATTCTTCTTCGCTCAGGCGTTTGCCTTCCACCAGCGGGTGCAGGGTAAGACCGCCGCTCTCGTCCATATCAAGGTTAAAACCCTTGTCCACGGCCACGGAATTCATTTTGCGCAGCAGGCCCATGCGGGCGTTCTGAAAGTTGTCCATCAGCTTTGCGCGGCGCTTTACAAAGGTGCTGGCCTCAAAACGGCGGGGCAGATCTTCGCGGATGTGCTCAATCAGTTCCTTGAGGTGTTGCTTGAACTTTTTGCCCATGCCGGTGGGCAGGGCAAAAAGACAGGGCCTGTCAGGGTCTGAAAAATTATGCACGTAGACGAGATCGTCAGGCGTTTTGGCCTTTTTGGCCTGCGGGCCAAGGTAGCTCAGCAGCATGTGGCTGCGGCCAAGGTCTGGCTCGCCAGAAAGGTAAACGTTGTAGCCCTGGGTCTGAATCTGCAGGGCAAGGTCAAGAGCCTGCATGGCCCGAGGCTGAAAGGGATTCTGCCGCCCGTTACGCGGCAGCGGAATATCCTTGCTCGAATCCCAGGGGATGCGGGCAGGATCAAACGTGGCGTGCAGACGTGACGCAGGCAGGGGAGCGATAGTTGGCATAAGGGATCTATTGTTGGTAAAGTTTTCCAGAATGGCGCGGCCGCCTCTGGCAAGAAGTTTGTCGGCCAGTTCAAGACCTACCTGACGGGCCTGGGAGGTGTGACCGCGCTGGGCCTCGCGCAGTATCCGGCTGCCGTCGACCTCCGCCACCAGACCTTCAAGAACAAAGGTCTCGTCGTTTTCAAGACGGGCGTGACCGGCAATGGGAACCTGACAGCCGCCCTCAAGCCCCGCAAGAAAGCCGCGTTCGGCCTCGACGCACACGCGGGTGGGCGTGTCTTCTATCTCGGCCATCAGGGTAAAGAGCTCGTAGTCGTCCTCGCGGCATTCAATGCCAATGGCGCCCTGGCCCACTGCGGGCAAAAATGTGTGCGGGTCCAGGGCGTGCATGCAGGGGGCGCGCAGCCCGAGGCGGTTCATACCGGCCGAGGCAAGTATAATGGCGTCGTACACGCCTTCGTGCAGCTTGCGCAGGCGAGTGTCGACATTGCCGCGCAGGCTTTCAATGCGCAGGTCGGGGCGCATGGCCAGCAGCTGGGCCTGACGGCGCAGGCTGCTTGTGCCCACGCACGCGCCCTGCGGCAACTCGTCAAGAGTGGCGTACTTGCACGAAAGCATGCAGTCCGTCGGGGCCTCGCGCCTGGGAATGCAGCCAAGTATAAGCCCTTGCGGCAGCTCCATGGGCACGTCCTTGATGCTGTGCACGGCAAGGTCAGCGCGGTTTTCGAGCAGGGCTTCTTCAATTTCCTTGACGAACAGCCCCTTGCCGCCCACCTGCGCCAGGGGCACATCCTGAATGATGTCGCCCTTGGTTTTGATGACGACCAGGTCAACGATCAGTTCCGGGTTCAGGGCCTGCAGGCGGCTCTTTACGTGTTCTGCCTGCCAGAGTGCCAGCTGGCTGCCGCGTGTGGCGATGACTAAAGACTTGCGCATGCCTACCGCCTAATGCCCGCAGCTTGCGCAGTTGCCGCCGGAACATCCCGAGCAGCCGCCGCCACCGCCGGTTGACGCCGCATACTCGCCGCCTTCCGCGCCGTTTCTGCGCCGGGCGCAGCACGACATGAGCTTTTGCGTGTCATTGGAGCCGCAATACGGGCAGGTGGGCGGGGTTTCGTCAAATACCAGTTCTTCAAAATCCCGTCCGCATTTTTGGCAAGAATACTCGTAGATGGGCATGGTCAAACCTCGGTTGTGTGTCGGCTTTGCAGATAGGGGGTTAGCGCGACAGCATTTTCAAAAAGATAATAGTCCGTCAGCCGGCAAAAAAGGTGCCCGGCCGCAAGGTGCAGCTCCTGAACAATTCGGGCTGCGCCTGTGGTGTTTCGATAACAAAATCACAATGGCGGGCCATGTCGCTTGCAGGGGCGCTCAGGCACAGGACAAGCAGCCCGGCATGCCTTGCCGCCGTAATGGCGGCCGTGATGTTGGCGGTATGGCCGCTGGCGCTAATGGCCAGCAGCATGTCGCCGGGACGCCCCAGGGCTTCTACCTGACGCGAAAAAATCTGGCTGAAATCCAGGTCGCTGCCTATGGCCGTAAGCGAGGTGGCGTCGGCGGACAGAGCCAGAGCGGGCAGGGCGGGCCTGTCCATAAAAAATCTGTTGACAAACTCTGCTGCAAGGTGCTGCGCAAGAGCGCTGCTGCCGCCATTGCCGCAGAGCAGTATTTTGCCGCCGGTAGCCAGACAGGCCGCCGCGCGCAATGCCGCCTGCCGCAGGACAGGCCCCCTGGGAAAGAAAAAACTCCTCTCTCAGGCGTGCCCCGTGGCTGGCGTGCTGTTCAATAATTTCAAGGGCTGTATCGTGCATGCTGCTCACAACTGCCGAAGCGTGATGTCGAAGCCTTTGTATTTATGTCAAACCCACGCAACTGACAAGCACCCACAGGCTTGCGGTAACAGACTTGATAACGTAACTTGCAAAGGTATGCAAAACGCAACCTGCCGACACATTCTTTTGGTTTACAAGGCCCGGCATGAAAAGGCCGCCGCCCTTGCCGGGGAGGCTGCCCTGTGGCTGCGCCAGCAGGGCCATGAAGTTACGGGCGTGATCTGCGCAGGCACAGATTCACCCGCCTACGCAGTCACCCCGCTTGATTTTGTGGTCGTTCTGGGCGGCGACGGCACCATGCTTGGCGTTGCGCGCCGGCTTGTGGGTCGTAAGGTGCCCGTTCTGGGCATCAACTTTGGGCGCATCGGCTTTTTGACCGACGCACAGCCAGAGCAGTGGCGAGATAAACTTCAAGAATGCCTTACCGGTGCGGAACCTGTGCGCTCGTGCATGGCCCTTGAATGGTCGCTGACCCGACACGGCGAAATAATCGCCAGCGGTTGCGCCGTCAACGATGTGAGTTTTGAGCCGCGGTTCATTATCGCGCCTGGTGCTTTTTGATGTCTATATTGCAGGCGAGCGGCTGGGTTCCCTGCGGGGCGACGGCATTATTGTGGCCACGCCTGTGGGCAGCTCTGGCTACAGTGTTTCTGCGGGCGGCTCGCTGCTGCATCCCTCCATGAACGCCGTGGCCATTACGCCCGTCTGCCCTTTTCTCAACAGTATTTCGCCCATGGTGTTTCCGGGCAATACCGAGTGTACGTTCCAGATTTGGCAGGGTTCCACCGACTGCTTCATCACTGTTGACGGGCAGGAAGGGGCAGCAACTCGACCGGGGCGACCTTGTGACGGTTGCCGGGCTGCCCAACGCCGTGCACTTTCTCGGCAAGGGAACCACCTTTTTTGAG
>Ga0268359_12735_pt1 | contig 11518 bp, 14 predicted proteins | sample BioMet11_FD_194416 | JGI IMG/M metagenome (GOLD analysis project Ga0268359, IMG submission 194416) | Sewage microbial communities from Oakland, California, United States - Biofuel 11 (PacBio Assembly) | ecosystem: Engineered > Wastewater > Sewage > Unclassified | place: USA: California | collected...
AAGTCTAATGTTCAGTTTCATAAAAAAGAGGTTTTAAATGAGAAAAAATGACAGAACAGCATCTTATCAACGCATTCGGAGGAGAAAGCCAGGCACATATGAGATATTTACATTTCGGAAACCAGGCTGAAAAAGAAAAATACTATAATGTAGCCCGCTTATTTCGTGCAATTGCCCATGCAGAATATGTACATGCAGGAGACCATCACCGTGAGTTAAGACATCTCGATGGAGGATTTGTTGCAAATAGCATGGCAGCTTTTGGTCCTGGCGATTCCTTAAAGAATCTTAAGCTGGCCATTGATGGCGAAACATACGAGATTGAAGAAATGTATCCTGCATACATTGAAGTTGCAAATTCCAGGGAGAAAAAAGAGCACAAAGAAGCTTTGAATGGTCATATGCCAGTGAAAAAATGCATAAACAACTTTTTGAAAGGGCATTAGACTCGGTTAACTCAGGAAAAAGACATTGATCTCGGTCCTGTCCAAGTTTGTGAAGTATGCGGATATACCTTTGAAGGAGAAGCACCCGACAGATGTCCTATTTGTGGTGCCCCAATAAACAAATTTACTGCGTTTAAATAAATAATTATTCTGAAACCCTCACTAACTACAAACAGACAAGTTTCTGTCTCTTAAGTCCAGACTATTTTCTAAAAAGCTAAATCTGGGCTAATTTTTTTACTGGAAAGCCCTCTATTTCAGAATATATTTCTTATTTACTTTCCTTACTGTAAGGTATCTATTATGGAAATATAAGAGGAGAACTTGATTACAGGCATTAGAAGAGATGACTTATTAGTGAAAAATTTGTGAGAATGACTCTCTTCACAAGCCAGTTTCACGAGCATTCTCCGAGACCTTACTGCCAGAAGAAATCACTCTGGAATTTTATTGTTTTTCTCCTTGCTTTCAAGCCAGTCTGTAATTCTGGGCCAGAGGGACAGCGAAATTATCATGGAAATCACAAAAACAAAAATCGAACCTGCAGTCATGTCTACATGAGTGTAGGCCGTTTCTCCTCTTGATATATTGGTTAAAAGAGCCCCTGAAAGGAAAAGGATAACAAGCACTATTGAAGTAACAAGACTTAACAGAAACATTATCCTTGGTTTGTTATCTGCAGAACCGAATGTTACCATATAAATCTCCTCTATTAAATTCTCTAATGTTAATTTTATGCTATCTGCCACATTTATTTAAGTTTGCTTCTTTTCATTAACAGGGAATTGGTAGTCACTGAGACCGAACTTAGAGCCATGAAAGCAGCAGCAAGTGCGGGTGTAATCAGGACCTTGAGAAATAAGGGATAAAGAATTCCAGCTGCGATGGGAATACCGATAGAATTATACCCGAAAGCCCATAGTAGGTTCTGCTTGATCTTGTTTATGGTAAGCCGGCTCAGCTTAATAGCTACGACCACATCTCTTGGATCATTTTTGATAAGCACAATTTTGCGGATTCCATTGCTACATCCGTACCTGCTCCCATTGCAATTCCAACATCGGACTGAATCAACGCAGGAGCATCGTTAATGCCGTCACCCACCATTCCGACAAGCTTACCCTCTTCCTGAAGCTTCTTAATTTCATTTGCTTTGTCTTCAGGAAGTACCTCGGCCAGTACTCTGGGAATACCTACTTCTTTTGCTATTGCATTGGCTGTAACAACATTGTCACCTGTGATCATAACTACTTCTAGACCCATTTTGTTAAGAGTTTCAATAGCCTCTCTGGAGTTTTCCTTCAGGGTATCAGCAACTGCAACAAGGCCAATAATTTCTTCCCCGAAAGCTACAAGCATTGCAGTTTTTCCACTCTCTTCAAAAGCTCGCATTTCAGCTTCTAATTCTTTAAAGGAAAATCCTTCTTCTTCCATAAGTTTGCGTGTGCCGAGCAAAATTCTTTTTTCTTTAAAATAGGCTTCTACTCCTTTCCCGGGAATAGAATGGAAATTTTCTGCTTTTTCTGGACTGATCCCCTGTTCTTCGGCCCCGTTTACAATGGCTTCCCCAAGGGGATGCTCGGATCCTCTCTCAGCCGTTGCTGCAATAAAAAGTACGTCCTTTTCCTCGTGACCGGGAACTGAAACCAAATCTGTCAGCTTCGGAGTACCTGCCGTAAGCGTGCCTGTTTTGTCAAAAACGATAGTATCAAGTTTATGCGCTCTTTCAAGGGCTTCCCCACCTTTTATAAGGACCCCGTTTTCCGCACCTCTGCCGGTACCGACCATAATAGCGGCAGGCGTTGCAAGCCCGACTGCACATGGACACGAGATTACAAGGACAGTAATGGCTATAAGCAGGGAAAACAGGAATGGGCTGATTCCACCTAGAGTTGCTGATTCCCCTACTCCATAACGCCAGTACCCTATGAAGAACCAAAAGAAAAAGGCCAGAAGCGCAATAATATGTACGGTTACTATGAAGTTTCCGGCAACAACATCTGCAACTCTCTGAATGGGAGCCTTTGTAGTCTGCGCAGTCTCAACAAGCCTGATTATCTGGGCAAGGGCAGTATCAGCCCCGACTTTTGTAGCTCGAAAATTAAAAGATCCTGTCTTGTTAAGAGTAGCTCCTATAACGGTATCATCCGGGACTTTCTCTACCGGGATGCTTTCTCCTGTGAGCATGGACTCATCTACTGCAGAACTCCCCTCAACTACTATTCCGTCAACAGGAATTTTTTCTCCAGGCCGGACAACAACAATATCTCCAACTGCTACCTCTTCGATAGGGACTTCCTTTTCAATACCGTTTACAAGGATTTTGGAGGTTTTTGCCCTGAGGCCCATCAGTTTTCTAATTGCTTCAGAGGTCTGACCCCTTGCCCTTGCCTCGAGATACCTGCCAAGGACAATGAAGATGATCAGGAAAGCTACAGTGTCATAGTAAAGGCTATTATACCCGGGTCCAAGATCAAGAAATGTTGCTGCTACACTGATGAGGTAGGCTGATCCTGTCCCTGCTGCGATCAGCAGGTTCATGTCAGTTACGCCATATTTGAACCCCTTAATAGTCCCTACAAAAAATTGTCTGCCAGGGAAAAGGAGGACAAGAGTAGATAGTATAAATAGAACGATATGATTGGAAAGGAAATCAGGTACAAAGGACAGGAAAGGAAACATCATGCTCATGTTTCCCAGCCCTATTGGAATTCCCAGAACAAGAGCAATTATCAGGTTATTTCTCTGCCTCCTGATTTCAGCATCTCTGGACATTTGTTCTCGGTCTTCATACTCAACAGCTTCGGTTTTAACAAATGCTCCATAGCCAATTCCCTGAACAGCGGCAATTATTTCTCTGACAGAGACGCGGGAGGAGTCAAACTCTACAACTGCTTTTTCAAGCGGGAAATTTACAGACGCTGAAATTACGCCTTCAGTCCTGTTAAGGACTTTCTCAATATTTGCAGCACAGGAGGCACAGCTCATGCCCTCAAGATTCAGAGTTACCGTGTCTTTTTCTACCTTATATCCGATAGATTCGATGGTTTCCTCAATTTCCTTTGGAGAGATAAGTGAGGAATCAAAACTAACGTTTGCCCTTCCAAGTTCAAGGTTGACAACTGCTGAGTTCACGCCTGCTTTTTTCTTCAATACTCTCTCAATATTTGAGGCGCAGGCCGAACAGGTCATGCCGGACACTCCAAGCGTGATTTCTTTTCGACCGGTTTTCGGACCCGAGGTTCGAGGTTCCTCTTCTACCAGTTCACAAGTTTCAGTCAGGGGACAGGTTTGAGGAGCCTCTTCAGGTTCCTCTGGTTCCTCTAAAGTCGGCTCCGTAGTTTTTGAAGTTTCTCTTTCGATCTCTGTTGTGCCGGGAACTTCTGCCCCAGACTCTTCCTGAGCTTTGTTTTCGCTTTCTGTTGGGTATCCTGCCTTCCGAATAGCTGCCTTTATGTCATCCAGGCTTACTGTTTCAGGATCAAAGCTAACCTTTGCACTTTCGGATTCAAGGTTTACGTCAACGGATTCTACCCCCTCAAGAGAAGAAATTGCATCCGCTACTCTTTTTTGGCAGTGACCACAGGTCATGTCATAAACTTTTATAGTAACTTCCATCGGATCTGCCGCCTATCCAGATTTTTCAGGACTGCCCGGCGTTTAAATGATTATTCCGAGCTCTTCTACAGTTTTATATTCAGTTTTAAGCAAAGTCATCTGTATGAAACACGTATCAGTTATCCGGCTGCCATAGGCTACATTTAAGGTTCTTTCAGGAGTATTGGTATTTACTCTGGAAACCCCATTGATAGATGTATCCTGTCTTGCAATCTTATCCTTGCAATACCTGCATGAAGGTTTAGGAGTAAGGCTAATCCCTACGATTTCAATCGTAGGATACAGCCGTCAACTGTAACAGAATACATCTATTGATAATGTTTTTTACTTTCGAGGCTATATTATATATTATTGTCAAACTCTGCTCTGGAAGCTGGAAATGCTACAGAGGTTATTTGACTTTGCTCTGAAACTCCAAGTATAGGGTTATATGAAGAAGTTTCATATGTAAAACTTGAAACGATGGTAGCGAGAACCAAATAAATAGTGGCTCTAGGGCAGTATAGCCTCGGTTGAAATACCGTAGATGCCTACTGTTTTAACGGTGGGAGCTGTCACTCTATTATAAACGCAGTCTTTCCTATACGTTTACCCCCAAAGCACAATTACGTTTTTCAACAGGTGCTTCACCTATATGTAAAAACTTCACACATGTAAAAGCTTGTACCTCTTAGTATAACTTTTTAGTACAATAATCTTTGAGACCGGTAAGAGATATTACTTGCGCGAGACTATCACATTAGATAATCACATTAGATTGGTTCATATCCGGCTTCTCTGACCGCATCTTTTACCTTTTCGAGATTTTCCTTCCCTTCTTCAAAATCAACAGTTACCTGTTTGGTCTGAAGGTTTACGTCCGCCCTCTGTACACCTTCTATAGCTTCGACTGCTTTTTTAACTCTCATCTGACAGTGCATACAGGACATGCCTTCAACTTTTATGGTTTCTTGAGTCATGTGTTCTATCTCCAACATGAATTTAAAACATTTTTAATATAAAATCAAGCTATTGAATTTAGAGCTTCCAAGTTTTAAACTCATATGTATAATTATACAAATCAATCAAGCCGTATCATTATGGTTTCAAAATTGGTCTTTTGGTCAGTGTGCTTAAGTTTAAGCATATAATTAGCTGTTTTAACTATTAGCTATTTTAGCTATTAATAGATCAATGTACCTGAAAACGCTGCTTTTTCAGTTGAACTGTGCAGTACTGACTGAGAAAACAATAATTGAGATAACAATAATATTAGACTCTCAGCAGTAAAAACACGAGCTTAGATTACAACATTATCTGTGCTTGATTTTGCACCTTAAGTACATAAGTTCTGGTTGTTTAAAATGTAAAAATTTTTGGCTTTGTAGAAAGCCTACCCAAACCAACTCCTTAGAGTCGAAAACAAACAAAAAGACATCATACTATTTAGCTCAAGTTAATATATAGGAACATTTACAAAGTCAAAAATTCAGATCAATACAGCTGTTTCCTGAGTTTTCTACTTCACTCCATTCTGCAGTTCCAGTCATAGGGAATGATATCATTGTCAATAGGATTTACTCGTCTTTCGTCCACGTCTTCGGGATTGTAAAATAGGGAAGGCATCCCTATAACCACAGATATATCATTTCCTACGTTTTTTGTACCATGGAATATTCCCGGGGGGATGTAAATAGTACGGGGATATTTTTCGCCCATAAAAATTTCATTAAGAACTTTGTAAGTGGGAGAATCTACCCTATAATCGTATAATGCAACTTTTACCATTCCAGTAGCACAAAACAGATGATCTTCTTGTTTTGAATGGAGATGCCAACCTTTGATCATTCCAGGATATGAATATGATGCAATTATCTGCTTGATATTTTGTGCTTTCAGATCTTCATCGTCTAAACGTATGACCTCGGTTAATAACCCTCTTTCATCGCTGAACAATTTCATATCCCTTATAAAAACTCCTTCAATAAGTTTTTCACCGTAAAAACCCTGGAATTTTTTGAACTCGTGGTTTTTCTAGTTCATTAAAATCTTCCATACTCATTACTTGCATTCTTGACCCTCCTCTTTTTTATAGATCCTTTCTAGAGGATCTTTACCATTTTTAAACATAGCTCCATAAGGCTCAAATTTACCGATATCGTTGACAGTACAGAAATGCATACCATCGTCTGCCCCTGTCATCATTAATGGTTTAGCTTTTTCTACGTCCCAGGAACCGCTTTCTTTGTTGTAGACGCTATCTTCTATCTCAAGATACACTACTTTACCAAGAATCAATGCGTAAGGAAATCCATTGTATACTTCATCAATTATATGATCTAGTTTACATTCCATCCATGCATAGCATCCTTCAATCCCTGGTGCCTTGATCTTTTTGAAGGTTTCTCCTTTAGACCAGCTAACTCGAATTCATCAACATCAGGAGGGACGTGTGAAGCCGTTGGTATCACTTTATCCGCCATATCAGTACCAGGCATGTTAATAACGAATTCTCCTGTGCTTTTTAAATTATCTAATGTATCTCTCCTTTTTGCCGAAGCTACACAAACTAAATCAAATGGACGTAAAACAGGCATAAAGCAAGAATATGGTGCTATGTTTCTAATTCCATTTTCACTGATCGTTGATATAAACGCCACTGGCATGGGAACTATCGATTCTCGTTTGAAATTTTCCAATATCATATTATCACTACTCTATTTACGATAGGACTTACGCACTTGAATTACAAAATCAGACACTTTAGGCACTGTGACTTGTTTAGTGGTTTAGACAGTCGAAGGTTTAATGCTATTGATTTCTCAGTTCAACCGCGTAAGTCCTGTACAATTCTCTTATTTCGATCTCAAGAATGAATTCCTGAGATTAGAAAATCAGCAACTGACTCGATTTCCGGAAGTTCCACTTTTAGCTCATCTCCTTCAAACCCTGCTAAAAATACCTCCGAGTTTGAAGGGACTGAAGTCAGAATACGATTTTTATCCACGGTTTCCATCATCAACTGAGTTCCTATTTTGTCTGCACGGTTAAGAAGAAAATATAGAGGCTTCCCGGCTTTCTCGGCAAGTTCACTTATTTTTTCAGAAAGCCTTATGGATTCATAAGATGGATCAAGCACCATTAACACAAGGTCACAACCTTCTTCAACTCCTCTTCCAAAATGTTCAATACCAGCTTCAGTATCCACAAATACAACATCTTCAGGAGTAGTTTCCGTGTTTATCAGAAAATTCTTTGCAAGAGCTCCCATCGGACAGGCACATCCTTCCCCGAAATCATGGATCTTGCCTATAGTTATCATTTTAATGTTATCTTTTTCTACAGTATAATCTTCAGGAATATCAGAAATTTGCCATTTATTTTCAAAAATACTGGCAGTGTCTCCTGTCTGATACGCTTGCATTAATTTTTCCCCAAGGGTTTTTTTCCCTCCAAGATAATTCATGAAATCTTCGGGCATTTCAAGGCCTAGCTGTTTATGAAGCCCGAATTTGACTCATCACTGTCAACAACGAGCACATGGTAACTTTTTTTAGCCATAGACTTTGCAAGTAGAGCAGTAATGGTACTCTTACCGCTTCCACCTTTTCCACATACAAGAACTTTCATCTTTTTACCTCTGTTTAAGAATATTTGATATTAAAAAAAACTTAAATAGTAACATAAAATATTAATAACTAGAATACTTTTCTATAGTATTAAAACTATAAAGTTAATAGTGATAAGTGACTATGAAAAAGAATAGTAATGGGATTTGTTTGTGCCCCGTCGAAGGGATTATCACCATAATATCCAAAAAATGGGCCATCCAGGCTATCAGTGCCCTTGGGCATCATAATAGATTACGATTCAATGATCTCACGAACACTCTTGAGGGTATCAGCCCCAAGTCACTTACCGACCTGTTAAAAGAACTCCAAAGAGAAGGCCTGATCCAACGAGAAGCATTTCCCGAGATACCTCCCAGGGTTGAATACTTTTTGACAGATGATGGAAGAGAGCTTTGTGAAGCAATAATCCCTTTAATACAATGGGCAGAGAAACGGGATAATCTGCATCAGGAAATCTGTAATTCCACCTGCAAAAGCACAGGTTTTACCTCAAAATGACTGTGTGTATGAAAGAGAAAACGTAACTGCTTGATCATGTGGATGATATATTCAGAACCTGTATTTTTTAAGTTTAAAATCCCTTTAAAATTCAATTTGTTTAAAAATACCTTTAAAAATCCAGTTAGACCCTAAGCAGTTTTCATTTCATCAAGAGAAAAAAATAGCATCTGCTATTCTGTTCTAAATAGCATTTGCTATTCATTTCTGGCAATGACCTCAGGTCATGCTGTAGACTCTAATAGTCCCTTCCATTGGATTTTCCACTATCCAAATATCGGATTTTCCACTATCCCGATATCGAATTTCCACTATCCCGATATCGGATTTTCCACTCTCGATATCGGATCTGCCACTACCCCGATATCGGATCTGCCACTATCCAGATTTTTCAGGATTGCCCTGCGCTTAAAAGAGTCTTCCGGGCTCTTCTACAATTGTATAGCCGGCTTTAAGTAAAGTCATCTGTATACATACGCATCAGTTATCCGCTATCATAAGCTACATTTACGGTTCTTTCAGAATATTGATGTTTACTCTGGAAACCCCGTTGATAGAAGTAACGAGTCTTGTGACCATATCCTTGCAGTACCTGCATACCAGATCATCTACTATGAATGTTGGTCTCCCCGATGTGTTCACCCCCCGCAGCACAACTGTATTTTTAAACAGACGCTTCACCCACATATAAAATTTGGTACCTTTTACGATATATTCTTTGAAACCAGTACTAGATATTATTTGCATTTGTACCTTTTATATATATTCTTTGAAACCAGTAACCAGATATTATTTGTGTGAGACTACATTAAACAGGCTCATACCCGGTTTCACGAATTGCAGCCTTGACCTTTTCGAGATTTTGCCTTCCCTTCTTCAAAAATCAACAGTTACCTGTTTGGTCTGAAGGTTTACGTCCGCCCTCTGTACCCCCTTCTACAGCTTCAACGGCCTTTTTAACCCTCAACTGGCAGTGCATACAGGTCATGCCTTCAACTTTTATGGTTTCTTGGGTCATGGTTTCAATCTCCGTCTAACTTTACCTGATAATTTACCTGATAATTCAACATAATAAATTAATATAATAATTTCCTGGAATATTGTAGGATTGAATAATAATATGTCCTATTTGCCACAAATTCTTTGCGCAAATTCAGGTTAATGAGGCTGAGTTTATCGCTACATTAGATAATTCCACTGAAAAGGTTTCATCAAGCTATTTTAAGAAGAATTACGACCATGATACTGATAGATGTTTTCGCTCAAGCCTTTTTAAAAAGGCTTGAGATTCACCACATTCTTTGTTTGATATTTAGTCCCTATGGATCTCTTCGGCAAAAATAGAAACAAGTTGGAAGATGTTCCTGCTCAGCAGGTTGAAGGCATTCACATCAAGCGTTTTTTCATTTCTTCAAATTCTTCTTCAGTAATTTCACCTTTCGCATATCTCTCCTTTGCAATATCCAGCGCAGACTTTTCTTCACCTCTTCTAGTTTTATTTTGCTCAACAAACCATCTAATTAGCAAATAAGCTAGCACAATTAAGAGAATCCAGAAAAGGAGCCCAAAAAATATACCTCCATATCCCATCGTGCCGTAACCATAATGATCCATAAATCCATCCATTGTCACCACACTCCCCGTATAACAGTTAATCTCTCGTTTTATTATTTTTATCTGTGCTATTGAACGCAAAGACTTACACTTGAATCTGTCAACTAGACTATAGATGGAATTTAGCCTGTTATGTTTGTCTCGCCCAGATAAGGTCCGTGCCAGGTATGCACCCAGATCTGACCATTGTAGGCATTTACGCTCAACATCCCTTCAATATCTTGTCTTCCAAAATCAAAAGTGTAATAACCGGGCATTTCGTAAGATTCCAGGACCTGCGCGCCCGGCAGGTAGCCTGTTAAGAAATCTCCTGCTAGCTTTTTAGCCTCATTTATATCATACTCAGGCGCTCCGGTCGTTGTTCTACCAGCTCCAAAGCGTGTGTTCCACATCATGTTTGGTCCTGGTTCAGGATATGCTGACCCTGAATAGCGATCCACCAGCACTTCAGCTATATCCTGACTGCTGTTTGTGTCCTTTAAAACAGCATAATAATTACCGCTAAATATCATGAAGTCCTCGACCTGAATATTCGAGCCATACTGACTGGCGAAGTTCTCCAGGCTTTTCAAAGCCTCATCCTGGGTTACAGGTTTTGACTCCGGATAATATATTGCCATCATATTGCCCATCATTCCCGGTCCATAGCCATGGTTATAGCCTGGATTATTCATCATTCCCGGTCCATAGCTATAATTGTAGCTTGGATTGTTCATCATTCCTGGCCCCATCTGCCCTGGCTGATAATCTCCCTGGCTATAGGTTGAACTGTATGTCATTGGCCTGAAAGCTAGAAAAACAAGAAGCACTATTACTGCCAGTACTAACAGACCAATTATGATATTTTTGCTGTCTGCCATGATCGCCTCGAATTAAATTCTGCATCGGATTAAGTTCTTATAGTTAAATCAGCAGCTAACCGGACTTTTATTTGACTATCAAAGATTTTTATCAAATTTTAGCAAGTAACTCTGATTTAACTATATTTTTGGACGAAAAAATACAATCAAACTCCGACAATAAAATTAAAACGTGGTGCTTTGAACAATTGAATGAGCTTGTTCAATTTTTGGTGTATTCTCATGTAAACTCTCGGCCAAGTTTCTGTGCTTCATTTTGAAACTCTAAACCTCAGCTTTTAACCACAACGGTTAATGTCTCACCTTGCAGACAAAAAAATCAACGACCGCCATAATACCCCAATAATTAAAGATATGTTAATTTATTTATAATTATCATCTAATACTTTAAGATAGCTTGCCACCTTCGTCCTGGAGAGCGATCTGTCTTTTGGATACAGCACTTCCAGAAGAAACCATCCATAGCAAGGGCAGCGAGGCCTCAAGATGCCGAATGCAAGAAAAAATTGAGTCTAATTAAGTCTAATTAAGTCTAATTGAATCTGATTGAATCTGATTGAATTCGATTGAATATGGTTGTGTAGCATGGTTGTCTATGAAGAAGTTATCTATATAGCCCTGATTACACTGCTGGCAAGCCTGATAGGGACTATGGCCGGATTTGGTATATCCACAATCATGGTACCTATCCTGCTGATTATTCTCCCTCTGCCTCAGACTTTACTCCTGGTGGGAATAGTTCACTGGTTCAATGATATCTGGAAGATGCTCTTATTTCGAAAGGGAATAAGATGGAAGCTTCTTCTCGCCTTCGGACTTCCAGGGATCTTTGCCAGTTTCCTGGGCTCATCCCTATCCTTAAGAATCTCAA
>Ga0268359_11376_pt1 | contig 11514 bp, 12 predicted proteins | sample BioMet11_FD_194416 | JGI IMG/M metagenome (GOLD analysis project Ga0268359, IMG submission 194416) | Sewage microbial communities from Oakland, California, United States - Biofuel 11 (PacBio Assembly) | ecosystem: Engineered > Wastewater > Sewage > Unclassified | place: USA: California | collected...
AGAACATAATTAAAGATACCGGCTCTGGTGAGCCGGTATCTTTTTGCGTAAAAAGCAAGGAATTGTGTTTAAAAGGTTGCACTTTTGAAGTATTTAAGCAGGGTATAAGTTTTGCTTATTTCAAGAATTGAAATTAAATATTGGTTTTCTCCCTTATTGTCAGCTAAGATAAAGACAGAAGAAATAAAGAGATTAATCACAGTTTTCTAATTTTATCGACAATTTAAAGAATATGATAAGGGGGAAAGAGTATGAAAAAGAGAAAATTAGTTCTGAGTGTATTGTGTGCTTTGGCTCTTGCTGTAGCAGGCTGTGGCGGCGATGATGCTGCTAAGGGCGGTGCTGCTAAAGCTGATGGTGGCAAAGCTGCTGCCGGTGACTGGAAACCTTCCGGTGCTATTTCCATTGTTGTTCCGGCTGGTGCTGGTGGAGATACTGATTTGTCCGCTCGTGTTTTTGCTAAATATGCTAAAGCAAAAACAGGTTTTGATTTTGTGGTAGTTAATGCTAACGGTGCTGCCGGTTCCGTAGCTGCTAACCAAGTTAGATCTGCTAAACCGGATGGAACTACATGTTTATATGGACATGCTTTGGTTAACGTAGCTAATGTAGCAGGCGTAACTGATTACAATTACACTGCTTTCAAGATTGGACCAAGCTTTGCCTTGGAACCTGCTCAACAATTCTATACTTTCAAGGATAAATATCCTGATTTGAAATCCTTTATCGATGCTGCTAAAGCTAACCCCGGCAAACTAAAGGCTTGCACAGAAGTGGGCGCTTATACATACTATGAATTGTTAGCTTTCCAAAAAGCAGCAGGCATTCAACTAGATATGGTTGATGCTGGTTCTACTGCTGATAAGATTACAGCAATGTTGTCCGGCCAAATTGATTTGTTACCTGCTCCTTGGGTAAACTGCAAGGATTATGTAACCAGCGGCAAGTTTGTTTGCATTACTTATCCTGCTGACAAGGCTTATGATTTAATCAAAGGCGTAAAGACTTGTAAAGAAGCTGGCATTAACATGGTATATCCTAACCAGGAATTCTCCTTCTACTTCCCCAAAGATACTCCTGACAATGTTATCGCTTTCTATGATAAGTTAACCAAGAGCATCGTTGATGATCCTGAAGCTCAGAAGACTTTGGTTGGTATGTCCATGATTCCTAACTACAAGAATCCTGCAGATACTGAAAAAGTTGAAAAGTTTACTTATGATACCATTAAGAAGATTGCTGATGAATTGGCAAAGAAATAACCTAAATTAAAAATGGTGCTGCTGAGCAGCACCATTTTTTTATGAGATTTAAGCAAAGTAAGGTTTTTCCGTATGTTCGTTAAAGTAATTTTTAACCATATCGCAAAAAAGCCGTTCCGGTTTGTGCAAAACCCAACTTTTTCTGCGAATGAGCAAGTTAAGTCGAAATACCGGCTTATCAAAGGAATAATAGGCAATTTTATCCCGTCCTTGGGAACAAGATTCGCCCATAAGCGAAATACCACTGCCGGAGGCAATCATATAATTGACTGTGGGAACGGAATTGGTTTCACATAAAATTTGGGGCTTAAAAGCAGCTCCCTCAAAAATACTGTCATAGACTTTTCTTAGCGAAGAACCTTCTTTAGACATGATAAAGTTGTCTTTTGAGAATTCTTTAATGAAATCTTCTACAGTAATTTTCCCACTAGGGTTCTTTTTTACATAAGGATGGTTGCGTGGAATGGCAATAAGGACTTCTTCCTTACGCAAAATATCAAGCAAAGCCCTTAAAAGCAGGGGGAATAACCGTATCAGACACTAGAGCAGCATCAACTGTTTCTTCTTGAAGCATTTTTTTTACCAGATTTAGGTTACCCTTGGAAATTGTTATGTTGAAATGGGGATATTGTTCCTTGAATTTGGGAATGATTTCGGTCATCATTTTAAGCCCAAACTGGGAAGTAGTACCTACTGCAATATTGCCGGAATTATCCAGCTCCTTGATTTGTCTGTATAGCTGTTCCTTGACATTCATGACTTGATGACAGGCCTCAATATACAATTCTCCTGCCGGAGTAGGAACTAATTCCCACTTGGTTCGATAAAAAAGCGGTGTGCCAAGTTCCTGCTCCAATTTAGATAAATATTGGCTCAAGGACGACTGGGAGACATAGAGTTCTTCAGCTGCCTTAGTCATGTTTTTAAGTTTAGCAATGGTTAAAATGTAGCTTATATATTTAGTATCCATAAAAAAGCGAACCTTCCTTTAAAAGAAGTATAAGGAAAAACGATACTGCAAATTATTATTAAATATTGGCAAAATTCCGATAATTAAGGTAGTCTTAATATCAAGAGGAAAGTTGTACTTATTTAAAATAAGTACAGAATTCACATCAGTATTATTATAGCAAATGCTGGAAAAAATAGAAAGTGAAGGAGGGGTAAAATGAATGAGCATACACCTGTCATAACGGAAATGCGCGTTATTCCGGTAGCCGGGTATGATAGCATGCTGATGACCTTAAGTGGGGCACATGCGCCGTTCTTTACCAGAAATTTGGTTGTTTTGAAGGACAGCGTAGGACACACAGGTATCGGCGAGATTCACGGCGGAGATTACACCTGCCAATCCTTGGAGGCTTGTATTCCTTTGGTGGTAGGTAAGGAAATAGGCAAGTATCGTCATATCATGCAAGACATTCACAAAGCAGCTACCGGTTCTAAGCAAGACGATGGCGAAGGCATTCAGACCCTGGATATTAGTAAATTAAAATTTGTGGTGAAATCAGAATGGGCTATTGAAGTGCGCTTTGTTAGATTTATTTGGTCAATATCTTGGCGTTCCCATGTGTGAGCTGTTAGGTGAAGGTAAGCAACGTGATAAGGTGGAAGTGCTAGGTTACCTTTTCTATGTCAGCGATAAGAAAAAAGCTGACCTGCCTTATCTGGACGAGAGCATCAGTGACGATCCTTGGTATAGGATGCGTCGGGAGGAAATGCTGACTCCTGCAAAAATAGTTGCTCAAGCTCAGTGCTTGCAGGAAAAATATGGTTTTAGGAATTTTAAGCTTAAAGGTGGCGTTCTTAAGGGCACGGAGGAAATGGATGCTGTGAAAGCTCTGAAGAAAGCATTCCCGGAAGGCAGGATTAACATAGATCCTAACGGTGCCTGGAGCCTGGCAGAAGCTATCAGCCTCTGTAAGCCACTGGAAAATGTTTTAAGCTACATTGAGGATCCCTGTGGACCTGAGGCAGGTTTCTCCGGAAGAGAAATATTATCTGAGTTTAAAAATGCCGTAAATCTACCGGTAGCAACTAATATGATTGCTGTTAATTGGCGGCAATTCTATCATTCTACTATGCTAAAATGCGTAGATATTGTCTTGGCAGATCCTCATTTCTGGGGCTTTGAAGGAACAATTAGAATGGCCCAAATCTTAAATGACTGGGGCCTTACCTGGGGCAGTCATTCCAATAATCACTTTGATATTACGCTTACCGCTTTTGCTCAGGTGGGGGCAGCAGCACCTGGTAAACCAACTGCTTTGGATACACATTGGATTTGGCAGGATGGTCAGAACCTTTTGCAGGATGCTCCGCAAATTAGGGATGGTTACTTAGAAGTTCCCAAGAAACCGGGCCTTGGCGTTACGCTTAACATGAAGCGGGTAGAGGAGGCCAACGCTCTCTACAACAAGCTTCCCAATCATGATCGAAATGATGCCGAAGCAATGCAATATCTGATTCCCAATTGGAAGTATGATAACAAAAAACCGGCGTTGGTTAGATAAGGAGAGATAAAATGTTCTGGAGAAAATATAGAGATTACCTCAGTTCGAATATTTTTCATAGCAATTTCCCTGTTTATGATTTACATGGCTAGGTTATTACCAAAGTCCAAGGTTATGTCCATAGGACCTGACTTCATGCCTACAGTTATTGGTGTAACAACCTTGATCTTGGCAGTTCTGCTTTTGATTTTGACTGTAATGAGAACGAAAGAAAGAGAAAGCAGCTTTAGCTAAAGCAGAGCCGGAAGATTTTGATTACAGAAGAATGCTTTATAGCTTGGTCTTAATCTTAATTTATGTCTTTATTATGCAACCTGTTGGTTTTATTCTTTCTACCTATAATCTATCTGATTCCTCAATTCCTTGTTTTGGCACCTGATGAAGAAAGAAATAAAAAGGAAGCTATTAAACTAGTTCGTTATTTCTATTGTTTTTACAATCATTGTCTTTTTACTGTTCCGTTATGGCTTCAAGATTGTTTTGCCGGCCGGACTGTTTACCATTAAACTATAAGAAGGAGGACTGAACAATAATGAATGAATTTGCACAATTAGGAAATGCCTTTTTGGCCGTTTGTCATCCGGCTTCTTTGATGTTTATGTTTGCCGGCGTAATCATAGGTATTATTTTCGGTGCCTATTCCGGGATTATCCGCTTCTATGGCTGTAGCCTTAATGTTGCCATTAACATTTAGTATGAGTGCTGTTTTAGGTATGAACGTTTTGGTAGCTGTATACATCGGTGGTATTTCCGGTGGCTTGATTTCAGCTATTTTGCTCAATATGCCAGGTACTGCTTCTTCCATTGCTACTTGCTTTGATGGTCACCCTATGGCTATGAACGGCCAGGCCAGCAAAGCCTTAAGCTATGGTATCGTTTTCTCCTTTGTAGGTTCTGTGTTCTCCTTTATTTTCCTGACTTTTTTTGCTCCTAAGCTGGCAGACATTGCCTTGAAATTTACACCTGCAGAGAACTTCGGTATTTGCTTCTTTGCCTTAACCATGGTTGCTATTTTGGCTAGTGGTAATCTTTTAAGAGGCTTGCTTTCTGGTTTGTTAGGCTTAATGTTTACTCAGGTTGGTATGTCTCCTATTGATGGTACTGTACGTTTTACCTTTGGTAACCCTAACATGATGGCAGGCTTTAACACCCTGACTACCTTAATTGGTATCTTCGCCTATTTCTGAAATTTTGATTACTGCTGAAACCAAATTTTCCGGCGATGCTAAGATTATTCAAGTTGAACCTCCTAAAGGACTTGGTCTTACTTGGGCAGAATTTAAATATCAAATTCCCAATGCTTTCCGTTCTGCTTTGATAGGTTTAGGCATTGGCATTTTGCCTGGTATCGGTGGTTCTACTTCCGGTATGTTGTCCTATGTTACTGCTAAGAACTCTTCTAAATATCCTGAAAGATTTGGACATGGTTGCCCAGATGGCGTAGTAGCTACTGAAACTGCTAACAATGCTACTATCGGCGGTGCTTTGATTCCTTTGCTGGTTTTAGGTATTCCCGGGGATGGCGTTACGGCTATGATGTTAGGCGGCTTTTTAATTCACGGTTTATCCGCAGGTCCTTTGCTGTTCGTTAAGAACGCTGATGTCGTATATGGTATTTTTGCAGCCTGCATGGTTTGCATTACCATCATGCTCTTGGTAGAAACCTGGGGCATTAAATACTTTGTTAGACTATTAAAAATTCCTAAACACATTTTGATGCCTTGCATTCTGGTACTGTGCTGCGTAGGTGCATATGCTACCAACAATCGCGTCTTCGATGTGCAATCCACCATTTTGTTTGGTGTTATTGGTTATCTGTATCATAAGCTAGGCTTGCAAACCACTCCTTTCGTACTCTGCTTCCTGGTAGGCGGCATGATGGAAACCTACTTAAGACGTGGCATCATGACCTACAAGAGCTTTGGCGCTTTCTTCCAAAGACCTATATTCGATGTATTTTTCTTCGTAGCAATCGCTATTGTTATCTGGTCTGTTATTAAGAGCAACAGAGATAGAAAACAAGGTAAAGTAATTTAATAATATTGGGAGGAGTAAATAGCATGATACCTGTAATTACTAAAATGGAAGTATGGCCTGTAGCAGGCAGAGATTGTATGGAACTTAATTTAAGTGGTGCCCATGGTCCTTATTTTACTCGTAATATAGTAGTGCTTACTGATTCAACCGGTAATACCGGCGTAGGTGAGGTTCCCGGTGGTCAAAAGATTACCAAGGCCCTGGAAGAGAGTAAGGATATTGTAGTGGGCAGCAAGATTTCGGAATACAAAAGCACTATGCTGAGAGTATCCGATATGCTGAACAAAACAGTGAAGGACGATGTACGTGGCAATCAAACCTTTGATCTGCGTACCGGTGTCCATGTTCTGACCGCTATTGAAGCTCCTTGCCTGGATTTGTTAGGCAAGTATTTGGAAGTGCCTGTGTGCGAATTGCTAGGCGAAGGCCAGCAAGAGACAGCGTACGTTTCTTAGGCTACTTGTTCTTTGTAGGCGACCGCAAGAAAACTAATCTGCCTTATGCAGAAGAAACTAGCTCTGACTGCACTTGGTACAAACTTCGTCACGAAGAAGCTTTGGATGCTGAGCATGTTGTAGCACTGTGCAAGGCTGCTAAAGAAAAATATGGCTTTAAGGATTTCAAGCTTAAGGGCGGTGTTTTAGCCGGCGATGAGGAAATGAAAGTTATCAAGGCCATGAAGAAAGCTTTCCCGGATGCTCGTATGGACTTAGATCCTAACGGTGCCTGGAGCCTGGAGCAGGCTTGTGAGTATGTCAGCGATATGCATGGCATTCTGACTTATTGCGAGGATCCTTGCGGGGCAGAAGGTGTTTATTCCGGACGTGAAGTAATGAGCGAGTTCAGACGTCGTACCGGTTTCCCCACAGCAACTAACATGATTGCCACGGACTGGCGTCAGGTAGGACATTCTCTGGAATCCCAGCTGTAGATATTATTTGGCAGATCCGCATTTTTGGACTATGGCCGGTTCTGTACGAGTAGCGCAAATGTGCCATGAGTTTGGTTACACCTGGGGCTCTCACTCCAATAACCATTTTGATATTTCCTTAGCAATGTGTGCACAAACCGGTGCTGCTGTACCGGGCGCTTACAATGCTATGGATACGCACTGGATTTGGCAGGAAGGTATTGAGAGACTGACCAAGAAGCCGATGCAGATTGTAGACGGCTGCATTAAGATACCAAAGACTCCCGGTTTAGGTGTAGAAGTGACATGGACCAAGTGAAGAAAGGCTCATGAAGTCTATGAGAAGAATTGCTTAGGTGCAAGAAACGATGCAATTTCCATGCAATACTTAATTCCCGGCTTGGAAGTTTGATGCTAAGAAACCTTGTTTGGTAGATAAGAGTATATTAAAAAGCGATGTGCTGATTTCAGCACATCGCTTTTTGATATTTCAACTTCATTCAACTTCTTTTACTTTGACAATTACTTTTTGTTCTTGGTCTGCGCCACCTCTAAAGATGCCCCGGTCAATGATACAATCACCAAAATCACGTCCGGCAGACAGTTTAATGTAATTTTCATCTACAATGCGATTATGAGTGGGATCAATGCCTAGCCATTTGCCGGAAGCGTAGATGTCTACCCAGGCATGGGTAACGCCTTCGCCAATCATAAAACCGGCTACATATCTGGCGGGAATATTTTGCTGCCGACACAGAGCGATAAGAATGTGAGCATAATCCTGACAAACACCACAACCTTGCTGCAGAGCTGTTTCCGCTGTGGTAGTGTTATTAGTACTGCTTGTCTTATAGGTGAAATGTTTGTTCAAAAGTTCCATGAGATACATGGCCTTTTGCAAATTATCCCCACTAGGTGTCTTAAAATCGGAGAAGTAGGTCTCTGGGGCATTGGCAAGAAAAGCAAGGGCAGAAGGATATTTATAGAGCAAATTTAAGGGCTCTTGTAAAAACTGTTCACTATTGGTAACAGCCAGTCCTTCAATACGGAAACTGAAAAAATTATGAGGATCAGGAATATAGCCTGTATATACGACATTATTAAAAGCATCTTTGGATAAGGCAATAGACGCCATGGGGTTAAAGGAACAGGTCAAGGCGCCTATTGTCTGGCAGAGGGAAGACTGAGGAACGCAACGTAAAGCAAAGCTGTGGTCAGTGACTTGCTGGGAAAATGACAGTTCCATGCTATATTGAAAATGCAATTTTTTCACGACTAACGCCTCACAAAAATTTTATTTAAAGTATCTAACTGTTGTTTTAAAACAGCTTTGTTGCGCATGGCTGTACTAAAGGTATTATAAGCTTCAAAATTATATTGGAGAGGACTTATCCTGCCCATTCTTGTTTCAAACATATGAAACTCACGAGCTAAGCGTTCCTTGGGATAACCTAAACGAATATATAAATCAAGGCGTTCCAGGCTACGGCCGCACTTAATAAGATCTCTGCTGTTGTCGCTAAGCACATATACATCTACGCTACCCCAGAACGCTAACAGCAAATCTATGATAAGCTGTAATTGTAACAGAGAAAAAGGTTTATTACTATATTCTTCCATGTCATCCAAGGCCATCTGAATATAGCTTAAGCTGATACTGGAGATTTCGTCTCTTAGTACAATGGCATTATCGTAAGCTCTCCGTAGATTGCTGTATATGGAGTTAACATCCTTACTGGAATATACATAGGTTTTGATGAAGTCTTCCTCATCCTTATAGATGTCCGGAATATCCAGCATTTGACAAATAGCTTTGTAGCCGCTGTTTTCATCGTCAAGCATCCGGTCGTACCCTAAGAGAAAAGTACGAATGGTAGTATAAACCCTTTCACAATACCTGCCTAACCAAAATAAATGATCTTGTTTTTCTAGCGAGATAATACCCATGTGTCCTTGAAACCTCCTCCCTGAGATGAGTTAACAATAAAAGATGTAGGATTACGTGAAAACCTGGTTAAACCGCACGGCCACACCTTGGTGGTAGCACCGGCTAAAACGAAAGCACGTAAATCAGCCTTGCGCAAAACCTCTTTGCCATCTTCTAAAATAGGTAAGTCAATGAAATCTATGATTTCCTGAGCAACGAAACGACGGGGCTGTTCTTCTATTAATTCTGCAAGTTCTGTTTTCTTATCTTGAGAAAGTTCCCTGCCAAAAACTACGCCATAACCGCCGGCTTCGGAAACATCTTTGAAGACTAATTCATCCATTCTGGCCAGAGATTGTTTGCGTTGCTTTTCATCAAACATTAAATAAGTAGGAGCGTTCTTCAAAATAGGCTCTTCATCTAAATAATATTTAATCATAGTAGGAACAAAATAATAGATGCCCTTATCATCAGCGACGCCGTTGCCGGGAGCATTAATGATGGCCACGTTGCCACTGCGGTAAGCGGTGAGCAGGTTGGGTACACCAATCAAGGACTCAGGCAAGAAATTCATGGGGTCTAGGAATTCATCAGAAATACGTCTATATAACGCACCTACTCGTTTGGCAGAACCATTATTATCTTTGTAGAACAAATTATTGTTATCTACAAATAAATCATTGTTCATAGCTAAAACAGAGCCGGTCATTTCGGCTAAGTAGGAATGTTCAAAGAAGGCTGCATTGTAACGTCCCGGGGTAAGAATGACATTTAAACCACCGGTGTTCACATTATCCATGGTTTCCTTCAGCATTTGAGGATAAGTTTTATTAGCTACCACATGATTATTGCTAAAGGTCTCCGGACTAGCCAAGCGACACAGCTTGCGAGCAATAAGAGGATAGGAAGCACCGGAAGGAATGCGCAGGTTGTCTTCCAGAATATACCAGGTTTTGTCTTTGGCTTGCACCAGATCAATGCCGGAAATGTGGGAATAGATGCCTTTAGGTGGAACAAAACCATCACACTGAGGCAAGAAACCTTTGGAAGAAAAGATAATTCTTCCGGGATAATTTTATTGGCGATGATTTGCTTACCACCATAAATATCCCTCAAAAAAGCATTCAGGGCATTTACTCTCTGTACTAAACCTTTTTCCAATAAAGTAAATTCATCCTTTGGAATAACTCTTGGTAAAGGATCAAAAGGAAAAAGCTGTTCGTGAAACACATGATTCTTGTAAATGCCGAATTTGACACCATAGCGTGCCAACAAATCGTTAATTCTGCCAGTATGTTCAACTAGGCTTTGCATAAGAGCACCACCTTTCGGTATAAAAAAAGCAGAGAAGCTTGTTCAGCTTCTCTGCTTAATCTAATTCTAGTTACAAAAAGTGATTCTGTCAAATATAATTTACAGAAGACAACAAGAGCGGGTCCTTTGGGGGACTTTCCTCTTGAAGTTACCTTGATTCCGTTGTAAAATTTTAGGCAAGAAAGCCACTTGGAGGTCAGATTTATATGGATATAGATTTTCATTTTAGTACTATTTATGTATTAAGCAGATGGGCAGGCTTTGGCGCATATAATGCCAAGGTTATTGCTGCAGCTTCTGAATTTGTTGATGATAATGTAAGCAATGATCTCAAGATTTGGGCAACTGCTAAGGAGGTAACTCCTAATGGCGTCATTCGCTACTCCGGTCATGACTTGTGGGAAAACCTATTTAATGAGGAAGGTAACGAACAGGTTTGGATTCCTTATCATTTTTTACCGGGCCTGGAGGGCGAAGACTGAGCAGGATAAATTGATTTGTAAGAAACATGGTGTCCTGGCCAGAGAGCTGGCAGAGCGCATGAAAAATATTTCTTTGGACGATCCCAACTATGCTTTTAAGCTAGGTATTGCTTGCCATGTTTATGCAGACACCTGGGCTCATCAGGAGTTTGCCGGGATTACCAGCTTGGCTAACGTAGTTAAGGATTGGTAGTTGATTTGTTTGATGGTGATGGGTGGAAGAGCCTGGAAGAGCTGGAAGAAGAAATTGAAAGTATCGGCATGGATTTAGCCGCACCATTGGGACATGCTGCTGCTATTCACTGGCCGGATAGACCATATGCCAAATGGAAGAGCAATCTGAAGTTTCCGGATGGTCGAGATAATACAGAAGAGTTTATGGAAGCATCCTTGGATATATATGGTATTATGGCCAGTCTCCAATGCCTGCCTTCTACAGAATTGCCGGCAGATAAAAAAGCTTTATTGTTAAAAGCTTTTCAGGAAATCAAAGAGAAGGATCCGGAAGAACGTAATGCCAAGTGGCTGGAAAAAATCCATAATAACGAATTCCAATTTGCCGATTTCTGTGATGAAGATGCTAAACTGGAATTATCATAAATATTTTATTTTAAGCGATAAAGATTATCCTAAACAATTTTATGACTCCCTAGATGAACACTATGACTGGGTAAAGAGTCGTCTGGATGCGGAAGGTATCACCAGACTGGAATAACTGTATGATTTACCATTGGGGACGGAGAAAAGTGGTAAATTAGCCTGATAAGGCAGAAAAATTTACCACTTTTCTCCGTCCCCAGTGGTAAATCGGGGTATATAACCATGGATGAAATAGAAAAAAGCCAGAGAACAGCAAATTGCGGAGCTACGCAAAGCTCAGGAGACACTACGGGACAGAGAGCAGTCTTTTATAGAACTGCTTACCTATTCCGAGGTTTCTTATTTTATTTATTATCCTGCATTGCATCGTTACGAAGCTCCTCTTATGCCTGAGGCTATTAACCAGGTGCCTGTTGTCATGGAAAATTATCCCCAAGCGTTTATGGATTATACCAAATTATCTCCGGAG
>Ga0268359_12999_pt1 | contig 11504 bp, 9 predicted proteins | sample BioMet11_FD_194416 | JGI IMG/M metagenome (GOLD analysis project Ga0268359, IMG submission 194416) | Sewage microbial communities from Oakland, California, United States - Biofuel 11 (PacBio Assembly) | ecosystem: Engineered > Wastewater > Sewage > Unclassified | place: USA: California | collected...
AATGCTCATAAAGCGACTCCTTGGGGCCGGGCCGAATACGCAGGCCGACGGCTCAACGGTATTTCCGGTTCCAGCACGACAGGGGCGTCCACGTCAATGCACATTATTGCAATCAAAAAGCGACATTCCCGTGGAGAGGAGCTGCTCAATCGCGGCATCGTCGAGGGACAGGCGCTGGCGGAGCCGGACGATCTCCTCGCCCGGATCAAACAGCGGATAATCGCTGCCGAACAGAATACGCTCCCGAGGATGGCCCTCGAAAATACGCCGCAGCGTTGCGTCATCAATAAACGGAAGCGTGCTCGAGGTGTCGATGTAGACGTTTTTGCCCCACGAGTTGCTCCACCACGAACTCCCACTGATAAAGCCCCCCATGTGGGCGGCGATGACGGTCAGACCGGGAAAATCCCGAAGGATGGCCGCCACCTGGTCCGGGCTGGAATTGTTCAGCTCGGGCGGGAGCCTGTCCCCCACATGCAGGCATCAGGACAAACCGGCCGGACATGGCTTTCGTAGATGGGCCCCGAGCTTGGGGTCGTCCAGGCGGAAGCCCTGGAAATCGGCGTGAAACTTGATGCCCTTGATGCCGGCCTGCTCCAACGGTCAAGCTCCTGTTCGAAGTCCGCATAATCCCGGTGCAGGGTGCCGAAGGCCACCACTTCCCCAGGATTTTCCCGCTGAATGCGGATGGCCCAATTGTTGGCCGGGATCACCTGGGCCGGCGAGGTGGCCGCGTTGTGCACCACCACTTTGTCGAGCCCGGCCCGTTTGGCCCGGGCCAAAAGATCGTCGAGCCGGGCGGTGCCCACGGCGGGAATGCCGTAGTGGTCCTCAAGTTGGGCCACAACCTTGTCTGCAATTTTGGGATGATACGCGTGCGTATGAATGTCAATGAACATAATGCGCCAATAGCTACAGGTTACAGGGAAAAAAGGGCGCGCAACCAGTCTGGAACGGCAATGGGACGGCCTTCCGTGGACGTGCAGGCATGGAGGGTCTCACCGGCGGCCAGGAGCACCGAGTCGTCCGGCGGTCCGAAGACCTGATAGACGAAATCGACCGAGGCCCGGCCCCACGAGGCGATGCCCACCCGAACGGCCACAGCCTGGTCGAAATGAGCGGGCCGCAGATAGCGGATGGCCAGATCCCGCACGGGCAGCCAGACGCCGCGCGCCTCCACCGCCTCGTAGCTCATGCCCCGCTCCCGAATAAAAAGGCTGCGCGCCCGCTCGAACCAATGCGGATAGTGCCCGTAATAAACGTAGCCCATGCGGTCGGTCTCGCCGTAGGACACGTGAAAACGCAGCCAGGCGTCCTGGCTGGGGAAGTCCCCGGGTTTCAGGATGAGCGGCATGGCGCTCCCTTCCCGATCCAGTCGAGGGCCCGGGGCAGCAGGACATGCCCGGCCCCGATCAGGCAGCCGGACCGGGCCGCCTCGGCCTCGCTCATGGCCGTCGCCCCCGAAGGGGAAAGCCCCGGCCGCCAATAGACGAACGGCACCGGATCGCTGGAGTGGGTCCGCAAGGCAAGAGGCGTCGGATGGTCACAGGCCACGAGAAAGGCCGCCCGGTCGCCCAGGGCATCGCGCATGGGCGCGACCACCCGGGCGTCGAACCGGACGGATGGCCTCGACCTTGCCGACCGCGTCACCGCCGTGACCGCACTCGTCCGGTGCTTCCACGTGCAGGTACACAAAATCGCCCTTGGCAAGGAAATCCAAAGCTGCCGCCACCTTGCCCTCGTAATTGGTATCGAGGAGTCCGGTGGCTCCGGGCACGTCGCAAACGGTCATACCGGCGGCCCGGCCGAGTCCCTTGACCACATCCACGGCCGAGACCACCGCGCCGCGCACCCCGAAAACGGTGGCAAAATCCGGCAAGGTGAGCGCCCGACCCTGGCCCCAAGGCCAGACGGCATTGGCCTTGGTGACATTATCCGGCCCGGCTAAGAAGGCGGCGGCCCGGGTCACGAACGTCCACAGCGCCGGGCAGCCGCGCATGGCGGCCAGATCCCGGGCGATGGACTGATCGGTGATGTTATGGGGCGGACGCACGTCCACGGCGGCCTCCGCCCGGTCGGCCGCGCCCTTGGCCACGAGCAGATGCCGGTACTGCACGCCCGGATAGAGGGTATACGCCGGCGGGCAGCAGGTCCGACCGATGGCCTCGACCAGGGGGCGGGAGGCCTCGGTGGCGATGTGCCCGGCGGCGTAATCGCGCATGAGCCCGTCATCGGCAAAGGCGGAGACCGTCACGGTATTGAGACGGAAAATCACGTCATCCGGGGCCAACCGCAGGCCCATGCCAGCCGCCTCGATGGGGCCGCGTCCGGTATGGTAGCGGGCCGGATCGAAGCCGAGCAGGGCCATGTTGGCCACGTCGGAGCCCGGAGACATGCCGTCCGGCACGGTGCGGCACATCCCCATCCGCCCTTCCCTGGCCAGCCGGTCCATGGCCGGGGTGGCCGCCGCTTCCAGAGGTGTCCGGCCGTCAAGACCGGCAACCGGCCGATCGGCCATGCCGTCGGCAATAAGAAAAACCAGTTTCAACGGGCTGCCATCAGCCATGGGGAAAAAACCTCCGCGGGAACCGGCGCCTGCCGCGCTGCGCCGCGAATATCCGCGCAGCCTGGACGGACGTGGCCACAGGCCTACACGCCGACGGGCCGCCCGGGCAAGACTTTTTCTTCCAAACCGCCGGCCGGTCTCCGCTGGTCGGTAACCAGGAGCCGGCCGAGAGCGACAAAAATACATGGAATGTTCCCGCAAGCCGTGCGCCTGACACGGTAGGTGCGGCCGGGCTGGAACGGATCTGGCAAAGGTACTGGTAACCCTTGGGGAGGTTTCTATGTTTACACAACCCATCCGTTTGGAATGCGTGAGTTTTTTTGAAGAGGACCAAGGCGTCTGGCGCAAGGAGCCTGTCGAAGAACCGACGCGAAAAATCAAGGAATCCAGCCAAGAACTTGACGAAAAGGAACTGGAAGACTTCTGCCGTCGCTCCCTCGGCTAAAGGCTCAATCCTCCCTGGGCGCCACCCGCCTGCGACCCCGTGGCCCCTTCCCCACGCCGGACTTGCCGCTGCCGCCCAAGGGGCTTCGGGGAGCGCCTCCAACGACCAGCAGGTTTCACCTCTTTGAATTTTATACTAGTTCAATAGTGTTACGATAAAATCCACGACACGGTCGTCGAGACAGGCGCCTGGACAACGGTCTCAAGAATGGATGCGCGGCCTCGGCTAGGCTCCGTTTCCCTTCCCATACCTGTACCGCTTGGCTCTCGCGGCAGGGCGGACTCGCAAGACAGCCCGGAGAGGTGGCGGAGAAACGCCGGCCGTATCCAGCGCATGGGCAACAAATGAATGGGTCATGTAACAAGCATGGCCAAGACTTGACTGATGTCGTGCAATGATCTGGGAGATTATGGACAAAGTTTCTGCATATTCCAACTTTTTATAGGAACGTAGCATAATACATTTTCTGCCTTTTCCTTTCCAATTTCCCTACAATCGATGCATTCTGGCCACAACATACTTCACTTCATGTCAATACATCAATATTCAAAGACACAAAATAATGTATTTACAATAGCTCAACAAAGCTATATTTTTATAGCACTTTGATAGTCTTGATTTTTTTGAAGCGGCTATCTCCATGACAGAAAACAAGACGTGGCCAGTTTTCTGGAGAAAAATATGGCAACGTGCCGTGATTGCGAATATTTTATGCTGGTACAAGGCCATGACAATCAAAATGGGGAACGCTGCAAATTCTGTCCCTTGCTCAACATGACCGTGTACCCCTCAGACAAGGCGTGTCCCTCTTTCCGGAACGCCTATGAAGGCATTTTCGTAGAACTTTCCCCAAAGGAATGAACGCCGCCCAACGGCGCCCAGGTTGGACGCAAGGGCAGCAAAAGAACCGGGCGCGCTCCCCTGGGGGCGCGCCTGACGGCTTTTTGACGAAGGCCTTATCCGACGTCGATCAGATCGTGGCCAGATGCGGCAAAACCAGTTTCCGCTCCCGGATGAGCTCGCCGGCCAGGGCTGCGCAATAGCCGCATTCCTGACAGCGCCGCGAGCAACCATCCACCCGCTCGAAAAAATTCCTGGGCACGGCTGCATTGTCCAGCCAATACCGATCGGCCAGGGCCTCCAGCGTATCGAGCAGCCAGAGCAAATTGCCCTGGTAGCTCCCGGCCAGATAAGCCCCGACCACCTCCCGCAACGCGGACGGTTCGCGGGTACGGCCGCCGATTTTAAAGGAATCCACCACATTTTCCAGACGGCACGCGTCCTCGGGGCGCAAAAACGGCGAAGCGAAAATCCGCCCCGGCTCCTCAAGGAAAAAACGCAGGCAGCCGAGCTGTTCCTTGACGCCTCTGCCGACCCTGGTCGGCAGCAGACGGGACAGGGCGATGCGGCCGTCGTGGGCGGCCTTGAAGGGGCAGGCGTACAGGCAGCCCTCGTTGGCCAGAAGGCCGATAGTGATCGTCGGATAGACAGCGCGGAGTTCGCGCGCCACCTCGGCCAGAAGCTGGGTCTGGCGATTGAGCGATCGGTCGAGCACGACCTTGGCCGGCGGCCGGAAATGGGTGGCGGCGGCGTATTCGAGCAGGCTTGACGTCCGTCGCGCGGAATCCAGGAGAAAATTGACGCTCGGCACGGCCTCCAGAGCGGAAGCGACCTCCGGGGACGCGTCGGATAAGGCGACCAGCAGATAGTGGTCGGCATAGACGATGCCATCCAGCACGTCGGCCGCCAAATACCCCTCCAAAAGAAGAATCAGGTCCGCCAGCCCCTCCCGGGACAAGGCGGCCGGATCATAAAAACGACTATTGAGCAATCCGTACCGGGGCACGCCGGGCAGGGCGGAAAGCCCCTCCATCACCGCCTCGGGCGAGACGTCGCCAATGCCGGGCAACCGCCCGTCGGGCACTTCCGGTCCAAGCCGGAAGTACACCGCGGAAAGGCGATCCCGGTTGGCGGCCAACAGCGCCACATACTCGGGATCGGGCACGAAGGGCACGTCGTAGCGCATGGCTGCTCCTTATTTGCTATCCCGGTTGGGACACGGATGTTTCTTATCCCATATAGGATAAAATATCCCTCGTTACAAGACGTCGGCCGAACTTGGTGGGGTCCTGCCGGGACGTTCGCCGGGCCCGGACTTGCCTTTCGCACGAATCGCCTTATTTTCCCTCCCTGCCGCACGACTTTGGAGGCATGCATGACCGAGGCTCCCCATATCCATATCGAAGGCGCCCGCCAGCACAACCTCAAGAACCTGACCCTGGACATCCCCCGTGACAAGCTGGTGGTGGTGTGCGGGCCCTCGGGATCGGGCAAATCCACGCTCGCCTTCGACATCGTCTATGCCGAGGGGCAGCGGCGCTACGTGGAATCGCTGTCGGCCTACGCCCGCCAATTCCTGCCCCAGATGGACAAGCCGCAGGTGGACAAGATCGAGGGACTCTCCCCGGCCATCTCCCTGGAACAGCAGACCGCCACCCGCAATCCGCGCTCCACCGTGGGCACGGTCACGGAAATCTACGACTTTCTCCGGGTCTTTTTCGCCCGCCTGGGCAAGTCCCACTGCCCGTCCTGCGGCCAACCCATCCAGGCCCGCACCGCCGATGAAATCATAAACGACATTCTGGCCCTGCCCGAAGGCAGCAAGGTGCTGCTCCTGGCGCCGCTGGTCGAACACCTCAAAGGCACCCACGCCGACCGGCTGAAAAAGCTCAAGAGCCAGGGCTTCGCCCGGGTCCGCATCAACGGCCAGGTCGTCCCCCTGGAACCCATGCCGGAGCTTGAGAAAAACAAGCGCCACGTCATCGACCTGGTGGTGGACCGGCTGGTGGTCAAGGACGGCATCCGCTCGCGCCTGTCCGATTCGGTGGAATTGGGCCTGGCCCAGGGCGACGGCCGACTCATCGTGGCCGACTATGGGGGAAAGGTTCCGGACCGGATCTTCTCCACCGCCTCTTCCTGCCCCACCTGCAAGATCAGCGTGCCCAAGCCCTCGCCCCAGCTCTTCTCGTTCAACAGCCCCCAGGGCGCCTGCCCCGCCTGCGGCGGCATAGGCCTGGTGGAATACTACGAACCGGCCCTGCTCGCCCCCAACTCCGGTCTGTCCTTGCGGGAAGGGGCTGTTTTGCCCTGGAAGAGCGAACGGGCGCTGGCCCGCTACCGCTCCCGGCTGGAGGGCCTCGGCAAACGGCACGGGTTTACCCTCGACACCCGGCTGGCCGATTTTACCGCGGCAGCCCGGCAGGCGCTCTTCTACGGCGACAAGGACCTCGGCTGGGACGGCGTGGTCCACCTGCTCGAACACGGCCAGTCCTTCGGTCCGGTGTGGCGCGACGAGCTGGCCCGATTCCGCCAGGCACGGCCCTGCCCGACCTGCAACGGGGCCAGACTGCGACCGGAGTCCCTGGCCGTGCGGATCGAAGACCAAAACATCGCCCAGTTCTGCGCCCTGCCCATAGACCGGGCCCTGGCCTGGATCTCGGCCCTCACGTTCACCGGCGCCGAGGCGCTGATCGCCGAGCCGCTTCTCAAAGAGCTGCACCACCGGCTGCGTTTTCTCTCCGGGGTGGGGCTCGACTACCTGTCCCTGGGTCGGGCCATGGCCACATTGTCCGGCGGCGAGGCCCAGCGCATCCGGCTGGCCGGCCAACTCGGTTCCGGTCTCGTCGGCGTGACCTATGTCCTGGACGAGCCGAGCATCGGACTCCATCCCCGGGACAACGACCGCCTGCTGGCCACCCTGCGCCAGCTCCAGGGACGCGGCAACACCGTGCTCGTGGTGGAACACGACGAGGCCACCATCAAAAGCGCCGACCACGTCATCGAGCTGGGGCCGGGTTCCGGCCGTCTCGGCGGTGAAGTGGTCTATCAGGGCACGGTGGCCGGCCTTCTGGCCGACCCGCATTCGCTCACCGGCAAATACCTGCGCGGCGAGGCCACCGCTCCCCGTCCCGCAACCCGGCGGACGGGCAACGGCATGCTCACCCTTCGCGGGGTGACCACCAACAATCTCAAGGACATCGACGTGTCCATCCCGCTTGGCTGCCTGGTCTGCGTGACCGGGGTGTCGGGCTCGGGCAAAAGTTCCCTGGTCATGGACACCCTTTACAAGCATCTGGCCCTGGCCAAGGGCATCAAGGTGGACGCGCCAGGGCCCATCGCCGGCATCGAAGGGGCCGAGCGCATCGAAAAGATCATCAGCATCGACCAGACGCCCATCGGCCGCACCCCGCGTTCCAATCCGGCCACCTACACCAAGGTCTTCGACGAGATCCGCGAAATCTTCGCCACCACCCCCGATGCCAGGCGCCGGGGCTTCAAGCCCGGCCGGTTCAGCTTCAACGTCCGGGGCGGGCGGTGCGAGGCCTGCGACGGCGACGGCCAGATCCGGGTGGAGATGCACTTTCTGCCCGACATCTACGTCACCTGCGAGATCTGCGGCGGCCTGCGCTACAACCGCGAAACCCTGGACGTGCGCTATAAAGGTCTCAACATCGCCGAAGTGCTGGATCTGACCGTGCGTCAAGCCCGGGAATTCTTCGAAAACTACCCGGTGCTCGACCGGCGGCTGGCGGTCCTGGAGGAGGTGGGCCTCGAATACCTGCGCCTGGGCCAGCCGGCCACCACGCTCTCCGGCGGCGAAGCCCAGCGCATCAAGATCTCCCGCGAACTCGGCAAGCGGAGCCTGCCCGGGGCCCTCTATATCCTGGACGAACCCACCACCGGCCTGCACATGCAGGAAGTAGGCAAGCTCATCATCGTCCTGCACCGGCTGGTGGAAAAGGGAGCCAGCGTGGTGGTCATCGAGCACAACACCGACGTGGTGGCCGCCTCGGATCACGTGATCGACCTGGGGCCGGGCGGCGGCGAGGCTGGTGGCCGTATCGTGGCCCAGGGCACGCCCGAGGACTTGGTCGCCGATCCGCAATCGGTAACGGGACGATTTCTCTCCCTCTAATCCGCGCCGCCCGAAGCATTCTTTCCCCTGCAAACGCCCGATAGCGCGTTTGCAGGGAGGTGCTGCATCGCACCGTCCTGCCGACATTCCCCTGCCTTTTCTCAAAAAAATGCATCTATCCGGCGTTCCATAAACCTGATGCGTGATGCATTGCCAAGCATCCGTATATTTTCTATATTGAAAAAAGTTTTGCTGGAGGCCGTCTCATACACTGAAAGGCACTATTTTTAATCTTTTCGTGACAGTTAAAGAAAACAAATTTCCCATCCAATTGATTTTTATCCAGCATATATCCCTTTGTAAAGGAGAATGCCTATGCGCAACTTTGGCATCAACAGTGCCCTTCTTGTAGCGGTGGCCAGTTCCGTCGCTGCCGGCATCCTGGCCCTGGTCCTCTATACTTCCAACTCGACCTATGGCCTCTCTGAGGAAATACAGGAAGCCGCCCTGCGGCAATCCGCCAACTCCACGGCGGCGTTCCTGAACTTCTTCATCAACCAGGCAAACGACGAGGTGGAGACGCTCTCCTCCCTGCCGGCCATAGCCGAGGCCCTGACCGGCAATCCGGACAGGGTCAGGCCGCTCTTCCAAAATTTTCTTAAGGATTCAGAGTCATTTTATCTCCTCGTTCTCCTTGATCTCCAAGGAAAGCCCGTGGCCGGACAATCCAAGGGCAATGAGGCGTTTTCCCCAAGCTACAGCGACCGGGAATATTTCAAGGCCATCCTGGCCGGGCAGAACAGTTACATCAGCCCATCCGTCTTTCGGGGGAGAAGTACCGGCGTGTTGTTGTTCGCCGTCTCCAGGCCCGTCCGGGATGCCTCTGGCCGGCTCCTGGGCGTCCTGGTCGGCTATCCCGCCTGGGAGGCCTTTACCAAAAAATTCATCGACCCTCTGCGGTTCGGGGCAACGGGCTGCGGATTCATCGTCGACAAGGAGGGCGCCATCATCGCCCACGGCGGCAACAAAAGCCTCATCCTCAATCCCAACGAACCCAGAACCCTCGGCAACAAGGCCAAGGAACTGGGGAACGGCATTCTCCACTACGAGTTCGCCGGCGTCCGGAAATTCCTGGCCGTGGCCACCACGCCCCAGACGGGCTGGGTGGTCTGCATGTCCGCCGTCGAATCCGAAATGCACTCCGGGGCGATCCATCAGCGACGCATCCTCATCATGACGGGCCTGGCCATCCTCGTGGCCGTGGTGGCGATCATCACCCTGTTCAACCAGCGGATCATTCTCAGGCCCCTGGCCGCCATCGCCGCCTTCGCGGGGAAGATCGCCGCCGGCGACCTTACGGCCTCGCTTTCCGGATCCTTCCGCTTCGAGCTGGTCGCGCTGGCCGACAACATCCGGGAAATGGTGCGCCAGCTCAACGTCAAACTCGCCTTTGCCGAGGGCGTGCTGCGCGGCATCGCCGCCCCGTGCGCCCTGCTCGATCCCGAGCGCAAGATCGCCTGGGCGAACCGGCAAGCCTGCGAGGCCCTGGAACGGCCGGGCGCTCCCGAAGCCCAGCGAGGGCTGACCGCCGGAGAATTTTTCTTCGGTGACGCTTCCCGGTCCACCGCTTCCGAACAGGCCGTGACCGAAAAAAAAGTTGTCCATACGACGGCCAGCGTGACCGGCCCTTCCGGCCAAACGCGCCATTTCGACCTGACGGCTTCGCCGTTTTTCGATCCGGAGGGCAAGCTGCTCGGTTCCATCACCTTCATGATGGATCTGACGGAAATCGTCGCCCAGCAGGAGCATATCGAGGAGCAAAACGCCGTCATCGCCCGGACCGCCGCCGAAGCTTCGGAGGTCTCCAGCCGCATGGCCTCGGCCACCGAGGAACTCTCCGCCCAGATCGAACAGTCCAACCGGGGCGCCCAGGAACAAAACAACCGGGTCCAGGAGACGGTCACCGCCGTGGAAGAGATGAACGCCACCATCCTGGAAGTGGCCAAAAACGCCGGGGCAACGGCCCAAAATACCGACGATACCCGGGCCAAGGCCCGGGAGGGCGCCGATCTGGTCGTCCAGGTGGTCTCGGCCGTGGGCACGGTGCGCGAGGCATCGGCGGCGCTCAAGAAAAACATGCACGAACTGGGGGAAAAGGCCCACGGCATCGGCGCCATCCTGGGCGTCATTTCCGACATCGCCGACCAGACCAACCTCTTGGCCTTAAACGCCGCCATCGAGGCGGCCCGGGCCGGCGAGGCCGGACGCGGCTTTGCCGTCGTGGCCGACGAAGTCCGGAAACTGGCCGAAAAAACCATGAGCGCCACCAAGGAAGTAGGGCAGCGCCATCGTCGGCATCCAGCAGGGCACGGCCAGCACCGTCTCCATGATGGATCAGGCCGCTTCCGCCGTGGAAGAAGCCACCAAGCTGGCCGAACGTTCGGGCGCGGCCCTGACCGAAATCGTGACCATGGTGGAGACGGCCGGGGATCAGGTGCGCTCCATCGCCACGGCCGCCGAACAACAATCGGCCACCTCCGAGGAGATCAACCGGGCCATCGAAGCCATCAGCCAGATCGCCTCGGAAACCGCCGCAGCCATGGGCCAGTCCGCCAAGGCCGTCACCGAACTGGCCGACCAGGCCCAGGGACCTGTCCGCCCTGGTGGCCGGCATCCAGGGGGGCGACGCGCCGAAAGCCCTGAAGTAACACGTCCCGACCGTTCGCCCTTCCGGAGGCGGCCGCCAGACGCGGCCGTCTCCGAACCCATTCCCGCCAGCCTGCCGCGCGCCCGGGGAACGCACGTCTTATCGGGCACGTTCATGGCCCTGGTGCTGCTAGCCTGCCGCGCGCCCGGGGAACGCACCCATCGCCGCCGGCCAGATGGCGGTCCCCGCCGAAAAAAGCAACACTCGGCCACTGCCCAGGGGCTTTTTCAACGATTTTGCCGTATGAGAGAGCTCCACCTTATTGAATTATTTTAAATTCAATAAGGTGGGCTTCTTGGGCCGCCGCTGCGATTCCCTTCTCCCCATTGGAAGCAATCCCACGCACGCCCACTGCACCATTCTCTACAGCTTCTCATGACGTTACAGGTTCAAATTATAACAAGTGAAAAAACGCGGAATATTCCAAAGACCTGTCCGCGTGGCCGTCGAGAAGCATCCCGCCCGCCATTGTGCAGCCGTCCCTCGTTACAGTCACTCCCGAAGGCGGCACGTTGTCGACTTGTATAAACTTATTTATTTTTTTATATGTTAATAAAAATATCCTGTTCCTCCTCAAAAAAGTGATTTCAATATTGCGGGCCGTTGAGGAACGGCTTATTGGATATCGTAATTGTTTTAATAACTAATTTTCATGTGCCATGACTTCCCGCTCCAGTTGACGAAAAAAAATAACGGTCGCCCCCACAAAGGAGGAATGCTATGCGGAAACTCGGCATCAACGGCATTCTTACGCTTGCAGTCGCTACGTCCGTATCTGCCGGAATATGCATTTTGATCCTCTTTGTCACCGCCTCCACAACAACGCTGTCCACAGCGCTCCAAGAAGAGTCGCTTCGCCAAATGGCCCAGA
>Ga0268359_10794_pt1 | contig 11467 bp, 8 predicted proteins | sample BioMet11_FD_194416 | JGI IMG/M metagenome (GOLD analysis project Ga0268359, IMG submission 194416) | Sewage microbial communities from Oakland, California, United States - Biofuel 11 (PacBio Assembly) | ecosystem: Engineered > Wastewater > Sewage > Unclassified | place: USA: California | collected...
CCATGCCGTCTACGGCCAGGCCCTCGGCCAGGCCGGCGACCTCTTTCACGCCTATCTGAACCTCGCCTATGCCGCGCTGTACGACAACAACAAGCGGCAGGCCGATTTCCAGATGGACCGTGCCCGCAGCGCCGCCAAAAGTGACGCCGACCGGCGTGAGCTGGTGCGCCTGGAGGAAACCATGAAGAAACGGGCCGCCCTCCTCAAAACGAAATCCGGTTTCTGATCGACGTTCTTCCGACGTCCCGCCGGGCGGAATCGCTTTCCTTCCGGCGGGCGTTTCCCCATCATGTCCGCCGCCGGACGAGACGGTCTACGGCCAGCAGGTCGTTTTGCCCTCGTGCCGCGTCATCCCGCTCGTCAAATCCAGGACCATGCCCTGGACGGCGGTCTTGCCGCTCGGGCAGCGGGGCCCCGATCCGGTCGACAGCACCTGCCGATAATGCAGCGTATGCCCGTCGACATGGGCGCCGGGGACGACCGTGGCGTTGAGGATCTGCCGCTGCTGGGCCAAATTGGCGGCCATCAGCCCGTGCATGTCCGACGCCGATCCGTTGCGGACGAACAGGACGTCGCCGGACAGGCCGACAAAGGTATAGTCCCCACCATTGGGAATCTTGAAAAGCGGCGTGCCTTGCAGATGCTCGCAGACTGCGGCCGGATCGTCCTGCGGTTGCCGCTCCAGCACACGCAGGGAATGGCCGTCGGCATCGGACGACTGCCGCTCCAGCACGGCATAACGCGCGTACAGGTAGCAGGCCTTGTTGAAATAGGCGTGGATCTGGACCGGGTCCGTGCCCGGCAGACCGTACGCGGCATGGTCGGTCACGGTGGTGTTCCCGTATTCGGCCGTCAGGGGGCGCACCTGGGAAACGGCCAGGACCCGGTAGGTCGTACCGTCGCGCGAGAAGGAATCCCGAACGACTCCGCGCATTTGCACCTGGAGGCCGATCCAATCGCTCATGATGCTGCCCGGGTCGAACGGAATGTAGACGACATGAGGCTCTTCGGGGGGCACCAACTCGATGCCGCCCTGGGGACTTTTGCCGCAGCACGCCGTACACGGCGGTCTCGGCAGCGCCGCTCCAAGCGGGAGCCGCAACGCCCAGGCACCACCCCAGACAAAGCACACCACAAACAAGGGCACAAACCCGATGCATAAGGCCTCCTTGCGAGAAAGTTACCTGGTACCAGAGACCTGCCCGTTTGCAAATGCGCCGCCCCGCCGTCGTGTTGAAAAAATATGGTGCTCGCGTATAAGGCGGGGAATGGAGGGGCAGCATGAATGCACAACATGGCGGATGGCTGAGGAACGGAAAAAATATCGCTCTGGTCGTCGTTTGCCTGATTGCCGTCATCGAGGCCATCCTGCTCATCCGGCGATCGGCCCCGCCGACCTCCGGTCCGGCGGCCGCCGCCCAGGCCGTACGCGTGGCCGGCGTGGCCATGGATCCGGGCAAGGGCCACTATCTGCTCCTGGCCTTTGATCGTCCCGTGGCCGGCGCCCGGGAGGGCCGCGCACCGGCGGCCGCCCCGGCGACCTTCACTCCGGCCATCACGGGAAAATGGACCTGGGTCTCTCCCTACATGCTGCGCTTCACGGCCCAGGACGGCTTTACCCAGGCCAGGGAATACGCCATCACCCTGACCCCCGGCGCCTTTCTGACTCCGCCGCAGCGCCTTGACGGCCCAAGCACCTTTCGGGCTTCCTTCGGCACCTTTGACGTCACCCGCCTGACCGCGCATCTGGAACCGGCCGCCGCCGGCGGCGCCATGGTCGTGGTCCGAGGCGAAGTGGCCTTCAACCGACCGGTCGATCCCAAGGAACTGGCCGATCACATCCAGCTTCTCGATCCCCAGCAGCCGAAGGACAAACCCGTCTCCGTCTCCCTGGCCACCGACTTCATCTCCAGAAAAATCCGCTTCGTTTCCGACGCCATCAAAAAAACGGCGCAGCAGCGTGAAATCAAGATCGTCGTCACGACCGGACTCAAGCCGGCCAAGGGCGACATCGTCATGACCCACGAGGCCGTGGCCGTCATTCCGGTGGTGCTCGATCCCCATTTGCGGGTGCGCACCGTCAAAACCACCGCCGAGGAGGGCTCCGCCGGCATCCGCATCAGTCTGTCCACCCCGGTGGAAGCCGGCGTGGAAACCACCTCCCACGTGCATATCACCCCGAAAGTCCCGGCCTCGCTGGCCACCGACGGCGCCGACCTGGTCCTGTCGGGTCCCTTCGAACCCGGCCAGGACTACGTCGTCACCCTGGACAAGGGTCTCACGGCAGCCGACGGCGCGGTGCTCGACGCCCCCTTCACCCGCACCGTCCGCATTCCCGACCTGGAGCCCATGGTCGATTTTCAGGACCAGGGCATCTTTCTGTCGCGCAACGGGTACAAGAACCTCGCCGTCAAGAGCGTCAACACCAATGCCGCCCGGCTCATCATCGATCGCATCTACTGCAACAATCTTTTCCCGCTGTTCTCCATGGATTATTCCGCCTTCGACGACGATTTCGGCGGCGGTGCCATCAACAGCAATCTGGGCGACCGCATCGTCGACGAACGCATTCCCCTGCCCTATAAAAACAAACACCGTGGTCACCACGCCGTGAATCTGGAAAAATACATCCAGAACCACACGCCTGGGCTCTATCGGGTCGCCCTGACCGTCCCCGGCAAATTCCCAGGGCTTTCAGCGCTACGTGCTGATAACGGACATCGGCATCGTCGCCAAGCACGGCCTGAACGATTTTCTCGTCTGGACGGCAATCGTACTCCAGTCTGGCCCCCATCGCCGGGGCCAAGGTGCGCATCCTCTCCTACCAGAATCAGGAGCTGGCGTCGGGCACCACCGATCAGCACGGCCTTTTCCGGGCGCAAATCAGTCCCCAGCTCATGGCCGACAAGCGCCCCTACCTTGTCATGGTGCAAAAGGGCGCGGACACGAGCTTCCTGCTCTATGACCGCTTTCAGGTCGATACCACGGGCCTGGACGTGAGCGGATCCGTCCTGCCCGCCACGGGCTATACGGCCTGCATCTACGGCGAACGGGACATCTACCGGCCAGGGCGAAACGCTGCAAGGCATCGCGGTCGTGCGCGACACCAAATTGGGCGTGCCGCCGTCGATGCCGATTACCATTCGCCTGTCCGACCCGCAGGGCCGCAAGATCGGAGAAAAAATCGCCAAAACCGGTCCCGAGGGCATCGTCAGCCTCCAGCAGGCCCTGCCGGCCCAATCTCTGACCGGCGCCTATACGCTGGAACCTCGCCACCGGCGAAACGGTCATCGGCCAGCATCGCTTTCAGGTCGAGGAATTCGTCCCCGACCGCATCAGCGTCACGGTCGCCCCCGGCACCGCAGCGGCTACGCCCGGAAAATCCCTGTCCTTCGGCATTGCCGGACGCTATCTGTTCGGTGCGGCCGGCCGGGAACCTGCCCGTGGAGACCAGGGCCCGGCTGGTCAAAGCCCCCTTTGCCCCGGCGGGCTATGCCGCCTACACCTTCGGCGATCCGGAACGCAGCTTCGAGGATCGGGAAATCCTGGAGGAAACAGGGAACCTGGACGAGAAGGGCACGGCCGAGGTGACGGCTTCCCTGCCCGAGGACCTGTCGCCACCGGCCGCCCTGGAGGCCATTCTCACGGCCCGGGTGCGCGAGGGCGGCGGTCGGGGCGTCACCGGCGTGGCCCGGGTGCCGGTCCACGTCTATCCAGCCTATCCCGGCCTCAAGCGCCTTGCGAGCGAGGCCGCCACGCCCGGCAAGCCCATGACCTTCAACTGCGTCCTGGTCACGCCCGACGGCAAGCCGGCCCCCAACGCCACGCTTGCCGCCACCCTCTACCGCGATACCTGGCAGACGGTGCTGCGCAAGGGGCCGGACGGCTCCTTCAAATACGAATCCACCCGCGACGCCAAGACGCTGGAAACCCAAACTGTGGAGGCCGCCGCGGGCAAGGGGACGTTCGCCTTCACCCCGCCCTCGTTCGGCAGCTATCGGGTGGTGCTCAAGGACCCGACCAGCGGCGCGTCCAGCCAGGTGGAATTCTACGCCGGCGGCTCCGGCTATGCGCCCTGGGCCATGGAAAATCCGGGCCGGCTGGAGCTCAAGGCCGACAAGAAGGACTATGCGTCGGGCGAAACGGCCAAATTCCAGGTGCGGGCCCCGTTCGCCGGCAAGATGCTGGTGACCGTGGAGGGAAGCGCCGTCCACGACGTCCTGGTCATGGATCTCCCCGGCAATACCGGCGACATCAGCCTGCCCATCAAGCCCCAGTACATGCCCGGCGTCTATGTGACGGCCACCCTGGTGCGCAAGGCGGCCAACGTGGAACCGGGGAATCCCTCGCGGGCCTTCGGCGCGGTGCCGCTGTTCGTGGATCGCGCCTCGGGCAAGTTGCCCCTGACCCTCACCGCGCCGACGACCATGCGCCCCGGCGGCAAACTCACCGCTGAGTTGACCGCCCCTCCGGGAAGCGTGGTCACCCTGGCCGCCGTGGACGAGGGCATTTTGCAGCTCGTGGCCCAGAAAACGCCTGATCCGTTTGCCTTCTTTTACGCCAAGCGCCAGTTGCAGGTGGAGACCTACGACACCTTCGCCATGCTGCTGCCGGAAGTGCCGCCGCTCATGGGCAAGGCCCTGGCCGGCGGCGGCGACGGCGGCGAGGACCTGTCCGCCTTCGTGCGCACCCAAAGCCCGGCCGCCAAGACCGTGGCCTTCTGGTCCGGCCCGGTGACGGTCGGCCCCTCCGGCAAGGTGCAGATCGCCTTTGCCATTCCCGAATTCCAGGGCCAGATACGGCTCATGGCCTCCGGCATCTCCGGGCGGAAATTCGCCGCCGCCGAAGCCGCCACCCAGGTCAAAAGCCCGCTGGTACTGCTGCCGTCCTTCCCCCGCTTCCTCTCCTTCGACGATGTGGCCCTCACCACGATGACCGTCCGAAACGATACCGGCAAGGACGGCCTGTTCCGCGTCCAGCTGACCGTCTCGGGACCGGCCGTGGTGAAACGGCCGGAGCATATTCTGTCCATCCCCAAGGACGGCACGGCCTCGGCCGTCTTCCCGATCACCGCCGGCAAGGCCGAAGGGATGCTCGACTGCGCCGTTTCGGTTTCCGGCGTCGGCGAAACCTCGCGCGACACCTTCCAGATTCCGGTACGTTCGCCCCTGCCGGCCCGCACCTCGGTCCAATCCGGCGCCCTGGAAACGGCTTCGATCACCCTGCCGGAACTGGCCTCGACCGAATTCCTCCCCGGCACGGCGAGGCGGGACATCAGCGTGGGGCGTTTCCCCATGATCCGCTTCACCGGCAACCTCAAGGCGCTTTTGGCCTACCCCTACGGCTGCATCGAACAGACCGTCTCCCGCGCCTTTCCCCTGCTCTATTTCGGGGAACTGGCCAAGGCCCTGGACCCGGCCGCCTTTGAAAGCGTCGGCCCGGCCGCCATGGTCCAATCGGCCATTCGCCGCGTCACCGGCATGCAGCTCTACAACGGCGGGTTTGCCATGTGGCCCGGCGGCAGCGATCCCCAGCCCTGGATGAGCCTGTACGCCGCCAATTTCCTGGTGGAAGCCAACTTGGCCGGCTTTTCCGTGGATAAAAACGTGCTGCAGCAGGCCTTGACCTATGCCGGCGAAACCGGTCGCCAGGCCGATCTGCACAAAGCCGACGGGCTCAAGCTCGCCGCCTATGCCCTCTACGTCCAGGCCAAGGCCGGCCGGGCGGACATCGGAGCCATGGACAACCTTCGCGATACCCTGACCAAGGACCTGCCGCCGGACGCTCGAGGGCTCCTCGGAGCGGCCTACGCCGCCGTGGGCAACACCCGCTCGGCCGAGGCCCTGGCCTCGGGACCGGCACCGAACGGCGAACCGCACAAGGAAACCGGCGGCAACCTCGATTCGAGCCTGCGCGACAAGGCCCTCTACCTGTCGGCCCTTCTGGATGCCGCGCCGAGCGACCCGAGGCTCGGCAGTCTGGCCGGCGACGTGGGCCGGCTGCTCGAAGGCGAAGCCTACCCGTCCACCCAGGAAAATGCCGTCGCCCTGCTGGCCCTGGGGAAATTCTACGCCCGGCAGACGGCCAAAGCGGCCTTCTCGGGTCAGCTCCATGGTGTCAGCGGCCTGTTGGCGGACTTTTCCAGTGAAAAGATCCTCTCCCTCCACGATATCGGTCAATTGGGCGATCTGCGCCTGACGGTCAGCGAGGGATTTACGCCCGGCGCCTGCTACTACTCGGTGCGCACCCGGGGGATTCCCTCCCCCGCGGCCTACACGCCGCAGTCCGCCGGCCTTGAGGTCATCCGCCACTATCTGACCCGGGACGGCGAGCCCCTGCCCGAAAGCGTTTCCCAAGGGGCTCTGGTGGTGGTCAAATTCGCCGTACGGGCGACCGCCGGCCCCGTGGCCAACGTCGTGCTGGAAAATCTGCTGCCGGCCGGCCTGGAGGTGGAAAATCCCCGCCTGGCCACGACGGAACGCCTGCCCTGGATGGAGGACGATGCCAGCGCGGCCGACGCCACCCTCGACCTGCGCGATGACCGGGTGCTGCTCTTCACCGACCTGCCGGACACCCGCTGGCACGTCTCCTACGCCCTGCTGCGGGCCGTGACCCCGGGCGTCTTCACCCTGCCGCCGGCCCAGGCCGAGGCCATGTACGCCCCGGAACTGCGGGGAAGCGGACCCTGGGGAAAATTCGTCATCACCGAAGCCGGCAAGTAAAACGGACCTCGGACGACCGGGGAATGCTCCCCCGCCCCCCGGCCGAAAACGACAAAGGCCGTCCCGGTACGCCGGGACGGCCTTTCACTGTACCGCGGAAAAAACCGCGCTATTCGCTGATGATCTCGGCCTTCTCGATGACCACCGGCACCACCGGCACGTTCTCGTAAAAGCCCTTGGTCATGGTCGGCACGGCCTTGATGGCATCCACCACGTCCTGTCCCTTGACCACCTTGCCGAAGACGGCATAGCCCCAACCCTGGGGATTCTTGCCGGTATGGTCCAGGAAGCCGTTGTCGGCCACGTTGATAAAAAACTGCGCCGTGGCCGAATGCGGCTCGCCGGTGCGGGCCATGGCGATGGTGTAGGCCTTGTTGTGCAGGCCGTTGTCCGCCTCATTGGTGATCGGCGCCTTGGTGGACTTTTCCTTGAGGGATTTGTCCATGCCGCCGCCCTGGATCATGAAGCCGTTGATGACCCGATGAAAAATCGTGCCGTCATAGTGCCCGGACTTCACGTAGTCCAGGAAATTGGCGGTTGTGATCGGGGCCTTTTCCTTGTCCAGCTCCAGGACGATCTCGCCCTTGCTGGTGATGAGCTTCACCATGGGATTTCCTCCCCCCGCCCGGGCGACGCCTACGCCTCCCAGGGTTACGGCCAGAACAGCACACAGCGCCAAAAACGCCCGCAGCCAAGACCTCCGGCCCATTGTCACCATACGAAACCTCCGCAAAAACGTTGCCCGGTCGTCGCGCGGCGCTCCCGCCCGTCAGGGCCGGGAATCCCGCATCAGCCGGCTCGTCCATAACGGGAAGCAGGGGAAAAGCTCCCCCCGGCCCCATCGCCAGCAAGCAAAAAGGCCGGAGCGGCATGGCCGCCCCGGCCGAAACAGCGCGTGGAGAACGTCTAATGGCGGCGTTCCACCCGGTACTCCTCCTTGAGCAGGGTCTCCGCCAGCGGGACGTCATTGACGTCCATCCGGCAAAAGACCTTCTCCGGATCATTGCAGACCAGGGCCTTGGAGAGCACCTCGTCCATGGTCTCGACCGTGATGATCGTCATGTCCTTGAGGACGGCGTCGGGCACTTCCTTCAGATCCTTCTCGTTTTCGGCCGGGATAATGACCGTCCGAATGAGCCCCCGGTGGGCGGCCAAGAGCTTCTCGCGCAAGCCGCCGATGGGAAGCACCCGCCCGCGCAAGGTAATCTCGCCGGTCATGGCCAAATCGTTGCGCACCGGGATATTGAGCAACGCCGAAATGATGGTGGTCGCCAAGGTGATGCCGGCCGACGGACCGTCCTTCGGCGTGGCGCCTTCGGGCACATGGATGTGGATGTCGATCTCCTTGTGGAAATCGTGCCGCAACCCGTACAGGGCCGACCGGGAACGCAAATAGGACAAGGCGGCCTTGGCCGATTCCTGCATGACGTCGCCGAGCTTGCCGGTGATCTCCACCTTGCCCGAGCCCGGCATGATGGCCGCTTCGACCATGAGGATTTCGCCGCCCATCTCGGTGTAGGCCAAGCCGGTGCAGACGCCGACCCGGGGCACGGCCTCCATCTCGCCGTAGCGGAACTGCGGCACGCCCAGGTAGCTTTGCAGGCTCTGCACGGTGATGGAGTAGCCCTTGTCAAGCTCCTTGCCCTCCACCAGCTTGCGGGCCACCTTGCGGCAGACCGAGGCAATCTCGCGCTCCAGATTGCGCACCCCGGCCTCCCGGGTGTAGCGCCGGATAATCTCCAGCATGGCGTTGTCGGAAAAGGAGATGTTGCCCTCCTTGAGACCATGCAACGAGATGTTTTTCGGCAGCAGGAAGCGGCGCCCGATCTGCATCTTCTCCGTTTCCAGGTAGCCAGGAATGCGGATGATCTCCATCCGGTCCTGGAGCGGCAGCGGAATGGTGTGCAGGGCGTTGGCCGTGGTGATGAAGAAAATCTTGGACAGGTCGTAGTCCATGTCCAGATAGTGGTCGCTGTAGGCGTAGTTCTGCTCGGGGTCGAGGACCTCCAGCAGGGCGGCCGAGGGATCGCCCCGGAAATCCGTGCTCATCTTGTCCACTTCGTCCAGGCAGAACACGGGATTATTGTACTTCACGCGCTTAAGCGACTGGATGATCTTGCCGGGCAAGGCGCCGACATAGGTCCGACGATGGCCGCGGATTTCGGCCTCGTCGCGCACGCCGCCCAGGGACAACCGGATGAATTCCCGGCCCATGGCCCGAGCGATGGATTTGGCCAGGGATGTCTTGCCGACGCCGGGAGGACCGACCAGGCAGAGGATGGGGCCCTTGATGCGCTCGACCAGGGTCTGCACGGCCAGATATTCCAGGATGCGTTCCTTGGGCTTGTCCAGGCCGAAATGGTCCTCGTTCAGGATGGCCTCGGCCTGGGTGATGTCCAGCTCCGATTCCTTATAGGTGTTCCACGGCAGATCGAGGATCCATTCCACATAAGTTGCGCACGACGGTGTATTCCGCCGACGAGGGTGGAATCTGCCGCAACTTTTTGATCTCGCGCAGGGACTTTTCCCGGCACTCGTCGGTCATGCTCTTTTCCGCCAAGCGCTTCTCGAACTCGGCGGCGTCGGCGCTGGGATCGTCCTCGTGGCCCATTTCCTTATTGATGGCCTTGATCTGCTCGTTGAGGTAATATTCCTTCTGGTTCTTCTCCATCTGCTGCTTGACGCGGCTCTTGATGCGCTTTTCGATGGAGGAGATTTCAATCTCGCTTTGCAGGAAGGCGTACGTCTCTTCCAGACGCCGGCTGGGGTCGAGTTCCTCCAGCACGCCCTGCTTCTTGATGTAGTCGACTTTGAGATGCGGCATGACCGCATCGGCCAGCCGCCCCGGCGAGGTGATGGAATTGATGGCCAGGATGGTTTCCGGGGCCAGCTTCTTATTGATGCGGCCGTACTGCTCCAGGGCCTCCTGGGTGGCCCGGATGAGCGCGTCCGATTCGGGGCCGTGGGACTCCTCCTCGGGCACCCGATGGACGGTCACCATGGGATATTCGACATTTTCACCCGTCTCCAGGCTGTCGGCATCCCATTCGGCCCGGTAAAGCCCCTCGAAAAGCACCTTGATGGTACCGTCGGGCAAACGCAGCATCTGGAGAATCTTACTGACGGTGCCCATGTCGAACAGATCGTCGGCCCCGGGTTTTTCCGTCTCCGGGAGCGCTGGGCCACCAAAAGATTTTTTTGTCGTGGGCGGCCACGGATTGCTCGATGGCCTTGATGGAAGCCTCCCGGCCCACAAACAGGGGGGCAATGGAGCGCGGGAACATCACGACTTCCCGCAGGCTCATCATGGGAAGGCGTATGGTGTCGGCGGCAAACCGATTGTTATCGAAAGAAAAGCCGGTCATTTGTCCTCCCGCTTCCGGGGTTTTCAGGCGGTCGGCCGGGCAACGGAGGCCCGGCCCAACTGCCTAGGATGGTAAGGCCAAAAAAAACGTTGTCAAACGAGAGGACACGGGGGTCAGGCCGATTTGACCTCCTCCTGATGGAAGAAGAGCATCGGTTCGAGTCCCTTTTCCACAACGGCCTTATTGATCACGCACTCCTTGACACCGGAAAGGGACGGCAGCTTGTACATGATATCGAGCATGATGCTCTCCATCACGTTGCGCAGCCCCCGCGCCCCGGTCTTGCGCTCGATGGCCTTCTCGGCAATAGCCTCCATGGCATTCTTCGTGAAGCGCAACTGCACCTTGTCCAGTTCAAACAATTTCTGATACTGTTTGATAAGGGCGTTTTTCGGTTCGGTCAGGATGCGCACCAGATCATCCTTGGACAACTCTTCCAGGCTGGTCAGGATGGGGATACGCCCGACGAACTCGGGGATCAGGCCGAACTTGATGAGATCCGCCGGATGGGCCTGGGACAAGAGCCGGGTCACGTCGTCGTCATGGCGGGCTTCCACCTTGGCCCCAAAGCCCATGGCGGTCCCGCGCAGCCGCTGGCCGATAATCTTTTCCAGGCCGATAAAGGCGCCGCCGACAATGAACAGGATATTGGCAGTGTTTAAGCGGATGAACTCCTGCTGGGGGTGCTTGCGGCCGCCCTTGGGCGGGATGTTGGCCTCGGTGCCCTCGATGATCTTGAGCAGGGCCTGCTGCACGCCCTCGCCGGACACATCCCGGGTAATGGAGGGGCTGTCACCCTTGCGGGGCGATCTTGTCGATCTCGTCGATATAGATGATGCCGCGGCTGGCCGCCTCGATATCGTAGTCGGCGTTCTGCAGCAGCTGCACCAGGATATTCTCCACATCCTCGCCCACATAACCGGCCTCGGTCAGGGTGGTGGCGTCGGCTATGGCAAAGGGGACATTGAGAATCCTGGCCAAGGTCTGGGCCAGCAAGGTCTTGCCCGACCCGGTGGGACCGATCAGCAGGATGTTGCTCTTGTCGATCTCCACATCGTCGGCGCTGGCATTCCCGGCATAATATACGCGCTTGTAATGGTTGTGCACGGCCACGGCCAGGATCTTCTTGGCCTGGTCCTGGCCGATGACGTAATCGTCGAGCAGGCGCTTGAATCTCGGCCGGAGGCAACAGCTTGCCGGCCTCGGCCTCCTCGCTCACCGATTCCTGGGCGATGATCTCATTGCACAGCGCGACGCACTCGTCGCAGATATAGACGTCGGGACCGGCAATCAGCCGCTGCACCTCGTCCTGGTTCTTGCCGCAAAAGGAGCAGCACAGTTCGCCCGTCACGGAATTCTTCTTCCTCGTCATACCGAAAA
>Ga0268359_10681_pt1 | contig 11458 bp, 12 predicted proteins | sample BioMet11_FD_194416 | JGI IMG/M metagenome (GOLD analysis project Ga0268359, IMG submission 194416) | Sewage microbial communities from Oakland, California, United States - Biofuel 11 (PacBio Assembly) | ecosystem: Engineered > Wastewater > Sewage > Unclassified | place: USA: California | collected...
TTGAGAAGGAGCTTGGCGAGGGCGAGCAGCTGCTGCTGGCCGCCCGAGAGGTCATAGGGGTGCCGCTCGGCGAGGCCGGCAAGCCCATGTTCGCCATCATGGCGTCCACCTCGGTGCGGTCGTAACCTGCCGTACGCGACCACTCCATGAGCTCATCCGCCACCGACTGACAGGCGAGGAGCGTCTTGGGGCCGGCGGCAGGAACGCCTGGCGACCCGAGAGGGCACTTCTCGCCCGGCCGCGCTGAGGATGGGAGATGCCCGCAGCGACGGCGAGAAGCGTCGACTTGCCAGAGCCGTTCCCACCGATGAGCGCACGGACCTCGCCCTCGGCCACCGTGAGGTCGTCAGCCACGAAGCACCCAATCGGCGTCGCGGTCGTACGAACCACGCATCCGCGATGCCGATCACCTCGGAAAGAACCCGTCGGACGGTGCTGCGGCGCGCGACGGCCCAGCACGGGCACCTGGGACAGCCCTCGAGCGGGACCCTCTCCACCTGGCGGCCCTCCACGCGAAAGGCGCACGTGGCATACTCCCCCATGTTCCAGGCGAATGCGTGGCCACGACCACGGTGACGCCCAGCTCGCGGTTCGCACGGAAGAGAAGCGAGAGGAAGGCCTTTCTCGGCGACAGGGTCAAGCATCGAGGTCGGCTCGTCGAGCATGAGCAGACCGGGTCGCATGGCAAGCGTCGAGGCGAGCGCGAGCATCTGGCGCTGACCGCCCGAGAGCTCGGCGCACGGGCGATGAAGCCAGGACTCCATGCCAAAGAAGTAGCAGGTCTCGGCCACGCGTCGCCGCATCTCCGCCTGGGGGAGGCCAACGTTCTCAAGCCGAAGGCCATCTCGTGCCACACCGTGTCGCACACTATCTGGGTGTCGGGACTCTGAGGACATACCCCACGAGCTGCGCGGACTCTGCGGGATCGAGCGTGCGCACGTCCCTCCGAGCACCTCGACGGTGCCCCTGAGCACGCCTGCAGGTGGCCACCTCGGGCTTGGCGAGGCGCAGGAGCGTGGTCTTCCCCGAGCCAGTATCCCCGGTGAGCAGGGCGAACGCCCCGCGCGGAACCTCAAGCGAAGCATGGTCGAACACCGGCGCGTTGGCAGGGACCCCCTCGGCAACGGCATACGAGAAGCTCAGGTCACGCATCGAGATCGCCGGTGCGTCCGTCTCGATCATCCCCACCTTGACCCTCCCCATGAGTTCGAGCGCCGTGGGCAGAAGCACCTGGGCGGCATACGGTACGTATCCCCACCAGGCCACGAGCTGGGGCATGGTGGGATAGAAACGCCACTGCGAGCACGCGACGGTACGCAAGGAGGGCGTTGGCAAGCAGGAACACCACGACGCCCGTGAGCGCGACCGCGTCACGGGCGCGGAACTCGACGGAACGATAGGTCGTGCGGGCCTCGGTCGATCCCCAGCCTCGCGCGCGCATGGCGTCGGCACGCTCGAGGGAGTCCTCCATGGCCCAGGCGACGAGCACGTCGGACATGCGCACCTGGGCGTGGCGAACGTCCTTCGTACCGGAGGCGGCCGTGCAGGCGGCATACGTCGACCTGACCGTCTGCCCGCGGCGTACGAGTTGGGGCACGAGCTGCGCCGTCATCGAGACCATGAGCGTGACCGTGGGAAGCGCCCGGGCACCGAGCTCGAGCACGCGGTCCTGCGTGAGCACGCGCGAGGCGCACTCGAGCCAGAGCACCACGGCCACGAGCATCGCGCCCATGCAGGCTCCGAACGCAAGGCTCTCGAGGTAGATGACCACGGAACCCAGGCGCCACAGCTCCGTGGACCCAGATGCCGAGAAGAGCGGGTTGACGAGGCAGATCACGCCCATGGCGGGAAGCTGCCAGCGCAGCCCGCGCAGCGTCGCTCGCACGCCCCTGACGCAAGGGAGGCCGCGAGGGCACCTGCGAGCGAGACGGCGACGAGGACGGGCTGGAGGGCGAACATGGCGATGAGGACGGTGCCCCCCAGATAGACGGCGGGAACGGCAGGGTGCGACGTCTCGAACGCATGTGTGCGGGCCGCGGTCATGGCTGCTACTCCACGGCGGTGTAGGTCCAGGTCACGGAGTCACCGTCGACGAGCACGTAGTTTGAGCAGGCCGTGTTTGGCTCGGTCCCGTTCACCGAGTAGACCCAGCCACTGCTCGCGCCGTGCTCCCTCTCGGCCAGCCCGTTGATCGCGGAGACGTACGTGCCGTAGACGGAGCCACGCGCGTTGACGCTGGCACCCGTGGCGACGAGGGCATCGTAGACCGAGGCGCCGGCGTCCAGCGTGACGGTCGCGGAGCCCGAGCCCGCGCCCGCGGCGGAACCGTCCACGGCCACCGAGACGCTGATCGTGGAGGCCTTCCGCGACGTGTCCGCAGAGACGGACGAGTCGTCAGCGGGCGTCGTCGACGAGGAGTCCCGAGCCATCCGTCGACGAGGACGCGACGTCCGCCTCGGTAGCCACCGCTCCCGACCCAGGCGAGGCGTCCGTCTGGGTGGTCGTGGTATCGGAGACCGTCGCTGACGCGTCCTGGTCCGTGGACGTCGTGGCATCCGTCGTAACCCCGCTCGTCGACAAGTCGGCCTCGTCCACGGTCTGGAACGCCCCGGACGTGCTTCCTGCAAAGGCAAGCGGGTTGTTGCCCTGAACGTACTGCACCATGGCCCACGCGCAGAACGCCATGAGCGCAACGGCAAGCGTCGCCGCAATCGCACGCGACGGCGTGAGGATGCGCCCATCTCTTGTTGGAATCGTTCTCCGACATGTCTATGCCCTCTCTCCGCCGTTTTCGCGCCTACGGCCGACCAGCGCCCATAGGAGCACCGCCACGCCGACCGCCATGCCCACAATCGGCCAGATCGGGAGCGCGGTGGAGCCTGCCTCGGCCGCGTCCGTGCCGGGAACCTCGCTGGCGAGCGCGACGCCACTCTCGGCGGTGCTGGCGTCATCCGTGACCCGTGCGGAAGCACCGGCAGAATCGGCCGCTTTCTCCGTGGAGGCAACGTCAGCGGAGCGAAGACCGGAGAAGAGGGGAGGCGTTCGTGGTAGTGCCCTGACCACTCGCGCCCAGACGCAGGCGTGAAGCCGGAGCCGTCGGTGCCGCCCGTGTCACCACCGGCATCCGTTGCGGAGAGGCGCACGAGAAAGCCCGAGTCGTTGAGGTAGAGAGGTTTCCCGCCACAATCGCAGATGACCGGCGAATCGCAGTAGTTGGGCGTTGAACGGATGACGGCGCGTAGAGAAGGCTCGCCTCGAGGTCACCGAGCTTGTAGACGTAGAGGTTGCCACCCGAGCCGTAGCCAGTCCACGTGCTTGTTGGGATTGTCCGCGTAGTTGACGGTGAAGTAGGCGTAGGTGCCACCCGACTGGACGGAGACGAGCGGCTGGCGCCTTGATGGCACCCAACGGTAAGCGCGGCACCGCCGGTCGAGGTCACGGTACGGGTCACCCGTCATGGACGAGAGGTCCACGAGCGCGAGTGTCGTGGTGCTGCCCTGTTCACCTGTGCCGCCCACCACCACGGCCGTGGTGCCCGTGACCGTGGGGCTGCCACGCAGCCGTCATAGGACCTTGAGCGAGGTATCCGTAAGCCGACCCGTAGACGAGAGCGAGAGCTTGTGGAGGCAACGCCATCGCGCGTGACCACGAGGGGGCCCCGTCGTCACCATAGGCGACGGGGTCGGAGTTCACTGCCGCATGGAGGTCAAGCGGCGGGGAGACCTCGGTGCCGTCGGAGGCGTATGCGCACATGGTACCCGCGGCGTCACCTGCCAGCAGGTAGTCTCCCACGCGCAGGACACCCGTCCAGTACCAGCCGGAAGACGTGTTTCTTTCTCGACCAGACCATGGTTCCCGTGGCCGCATCGAGCGCCAGGAGGGATCCGGACGCGATCGAGGTAGTCGGAGTCGTATGCGGCCGTGCCGAACACCACGGCCTTCCTGCCCTCAAGGTCCACCACGCGCAGGGAGCAGGACGACTGCTCGCCTTCGGCCGTCTTCTCCGAGGTCCAGAGCTGGAGAACGTGCCGTAGTCAACAGCCTCGACGGCACCTCCCGAGAGCGGCACGTAGATTCACGCCGTCGGCATAGACGGGTCTGGCCGTGTAGTCGATGGAACCATCGAGCGTGAGGGTCTCTCCACGGCCGCCGAGGAAGACGTTGTTCGAGATGAGCTTGAGCGTGCCGTTGACGGCCACGACGAGCTTGCCGTCGACGATGAGCGGCCCGCTCACGCTCGCCCAGGTACTGCCCTCGTCCTTGAGATCGATCATCCAGGACGCCGTGGTGGGCACCGATGACGTGGGCGCCGTCGTCACGTTGCCGCCCGCCTCCGTCTCGGGCCACTCCGAGGCCGTGTCGGGGGCGGTCACGCCACCGGAGACGGGCTTGTCAGGGTTGTCGGGAAGAGAGGCGTTCCATGCGGAGTAGTACCAGACCACGGAGTCGCCCCCGGCGAGGGTGATGCCACCCGCTCCGCAGGAGGCGGGTTTGCCGTTGTAAAAGAGCTGCCAGTACTTGCCCGAGGTCGCGTCATAGCCGAGCGTGCGACTGTCGTAGGGCGAAGTGATCGTACTGAGATACCATCCATAGGCGGAGTCGCCGTAGCTTGCCGAGAGCTGCGCCTGCGAGAGGAGCTGTTCGGTGAGGTCGGCCGCAGTGGCGCCTTTGTCAAGCGTGATGGTGACGGGCGTTGCCCAGGTCTCGTCGTTGCCGTCGGCGTCCGCGCCGATGATGGACACCGTGACGCCGATCTTCTCCTGGGATGCCGCATCGACGGTCTGCGCGACTGGCTCGGAGCCGTCCGATGCCTGCGCCGCAGACGCATCTGTCTGGCCATCCGCAGTCTCGTCGGTGGACCCGACGGTCTGCTCGGTCGTCTCCGCCGCCGCGGGTTGCGCGACCACATCGGCGAGAGCAGCCGTGGGTACGAGGCCCAGCACGAGCGCAAGCGTCACCACACCCACAACGATGCGCTGGTGGAGACTGATCCTCTATGGGTGCCACGAGGCGCCCTCCCTTCCCGCCGGACCCGACGGACCTCGGCTCCAGGCCAAGGGATGGGAGGGCATGCGTCGGCGCATCCTCACGGCATGCTGCCGCCAGGAACGTAGTACACGACACGGTGCCCTGCTCACACGCCCGAGGTGGAGGAACCTTGTGGAGGGCAGGCAGGTCTCCTGACTCTTGATTGAGAGACTCGGGGAGACTCGCACGAGGGTGCCTTCTCTGCCGGACCGCCCATGAAAACGGACGGGGCGCGGCCAATGGCGCTTCCCTCGCTATCCTCAAACACAGTAGTGGCGGCTGTCCCGGATTCTGACCGGGTTCCCTTTTGATCTACTAGGCCTTGCAGCTGTTCAAACCGTGCCCTCGGTTGTGATATGCGATTAGGGTCCGAGTGTAGCACTCTGGGACCAGCCCCCTGAAAAGGGCGCCGCATCAAACGGGATTAACGCGCATTCTGCGCGGAATGTGCAGCAAAAGCCCAGTTGGCACACTTGTCTCAGCGCAGAATGCGCTATATCAAACATGGACGTGTAGGCTGAGCATCCACAAGGCGTCTCGGCACTCGCTTTGCGGAGGTTTTGGCTCTCGCAGGTCAGGGCATCACCGAGATGAGCCAAAAATCGCCGCGAGCAGCCGAACTCTAGCCGAGATGCCCGACCTGGGCTCTGCCGACCCTACGTGCCACGACGATCACGATGACCCCTGCCACCACCAAGGGCACGCTCAGGCACTGACCCATCGTGAGCCAGTTCGTGCCGAGAAGGTAGCCGAGCTGCGCGTCGGGCAGACGCACGAACTCGATGAGGAATCGGAACACGCCATAGCCGACGAGGAAGGTACCGATGAAGGTCCCCTGCGGGCGCGGCGGGCGTTTGCGGGAGAGCACGTACAGAATGATGAAGAGCACGACGCCCTCAAGAAGGGCCTCGTAGAGCTGCGAGGGATGGCGATACACGCTACCGCCGCCCGTGTCGGCGAACATGACACCCCAGGGAAGGTTGGTCTCCTTGCCCCACAGCTCACCGTTGATGAAGTTCGCGCAGCGACCAAAGAAGAGACCGATGGGCGCCCCGCATGCGGCAAGGTCGCAGATGGTGACAAAGGAGAGGTGCAGGCTGCGCGAGACGAGATAGCCACCCACGATGGCACCGACGAGGCCCCCATGAAAGCTCATGCCACCGTCCCAGGTGGCCACTATCTCGAGCGGATGCGTGAGATAGTGGCCCGCGCCATAGAACAGCACGTAGAAGAGGCGCGCACCGATAATCACGCCAAAGGCGATTCCTATCATGATGGATACGATGTCATCGCCCGAGATGTCGAGCTTCCAGCGCCGGGCAAGCGCACGCATCACGAGACCCGCACAGACGAAGCCGGTGAGATAGGCCAGACCATACCAACGGATGGCAAACGGTCCGATCGTGACGATTATCGGGTTGAGCGATTGGTAGATGTCATTAAGCCACAAGATGCGTCTCCAGAAGACTAGATGAGGGCAGGCTGGACCTTGGTGACACCGGGAACGTGCTCCATGAGGATGCGCTCGATGCCTTCGGACATGTCGATCGAGGAGAGCGGGCAACCTGCGCAGGCACCCTGCATCTCGAGCGTGACCACGCCGTCGTCGGTGCAGTCGATAAGAGCGATGTCACCGCCGTCCGCCTGGAGGCTCTGGCGGATGACGTCGATGGTTGCCTCGAGTAGCTCCCTGTTCACTGCCATGATGGTCCCTTCCTGCGCAGATGGCTGCGCGTGCGTCGTCGAGAAGTCGGAGTCGAGTCCGTACCCGTTGCGGTGTCAGGTGACTAGTTTACCCAATGCCCGTGAAAAGATGTCCGGACGTCGCGCCCTGCATGCGGGGAGCAGGCCTTCTCCCCTCGCGCACCGCGACGATGGCACGCACCACGCGCTCGACGGAGAAGGCCGTCTCGGCGGGAGAGAGGAGCGTGGCGTCGGCCATGAGACGCATGACCCCGGAGGAGACGAGCTCCGCCGCCTGCGGCGTGGCGTCAAGGGGGTGGGCTGCCCAGATGCGCGAGCGGCCGTGGATGTCCGTTCGCACGGGAATGGAGGTTGCCATCGATGTCGCGCAGGGAGAGCCGACGGGCTCGCTGGGGACATCTCGCGCAGTCGTGGACGCAGGCACCGGTGTCGAGAGCACGCAGTGCTCGCTTGTCATGGCGCGAGCGCGACCCGTCACGAAGAACCCACGGGCACGGAGGAGGAGCGGCGAGGCACAGACCTCGTCGAGCGTGAGCTCGGGACGAAAGCCACAGCCTGCGGCACCGGCGGCCTCCAGCGCCACGACGGTCGATTCGTGTGTACGGGCACGCAGGCGCGAACCTCAGGCAGGGCGCCGAGCCCATGGGCGAGCGCGAGCTCTGATACGTTACCCACGCCGACGGGTTTGCCAGGGCGCACCCAAGGTCCAGGTGATCGTGGTCCCCCTCGCGGCACACCTCGTCCAACCAGGGAATCACGCCTGTGGCCAAGTTCCACTCGCAAGGTCGTCGGCCGTGGCGTAGACGCGGGAGGCTCCCGCGGCAAGGGCGGCCTCCGCGCTCTCGGGCGTGGCCACAAGGGCGCAGGCCTCCGCTGCGACGGACGTTCCCGGGGTCGGTCGGGCGATGCCCGTCTCGGCCCTTACGTGGGCGAGGCGGGTGCGGACGCATTCTGCCGAGGGGGCCTGCGCGGTCGCGTCCTCGCGAGCTGCGTACGTACGAAGAAGCTTCTCCTCAAGAAGGCGGCACGCCTCGGCGCGCACCCCATGCACCGACGAGAAGCCCATTCCGCAGCCCTCGTCCATGTCCACGTCAAACGAGACCGGCTCGAAGGGGCTCTGACCCATGCGGCCTACGTGCTCGATGAGGTCCTCCGAGGTCACAGCCTTGGTGCGCGCCTTCTCCACGACAGGTCCCTCCGCCCGGACGGACACGCGGCTGTCCTCCGAGGCGAGCTCGACAGTGAGGGACTGCGATCCGTGCGACCACGCGTACCGTCACGCGCCGCTTCGCGGAACATCCCGTGCGGCTGCGTCCTCTGCGGCGTCCATGGCAAGGCGAGAGCGTACACCCTCACCGTGGACCCCACGGGCATGGGTCGCGAGACGCGGCAGTTGATGGTCTCGCCTGCGGCGGCATCGCCGTGGGGCGAAGACGGGTAAGGAACTGGGACCGGATCGTCGAGCGGACGGAGCTCGAGGAGGTCCCCCTCCCCCACCGGTGCCGTCAGTGCAGGCTCACATCGGCACGCGTGAGCCTGGCGCGTACGCGTACGACCGCCGTCGCCACCACCACGACGGACGAGGGAGTCCTCGAGCTTATGCGACGAGATGACATCGCCCACCAGCTCTCCGCGTTTGTTTGGAACGCTCGTAGCTCATCAAGGTGCCGTCATCGGCCGTCCCGAAGAGGTAGGAGTCGGTGAGGTCGCGGGTTGAAGTGCACGCCTGAGGCTGCGGTGACGCATGGCGTTCCGCCGTACCGTCCTTGTCGCCTGATGCGAGCGCCTCGAGGGCGCCACGATATGGCCGAGACACACCGAGTACACGTAGTTCATGGGCCTTCATGCGCCCCTCCACCTTGAAGCGAAGGCCCACGCCCGCATCCCGCAGCTCGGCGAAGGTCAGTCAAATGGTGCAGTAGTCCTTGGGGGCAGGCGGGTCGCGTACGACGCGATGCGCCGAGACCACCAACCGTCCCGTCCTCGTCCACGCAGGTCGTACGGGAAGGCGGCAGGGCTGGCGCACAACAGGCCGCGGTTGCCGAGCGACCCGCCGGCGAGCGGAGCGCAATCATGCAGACGCCCGAGTAGCAGAAGCACAACGCCCCATAGCCCAAAGCACTTCCAGCTCGACAGCCCTCCGTGGGAGATGCCGGTTGGCCGATCTCGGGGCAGCGAGAGCTCGCCGCGAGAGCGTCACGCGAGTGCACGGCCCAGGGCACGACAACCATGTCCACTCCACGCGCGGTCATGTCACGTTTCGCCTGCGTGGAACACATGGGTCTCGATCTGCGGCCAGGTGCGCCTGACCTCGGCCGAGCAGACGCCCAGTCCTGGATGATGAGCGCGTCGGCGCCAAGGACCCACGCACGGCGCGCGAGCTCGAGCACGCGGGGCAGCTCGTCGGTCGAAACCGCCACGTTCATCGTGACGTAGACGCGGGCACCAGCCAGGTGCGCACTGCGACAGGCCGCGCGGAACGTCTCGTCGGTAAAGTTGCGGGCACCCCGGCGGGCGTTGAAGTCATTGCCAAGGCCGCAGTAGATGGCATCGGCACCCGCGGCGAGCGCCGCATTGAACGGCTCGGGGCCACCCGCAGGAGCGAGCAGCTCGGGAACACCATGTGCCTGGAGAAACGAGTGCCCCGTAGACATGAACGACCTTTCGAAGATGGGTGGGGCAAGCCGCGCGCTAGCGGCTGGTCTCGTCCTCTTCGGAGGACGCGCCGGAATCGTCAAGGCGCTTCTCGAGGAGGGCGACATGCCGTATGAGCAGCCTGATGTCGCGAGACTGCCAGCTCACGATTGCCGTAAGGGAGAGACATATCCCGGACCAGGGCAACGATTGCGATAGAAAGACGAGTTTCGATGGCGCCTCGATGCCGAGGGAACCGGAGAAAGAAGCCCACGAGATCGGGAAAGAGTGGCAGCATAGCAGGGAGCACCAAGTAAAGCGCCATCCACAGAAGCGAGTACTTGAGCTGCAGCTTTCCTCTCGAGACGAGCTTGAATGATCTCGAAGAAGAATACCAGAGGGCGAACACGATGAGCACGACGCGAAGGGTTGATGGACACGGCTACCCGCCCCTTCCTCTCGCTCTTGCCCACGATGAAGATCGCGAGCGAGACCTTGATCATGTAGTAGATGCTCTTCATGGCATTGATGGAGGACTTGCCGCCCTGACGCTCGTGCATCGACACGGGGACCTCGACCACGTCGAGCCCATGCCTGTAGGCCGAGACGATCGACTCGGGCTCGGGATAGTCGGCAGGGTAGCTCTGGGCGAAGAGTGCGATCGCCGCCTTGCCCGATGCCCTGAAGCCCGAGGTGGAGTCGGTGATCGTGAGGCCGGTCACGTGACGGATGCACTTCTCCAGCCACTTGATGCCCGCACGTCTGAGCACCGTGGACTGGAAGCCCTCGGACTGGCTCACGAACCTCGAGCCGATGACGAGATCGGCGCCATTCTCGATCTGCTCGATGAGTCGCGGGGCATACGAGATGTCATGCTGGCCGTCGCCATCCACCTGGATGTCAACGTCGTATCCGTTCTCGTAGGCGTAGAGGTGGCCGGTCTGCACCGCTCCACCGATGCCCATGTTCACGGGCAGGCTCACGTAGTTGAGATGATGCTCCTGGCAGACGCCCTCGGTGCGGTCCACTGATCCGTCGTTGACCACGAGGTAGTCGTAGCCGGCATCCCTCACGTGCCTGGCGACGGCGGCGATGTTGGCCTCCTCGTTGTACGCGGGAATGATCACGAGAACGCGTGGGGCACGGGCGCTCGACATCACATGGTCCGACGCTCTCATGTCGCTAGTCACCGTACTTCCTGCTGGGAGCGATACCGCCCTCGGCAACCATCCGCAGGTGCTTGCCGTAGTCGGACTTGCCATAGCGCTCCGCGCATCCGACGAGCCTCTCGCGGTCGATCCACCCGTTATCGAAGGCTATCTCCTCCGGAACGGAGACGGGCAGGTCCTGGGCCTTCTCGACGGTCCGCACGAACTCGGATGCCTCGTAGAGCGACTCCATGGTGCCCGTGTCGAGCCAAGCGTAGCCGCGGCCGAGCGTGACCACGTCGAGCGAGCCGTCTTCGAGGTAGAGACGGTTGAGGTCGGTGATCTCGTACTCGCCACGCGCGGAGGGCCGCACCCGGGCGGCCATCTCGGTGATGCGGGCATCGTAGAAGTAGAGGCCCGTCACGGCATAGTTGCTCTTGGGGTGCGCAGGCTTCTCCTCGATGGAGATGGCGTTGTAATCCTCGTCGAACTCGACCACGCCAAAACGCTCTGGGTCATCGACACGATAGCCGAAGACCGTCGCGCGACCGAGCGAGGCGGTGTCGGCGGCACGACGCAGGTGGCGAGAGAGCCCGTTGCCATAGAAGATGTTGTCACCGAGCACGAGGGCGGCCGCCTCGCCATCGACAAACGGCGCGCCGATGACGAACGCCTGCGCGAGACCGTTGGGCTCGGGCTGCTCCGCATAGGAGAGCGTCACGCCGAAGTCCGACCCATCCCCAAGCAGGTGCTCGAAGTTTGGCAGGTCGCGCGGGGTGGAGATGATCAGGATGTCCTTGATGCCCGCGAGCATGAGCGTGGAGAGCGGATAGTACACCATGGGCTTGTCATAGACTGGCAGCAGCTGCTTGCTCGTGACGGTGGTGAGCGGGTACAGGCGGGTACCAGACCCGCCGGCGAGGATGATGCCCTTCAAGGGTTGC
>Ga0268359_11810_pt1 | contig 11458 bp, 10 predicted proteins | sample BioMet11_FD_194416 | JGI IMG/M metagenome (GOLD analysis project Ga0268359, IMG submission 194416) | Sewage microbial communities from Oakland, California, United States - Biofuel 11 (PacBio Assembly) | ecosystem: Engineered > Wastewater > Sewage > Unclassified | place: USA: California | collected...
CTCGTCCTGGCTGATGGCGTCGACCGGCCCTTGCCGAAGGTGGAATAGATAACCGGCGGATCAGCCACACGGAAAAGACCGTGCCGAGAAAACACCCAGATGACGATCCAGGGCAGCTTGAGCGTATCGGACATGGCGGACATGACGCCGCTCATGCCCATAAACCCTCTGGCGCCGCCGATGATGCCCGATGTTTTCGATGGTGGACTTCACAATGTAGCTGGCGGCGATGGTGATGATGGCCAAATAGTCGCCCCGGGTCTTGAACGAGGGAAATGGCCACCAGCAGGCCGACCAGGGCGGGCGGCCAGCCCCCCGATCAAAAGCACCACCGGAAACAGCCATACGGCATAGGCCGGGGTCCGAGCAACGGCGCCACCGAAGGTGGCACTCTTGGCGAACAGGGCCACGGACAACACCGAGGAGACATAGGCCCCCACGGCCATGAATCCGGCGTGGCCGCAGGAAAAACTCGCACCATGTTGCCGTTAATGATGTGAGGCTCGAGGACAGGATGATGTTGACACCCATGAACATGATGACCGACTGCCAATAGATGTTCAGGGTCCCGGACATGCAGCCCCACAACAGCACGGCGAACAGCAGGGCCAGCAGGACGGGAACGGTCAGGCGCTTCATGCGATATCCCCCAGGCTGGTCCCTAGATTTTGGTCCGTTGGGCCACGCCGAACAGGCCGGTCGGACGGATGGGACAGGATCAGGAGCAAGATGGTGAAGGCGATCAGGTCCCGGAAGGTGGACGGGAAAAAAGGCCACGACCATGATTTCCACGAACCCCAGGAGGAAGCCGCCGGCAAAAGCGCCCGGAATGGAGCCGATGCCGCCGACCACGGCGGCAATGAAACGCCTTCCAGCCGATCAGCGCCCCCATGTAGGGATCGAGCACCGGATAGGTCATGGCAAAAAAGAGTCCGGCCAGGCCGGCAAAGGCCGAGCCGAGCACGAACGTGAAGACGATAACCGTATCGGCCGGGATGCCCATCAGCGGCACGGCGAACCGGTCATAGGAAATGGCCCGCATGGCCATGCCGATCTTGGTCCTGTTCACCACGATCTGGAGCAGCAAAAAGGACAGGATGGCCACGCCGATGACCGCAAGCTTCAGATTGGTGAAAATCACCCCGTCCACATTGTAGACCTTGGTGGCGATCAAGGTCGGAAAGCTCTTGCGGCTGGCGCCGAGCAGGGCCAGATTGCCGTTTTCCAGGATCAGCCCGCACATCAGGGCCGTGATGACCACGTAGAGCCGGTTGACGCCCTTGCGCCGCAGCGGCCTGTAGGCCACCCGTTCCAGGGTCACGCCGACCACGGCGGTCAAAAGCATGGTCAAGGGCACGGCCAGGGCCAGGACCATCCAGCCGGGCAGGCCGCCGATCAGGCCGTATTTGCCCAGGAAAAACGAGCACAGAAAAAAGGCGATATAGGCGCCCACCATGAAGATGTCGCCATGGGCGAAATTGATAAGCAACAACACACCGTAGACCAAGCAGTAGCCCAGGGCGATGAGCGAATAAAAACTCCCCCATTGCAGGGCGTTCAAGATGTTTTGCATGAGGCTTTGCAGCAACGTTCATCCCCCCTTGGCACGGTGTGGTATTGCCGGCCCGGGCAGCGCCCGGGCCGGACAAGTCATGGCGATGCGAACGGCTAGGGGCACACGGACCTAAAGAAGCTGAACTTGCCGCCGTCGTCGATCTTGACCACCACGGCGCACTTGATGGGGTCATGATCCCCGGTGGCCGGATAGGCCAGGTCGCCGGTGATGCCTTCGAACTTCTTGACGCCGGACATGGCCTTCATGAGGGCCTCGCGGTCCTTGGCCAGGTCGCCGGAAAGGGTGCCCAGGGACTGGATGGCCTGGAGCACCAGGTTGGTGCTGTCCCAGGTCAGCGCGGCCACGTCGTCAGGCGTCTTCTTGTAGAGCTTGGTGTACTCGTCGATGAAGTCCTTGGTCTTGCCCTTGGCACCGGCGGCGGCGTAGTGGGTGACGAAATAGTAGCCCTTGCAGTCGTCGCCGCAAAGGCCCATCAGATCGCCCGATCCCCAGGAATCGCTGCCGAGCAAGGGCTTGTTGAAGCCCAGGGCCTTGGCCTGCTTCACGATCAGCGGCACCTCGTTGTAGTACTGGGGCACGAACAGCACATCGGCGCCGGACTTGACGATGTTGGTGAGCTGGGCGGAAAAGTCCACGTCCTTGGTGGTGAAGGTCTCGAACGCCACCACCGAACCGGGGCCGTGCAGCTTCTCGAAGGCGGCCTTGAAATCCTCGGCCAGGCCCTTCGGGTAGTCGGAAGCGATATCGTAGAGCACGGCGGCCTTTTGGGCCTTGAGCTCCTCGGTGGCGAACTTGGCGGCCACGGGGCCCTGGAAGGTATCCATGAAGCAGCCCCTGAAAACATAGGGCCGGCCCTTGGTGGTGTTGGGGTTGGTGGACCAGGGGGCCATCATCGGGGTTTTGAGGTCGTTGGCGGCTTCGCCGGCGGGCACGGCCTGCTTGCTGGACTGGGGCCCGATCACGGCCAGCACGTCATCTTCGGTGATGAGCTTACGCGCGGCGGACAGGGCCGATTCGGCCTTGGATTCGTTGTCCTCGTAGCTAAATTCCAGTTTGTACTTCTTGCCGCCCACGTCCAGGCCACCGGCGTCATTGATTTTCTTTTTGAGCATTTCGGCGGCGTTCTTCGTCGACTCGCCCAGGTCCGGAACGTCACCCGTCAGTGGAATGTTAAACCCCAATTTGATGGTGTCGCCCGCCCGGGCCGGCGCGGCCAGGGCAAGGACAAGAAATAGGGCCAAAACCCAGGACCTTTTCATGGACGCCTCCTCTTTGCAGTCAATTTCAACCACTTACATACGAACCTCAGGATAGGTGCTGATACCCCATGTTGTCTCTAAAGGAAAGCCCCTGCAAAAAGGAAAAACAATTTTGTGAAAAGCCGGCGACCCGGATCGTCCGGCCGGGCCGCCGGCGTCAACGGTCGTCCTAAGCCAGGGCTTCGGCCAACGGCAGGCAGGGCAGGTCCAGGGCCTCGGCCACGCCGGGGAACGTCACCCGTCCCTCGTAGGTGTTGAGCCCCAGGGCCAGAGCCGGATCGTTGCGCAGGGCGTCAAGCCCGCTTTCGGCCAGCTTGCGGGCATAGGGCAGGGTCTGGTTGCACAGGGCGAAGGTGGAGGTGCGGGGGACGGCGCCGGGCATGTTGGCCACGCCGTAATGCACCACGCCGTCGACGATATAGGTGGGATCGGCGTGGGTGGTGGGCCTGCTCGTCTCCACGCAGCCGCCCTGGTCCACGGCCACGTCCACGATGACCGCGCCCTCCTTCATGGTGGCGAGCATGTCCCGGGTGACCAGATGCGGGGTCTTGGCCCCGGGGATGAGCACCGCCCCGATGACCAGGTCGGCGTAGGTCACGGCCTTGCGGACATGGGCCTCGCTGCTGGCCATGGTCACGATGCGGCCCTGATAGATGTCGTCAAGGTATTGCAATCTGGAATGATTGACGTCGATGACCGTGACCTGGGCCCCCATGCCCACGGCGATCTTGGCCGCGTTGGAGCCGACCATTCCGGCCCCGAGGACCACCACCGACCCCTGGGCCACGCCGGGCACGCCGCCCAAAAGCACGCCCCGGCCGCCCTGCGATTTCTCCAGGGCGTGCGCCCCGACCTGCGGGGCCATGCGGCCGGCCACTTCGCTCATGGGGACAAGCAGCGGCAGGGTGCCGTCGGGGAGCTGCACGGTTTCGTAGGCAATGCCGGTGGTACCGGAGGCGAGCAGGGCGTCGGTCAGGGCCCGGTCGGCGGCGAGATGCAGATAGGTGAACAGCAACAGCCCCTTGCGCAGGTACTTGTATTCCGAGGCAACAGGCTCCTTGACCTTCACCACCAGGTCGGCGCTCCAGGCCGTGGCGGCGTCGACCCGTTTGGCGCCGGCGGCGGCATACTGGGCATCGGCTATCCCCGACCCCAGCCCGGCCCCTGCCTCCACCAGCACGGTGTGTCCGCGCCGGGTCAGGGTCTCCACCGCCCCCGCGGTGAAAGCGACCCGGCTCTCCAGTGTCTTGATCTCCTTGGGAATGCCTATAATCATGACGATCACCTCATTGGCGCGCAGAAAAGTTGGGCTCCCCTTCGGCCCGGGCGCGCTCGAAGCCGGGGCGCGCTCGAAAAAACGGGCTTCTTGTAAACGATCCTACGGAAAATAACAATATTGTTCGAATAATATTTGGCAAGACGGGACTAGTCTCAAAAACCATTCTGGGTTATGGCGCTTTTCCCGGCGATTGCCCGCCGGGATGCCCACAAAAAGGAAACCCTGCCCATGTCCGTTACCGCCCGACTTTGCATCACCTGCCCCGACCGGCCCGGCATCGTCTCGGCCGTCACGACCTTCCTCTACACCCACGGGGCCAACATCATCGATCTGGACCAGCATTCGACGGACCCGGAAGGCGGGACGTTTTTTATGCGCCTGGAGTTCCACTCGCCCACCATGGATGTCTCCCGAAGCGCCCTGGAAGCGGACTTCGGCGAGGTGGTCGGCAGACGTTTCGCCATGGACTGGCGGATGTCCTACACCGACGAACCCAAACGGGTGGCGCTTTTCGTCTCGCGCCACGACCATTGCCTGATGGAACTTCTCTGGCGGTTCGCCAGAAAGGAACTGCCCTGCGCAATGGCCATGGTCATAAGCAACCATGACGACCTGCGGGCCAGCGTCGAGAGTTTCGGCGTACCCTTCCAGCACGTGCCGGTGGGCGACGGCGGCATGGCCGAGGCCGAGGCGCGGATGACGGAGCTTTTGGGGGACGACACCGACCTGATCGTGCTCGCCCGCTACATGCGGATCCTTTCGGCGGACTTCCTGGCCCCCTACGAAAACCGGGTCATCAATATCCACCACTCGTTTCTGCCGGCCTTCATCGGGGCGGACCCGTACCGGCAGGCCCACGAACGCGGCGTCAAGCTCATCGGGGCCACGGCCCATTATGTGACGGCCGACCTCGACGCCGGCCCCATCATCGAGCAGGACACGGCCCGGGTGACCCACCGCTTCGCCGTGACGGATTTGAAGGCCACCGGCAGCGAACTGGAGCGCACCGTACTGGCCCGGGCCGTCAAATGGCACCTGGAGGACCGGGTGATCGTCTTCGGGAACAAGACGGTGGTGTTCAGATAGCCGTACCGTCGCCGCCGGCCGCGGCTCCCGTGGCCGGCCCGGCCGCGGCGGCAGCCTGCTTGGCCGCCTTGCGGAGCTTGGCCGCGATGGCGAAGGCCGGATTGATGGCCAGCGACCGGCCGGCCGCCGCAATGGCCGCCGGGAAATCGCCCAGTTCGAAATAGACGCGGCCGAGGTTGAAAAGCAGGTTTTCGTCGGCCTCGGCCACGGCCAGCGCCTTCTCGTAATAGGCCTTGGCCATCTCCAGCAGTCCGGCCTTCCGCATACGGATGCCGAATTCGTTAAAGAGGAATTTGTTCTCCGGGCCGAAGGACAGATCCACGGACATGATCTTCGCGAAAATCTCCTTGGCCTCGTCCAGCTTGCCGGCGGAAAGATAGGTATTGCCCAGGCCGAAAATGGCCCGCATGTTCTCGGCGTCGAAGTCCAGGGCCTTGCGGAAGCATTTTTCGGCCTTGTCCTGACGGCCGGCCTCCAGATGCTTCTCGGCCTTGTCGAGCTGGGCCTGCATCTCCTCCAGGCGCGGCTTGACCTGGTTGTAATAAATCAGGGGCTCGGGCTTGTATTTTTCCAAAAATTCGGCATCCGCCACCTTGATCTTCTCGCCGCTCGGCACGCTGTTGGCGTTCAAGGCCTGCACCAAAATGCCCTGCTCCGGCTCCTTTTCGGCATAGTAGTAGAGTACCCGCTCCCCGTCCCGGGTGGTGCCTCCGATGCCGACTTTATAGGATTCTCGTAATGAAACAGCCACTTGGAAACGATCCGTTCCGACTTTATCAGCCATGCGCCCCTCCGCAACCACCAAACTCCGGGCCCTTGGGCATTCCTATCATGCGCGCCCCCCGGACGCATCCCCCCCGGCACTGCAGCGGACGTGGCGGACAACCTCTGACCGGCCAGGAAATTTTTCCCCTCTCTCACCAAAAAAAGTGCTTTCCCCGCCGCAACTGGAGAAGAAAAAGCGCCATTTCGCTTGCCACTCCTTGCAAAAGGAGATAGGGGGATTTTATGTCCGCTCAAAGCCGTGATGACGTCCCGCCCTTGCCGCTGGATTTTCCACCCGGCCTTTGCGCGAGATGACTCGCTTGTGGAGTCCTAACAGAGTGCTCGCCGACAATAGTCAACCTCTGCCTTGCAGAACCCGACGGATGCACTCCAACTATTGGACCATTCCGGTCGCCAGACCGATGGGATTGTCCTGGGGAGGGGCGTAGCCGGCGGTTTCCTTTCGGACCTCCGTACACGCTTCACGTTCGCTGACGTCAACCGTTTGGGAGTCCGTGTCTCATGTCCAAGAACATCTATGTTGGCAACCTGCCTTTCCGCACCACCGAGGAAAGTGTCCACGACCTGTTCGCCCGTTACGGCGAGGTCCAATCCGTCAAACTGATCTCCGACCGCGAAACGGGCAAACCGCGCGGTTTCGGATTCGTGGAGATGGATGACGACGCCGCCGCCGACGAGGCCATCAAGTCCCTGGACGGGACCGAGTTCGAAGGCCGCAGCCTCAAGGTCAACGAGGCCAAGCCCCGGGCTCCGCGTCCGGCCCGCCGTCCGGCCTGGTAGGCCGGCCCGCCGTATCCTTTTTCCTCCAGCGCCCTTCCCCACACCGGGCCAAGGGCGCTGGAACCCCCTGCCGCCGTGCGGTCCGCTTCCAAGCGGGCCGACGCTTTCGAGCGGTAAAATTTCCCCCGAAAGAGCCAAACGCGGGGGAACGTTTTTGGGTGCGTACCACCCGGGGCACCCCCGGCCTTCCCGCCAGCCGGAGACCGCCGCCACGGACAGCCACGGCAATCTTGTCGTGAGACAACAGTTGAACACGCTCGCACCGTTCGAGTCCGCCAACGGGTGCCGCCCTTGGCCGACGGCGGCGTTCCCGACGGCTCCTTGTGCAGTCCCGGCCGGGCGAATTGTCTTTCCCGAATCCTGACGCTACACAAGGACCGCAACCCAAAGCCCGAACCTCGCTTCCGGCGGAGACAATCATGCGCGTCACCTCCCTGATCCTCGGCGCCGGCCCGGCCGGCCTCGGCGCCGCCCATCGCCTGGCCGAGCTCGGCGTCAACGATTTCCTGGTCCTCGAACGCGATCCCCAGGTAGGCGGACTGGCCGCCAGCTTCACCGACAAGGCCGGCTTCACCTGGGACGTGGGCGGCCATGTGGTCTTTTCCCACTACCCGGCCTTCGACCGTCTCCTGGGCGACCTGCTCGGGGAAGACGTCCTGCGCCATCAGCGCGAATCCTGGATCCGGGTGGCCGGCACCTTCGTGCCCTACCCCTTCCAGAACAACATCCGCCGCCTGCCGCCGGAGCTGGCCTGGGAATGCGTGGAGGGACTGCTTGCCGCCGGGACGGCCGCCGCCCGGGGCAATCTCCCGCCGCCGGCCAATTTCCGGGAATGGATCGACCGCGTCTTCGGCCCGGGCATCGCCCGGCTGTTCATGGTCCCCTACAACTTCAAGGTGTGGGCCCATCCGGCCGAACTCCTGTCCAGCGCCTGGATCGGGGAACGGGTGTCGGTGGTGGACGCGGCCCGGGTCATCAAAAACATCGTTCTCGGCCGCGACGACGTGGCCTGGGGCCCCAACAACACCTTTTCCTTCCCCCTTCGCGGCGGCACCGGGGAAATCTACCGCCGGCTGGCCGCCCGCTTCACCGACCGGGTCCGTTGCGGCCGGCCGGTCGTCCGGATCGATCCCGCGGCCAAGACCGTGCGCACGGCCGACGGCGAAGTTATCGGCTATACCCGCCTGCTCTCGACCATCCCCATCGATCTTCTGGTGAAGGATCTCCTGCCCCCGGCCAGCCCGGCCATGCTCGAAGCAGCCGGCCGGCTGAAGCACAACGGGGCCATCATCCACGGCCTGGGCTTCGAAGGCGCGCCGCCCGATCCGCGCTGCTGGATGTACTTCCCGGAAAACGACTGTCCCTTCTACCGGGTGACCAATTTCCACAACTATTCGCCCAACAACACCCCGGACCCGGACGGCGGCCGCCCGCGTAAACGGGCCATCATGAGCGAAACCTCCTTTTCCGCCTACAAACCGGAAAACCCGGCCAGCCTGCTCGGCCGTACCCTGGACGGCCTGGCCGCCACCACACTGATCGCCCCGGAGGAAAAGGACCGGCCCATCAGCGTCTGGGAGCGCCGGGTGGACTACGCCTACCCGGTTCCCTGCCTGGAACGCGACGCGGCCCTCGCCATCCTCCAGCCGGCCCTGGCGGCCATGGACATCTTTTCCCGGGGCCGCTTCGGCGGCTTCAAGTATGAGGTGGGCAACATGGACCATTCCTTCATGCAGGGGGTCGAATGGGCCGACCGGATGGTCCGGGGCCGGCCGGAAACCGTCTACACCGTGCCGGACGGCTCGCGGCCCGGTTGACGTCGCCGTCCCGATCTGAAACACCTCCCGGGCAAGGAGGGAAATCCCCCTCCCCGCGCGCAAGGAGCAGACGCATATCGTGAAAAAGACCAGCCTTCAGGAGATTTTCGCGGCCCGGCGGGAACGGCTTCGGGAACGGCTTTCGGAAATGGGCGTGCCGGCCCTGCTCGTCTCCCACGCCGCCAACCGCTTCTATCTGTCCGGCTTTGAACTGCACGACCCGCAGTGCAACGAATCGGCCGGCTATCTCTGCGTGACGGCGGACGGCAAGGACGCCCTCCTGACCGACGCCCGCTACCGGGACGCGGCCCTTCGCCTCTGGCCCACCGAGGACCTGTGCATCTACGGCGTGAATCGCTTCGCCGCCATGGCCGCCTTTCTGCGGGCGCGCGGGGTATCCCGCCTCGCCTTCGAGGCGGGCAGCCTCTCCTTCGACACCCATGCCCGGCTGGCCGAGCATATCCTGCTTGAACCGGTCACCCATGTCGTGGAGCCGTTACGCCTCATCAAGGACGCCCGGGAAATCGCCTGCATGCGACGATCGGCCGCCATCAACCATGCGGTCATGGACAGCCTCCCCGATATTTTGATCCCCGGCCGCACCGAGGCCCAGGCCGCCTGGGAAATCGAAAAATGCTTCCGGGAACACGGCGCTTCCGAGCTCGCCTTCGCCCCCATCGTCGGCGTCGGCGCCAATGCCGCCCTGCCGCACGCCATCCCCGGCGACACGGCCATCACCGACGGTTGTCTGGTCCTGGTGGACGTGGGCGGACGCGCCGACGACTACTGCTCGGACCAGACCCGCACCCTCTGGGTGGGCGGACGTCCGCCGGAGCGTTTCCTGACCATGCTCGATCAGGTGCAGCGGGCCCAGGCAGCCGCCTTGGCCGGACTGCGCCCGGGGCTTTCCTTCCGCGAGGCCCACGCCCTGGCCTGGGACGTCTTCGACAAGGAAGGCGTGGCCGAATATTTCACCCATTCCCTGGGGCACGGCGTCGGCCTGGAAACCCACGAGGGGCCGAGTCTCAATCCGGCTTCCGAAGGCATCCTCGCCCCGGGCATGGTGGTCACGGTGGAACCGGGCCTGTACTATTCCGGCTGGGGCGGCGCCCGCTGGGAACACATGGCGCTCATCACGGCCGACGGCTGCGAGACCCTGTGAAAAAACGCCGGCCGCCCCGTCCCTTTGTGCCGCCTGCGACCTCCGCCCGCCTGTACGTGCGCCTGGAATCCCGCCATGTGGCCCTGCTCACGTTTCTGCTCGAGGCGAACGACAACCTGGCCCTGCCCACGGTGGTGGATCGGTTCGCCGCCGTGGTGCGGCTGCTTTTCTGCCCGGACGCGACCGAGCGGGTGGAGGCCTTTGTCCATGATTTGACGGACGTATGCCCGGAGGTCGCCATCTGTTTCCGTCCGCCCCCTCCCTTTCCAGTTGCGCCCCCCCGCGACCGTGCTATATGCCAATCCAAGGTAGGCTGCCGTTCCCGGCAGCTGCCAACCGTAACGCTGGATATCCCCATGGTTCCGCCGCCTTTTGCCGACGCGCCGCTCCCGCCGCGCATCCTGCTGGCGGATGACAACGAGGACAATGTGGCCCTGATCGCGTTGTTTCTCGAAGACGCCCCCTACCGGCTCGAAACGGCCAGTGACGGACGGCAGGCCGTGGACCGCCACATCGCCGCCCCCTATGATCTGATTTTCATGGACCTGGAGATGCCGGACATGGACGGCTACGAGGCCACGCAGGCCATCCGCGCCCGGGAACGGCAAATGAACCTTTCCCCCGTCCCCATCCTGGCCCTGACCGCCCACGCCTTGAATGAGCACCGGGAACGCTGCCGCCAGGCCGGATTCACCGATTTTCTGGTCAAGCCGGTCCGCCGGGCCGCCATCCTGAGCGCCCTTGCCACATTTCTCGGAGAAACGGTCGATCCCGCCCCCCGGCCGGCCAGGGGAACCTCGCCCGAGCCGGACAGGGAACGCTTGCGGCCGATTTTACCGCTCTTTTACAGCACCTGTGAGGAAAGCTTGGCCACGGCCGAACAGGAACTGGCCACGGGGAACCTGGAAGGCGTCCGCCTGCAAGGGCATCGCATCAAGGGCTCGGCCCGCTCCTTCGGCTTTCCGGCAATCGGCCAGGCCGGGGAAACCCTGGAGCAGGCAGGAGGAACGGGGGACGTCCCGGCCGTTCGGGCCGCCTTGAGCCAGGCCCGGGACCTGCTGGCCCTGGCCCGGCGGGAGTTCGCCGGCTAGGGCGTTGCCGTCAGCCGGCCGGCCGGCCGATCAGATCCGCTACTCTGGCGATGAGGGTGGCTTCGCTAAACGGTTTTTCCAGGACGGCATCGGCACCGAAAATGGTGGCGTGCCCCAAAAGATCCATGCCGATCTTGGCCGAACCGCCGGATATGGCCATGACCTTGCAGGCCCGATGCTGCTCGTGCATCTTCTGCAAGACCTCCAACCCATCCATTTCCGGCATGAAAATGTCCAGGATCACCAGATCCACCGGAGCGGCGAGCAGCGTCCGCATGCCACGCCGGCCGTCACCCGCTTCGGCAACGGCATAGCCCGCCCCCTCAAGATACAACCGGATAAGCGCGCGGATGCTGGGATCGTCGTCAACGACCAGCACTGTTTTCACGATATCGCACCTCCGGATCGGTTGCGCGTTGGGAACAAGCCGCATGTTCCCCCTCTAGGCAATCGCTGCGTACCCCGTCAAGCGGCCTCTTCCGTCTGTACGTTACGCGCCGGCGCGCGTCGAACCAATTCGGGGCCGTGCGGCATGCTCGGAACAATTCCCGTTCGCAGGGTTCGCGGTCAGGCCAAAATCGTCAGGCCAGGCACTTGCCTAACAAGCTCCAAGCCGAAAAAG
>Ga0268359_12056_pt1 | contig 11425 bp, 12 predicted proteins | sample BioMet11_FD_194416 | JGI IMG/M metagenome (GOLD analysis project Ga0268359, IMG submission 194416) | Sewage microbial communities from Oakland, California, United States - Biofuel 11 (PacBio Assembly) | ecosystem: Engineered > Wastewater > Sewage > Unclassified | place: USA: California | collected...
CGAGAGAAACAAAAATAAAGTAATAGGACTATGATTACGTTGCTGTAATATAAAAAAATTCTGGGTGCTTACTATAAGCGCCCAGAATTTTTACGTTATAGCAACGTAAAAGTATTATGGTCAAATCAATAAGCCCATCCTTTTTCATACGTGCCAGTTCACGAGCCAGTGCGGTACGATTGGCACAAACGTAATCGGCAAGTTCTGTACGATTTATGGAAAGAGAAAAACTGGAGTTTTTTGAATGCTGTGACTGAAAAGAAAGGAAGGTAAGAATTTTTTTGCGCAGCGTTTTTTTTGATGTGACTTGCAGTTTTTTCATGAGTTGAGCATTTTTGTCGGCCAGCATAGTTACCATATTTTCAATGAGTTTATGATGAAAGGGACAAGCTTGACTGCAAGAATGAAGAACCTTATGGAAAGGGAGAATCATGGCTTTTGTGTTTTCAGCGGCCATAAAGGAAACACAGGAAGTCAAATCAGTGCCGCAGGCAAAGGTTTCACCAAAAAGTTCGCCTTTTCTGATGACGGCGAGAATTGATGTATCATTCCAAGCATCCTCATGGATCATGTGAATTGTACCGTTTAGGACGATACCTACATAGTTGATTTCTTCTTGGGATAAAGCTATAAAATCGTTTCGTTTATATAGTTTTGTCCTGCCGCCTAAGCATTGCAGCATAGGTGCCAGTTCTCCCATTTTTATACCAGAAAAAAGAGATAAATCAGAATATTTTTCGGAACTATCAATACAGGGAGCCATTATATACACCTCATTTCATTGAGCCGCTTTTTGGAAAGCTGTTCGAGAAGCCTCAATAGTAGTATGGATATCAATATCTGTATGAGCACCAGATACAAAACACGTTTCAAATTGGGAAGGAGGTAAATAAATACCTTGTGCAAGCATAGATGAAAAATATTTGCAGAACATGGTTTGATCGGCAGCCGCTGCTCCTTCATAGTCAACCACGGCATTTTTGCTGAAAAATATACTGAACATGGTACCCGCTTGATGAGCACATATAGATATCCCGGCAGCGGTAGCAGCTGTTTTCAAGCCGTCGACGAGCAAGGTGGTTAATGCTGTTGTTTTAGAAATGTAACAAGGATCCTCCGCAATAATTTTCAGTGTTTCCAATCCAGCTGTCATAGCTAACGGATTTCCGCTTAATGTACCGGCTTGATAGACAGGACCTTCAGGAGATACACAATGCATAATATCGGTTCGTCCGCCATAGGCAGCAACGGGAAGGCCGCCGCCGATAATTTTGCCGAGGCAGGTCATATCGGGCAGAATATGATACATGTCTTGGGCTCCTCGTAAATTGCAACGAAAACCACACATAACCTCATCAAAAATAAGAACCGTGCCATAGGCTTTCGTTACTTCCCGCAAGGTTTGAAGAAATCCTTCCTGCGGTAGAATAAGACCCATATTTCCGGCAATCGGTTCGACAATAACGGCGGCAACAGAATTCCCAGTGTACGCATTGTTTTTTGAAAGGCGGAGATGTCATTGTACGGGAGGGCGATGGTGTCAGCTGCTGTTCCCGGTGTGATGCCGGGACTGTCGGGACAGCCGAAAGTAGCCAGTCCCGATCCGCCTTTTTACCAGAAGACTGTCACCATGTCCGTGATAACAGCCGATAAATTTAATGATTTTATTGCGGCCGGTGAAGCCGCGGGCAACGCGGAGAGCACTCATGGTAGCTTCCGTACCGGAATTGACCATGCGGATTTTTTCTATAGAAGGGTATAAATATTGTACCATTTCTGCCAGATCAGATTCAATGGTTGGGGGAGCACCATAACTAGTTCCCCGTTCAACGGCATTGTGCAGTGCTTTTACCACACGCGGATGAGCATGGCCGGCAATCATAGGTCCCCAAGAACCGACATAATCAATATAGGCGTTGTCGTCAATATCATATATGTGGCTGCCTTTGGCATATGCAATAAAAGGCGGTGTGCAATGCACGCGGGCATATGAGCGAACAGGACTGTTAACGCCGCCCGGCATCAGTGTTTTTGCCTTGTTAAAAGCAGTCGTTGATTTTTCTAAATGCAGCATAGGATACTCTCTCCTTTTTTTTATTTCTGCAGCCATCGGGCGGCATCTATAGCATGATATGTAATGATAATGTCGGCACCGGCCCGTTTCATGGAAGTCAAGCTTTCCAATACGATCCGCCTTTCGTCAATCCAGCCATTTTGTGCAGCTGCTTTGACCATAGCATATTCCCCGCTGACGTTATATACGGCGATAGGCCGGTCAATACGGTCTCGGGCCTGGCGGACAATGTCCAAATAGGTCATGGCAGGTTTGATCATGATAATATCAGCGCCTTCCTCCATATCAAGATCAATTTCTTTCATGGCTTCTCGTGAATTAGCCGGGTCCATTTGGTATTGCCGACGATCACCGAATTGAGGTGCAGAATCAGCTGCATCGCGGAAAGGTCCATAATAAGCGGAAGCATATTTTACAGCGTAGGACATAATGGAGATATTTTGAAACCCGTTGCTATCCAAGGCGCTGCGTATAGCTGCAATACGGCCATCCATCATGTCGGAGGGAGCAATGATATCTGCACCGCTTTGTGCTTGGCTGATGGCAATCTTGGAGAGAAGTTCAATAGTAGCGTCATTATCTACGTAGTGATTGCAGAGTTTGCCGCAATGGCCGTGTGAGGTATATTGACATAGGCAGACGTCACCGACGATAATGAGATTTGGTATTCTTTTTTTCACGGCCATCATGGCTTGCTGTACCGGACTTGTCATATCCCAGGCGCTGGATCCGATATCATCTTTATAGGCAGGTAATCCGAAAATTTCTATAGCAGGTATTCCCAAATCATAAATTTCCCGGGCCAGTTTGACTACTTGGTCAACAGATAGATGATAGCAGCCGGGCATGCTGGGAATTTCTTCTTTTATACAATTGCCGGCAACGACAAAAATAGGATAAATAAGGTCATGGACAGTCAATGTATTTTCACAGATCATGTTGCGGATAGGGACCGATAGGCGCAGACGACGAGGACGTAATGTATTAAACTTCATGTGTAATCAACTTCCATTCTTTAATTTTTTTTGCAAGTCCGTCCACCGTATATGTATCTGCCGTAATAATCGGAGCTAGACCATATGCCCTGCAGGTGGAGGCTGTGATAGGACCGATGCAGGCTAGCGTTATATCAGAAAGAAGACTTTTTTGTTCACCGAGCAGCAATATCAGGTTTTTAACTGTAGAAGAGCTTGTAAAAGTAATCATAGTAACTGTTTTCGCTTGTAAAAGAGAAATAAGTCTGTTTTTGTTTTCTGTGGCAGCCGTTGTACGATACGCTTCAGCGACGTCAACGACAGCGGCTATTTTAGAAAGCTGTTCTGGTAAATAAGGACGAGCATCCCGGGCTCTGGGAATCAGTATGCGGCAATCTTTTTTTATGTGTGGCCGTATGGCTTCCACCAGTTCCTCGGCACAATAACGGCCAGGCATAATATCCGCAGTAATACCATATTGAGATAAGGCTGTTTTTGTAGCAGTACCGATAACGGCAAATTTAGTATGTCCTAAAGCGCGGCTGTCTCGGTGCTGTTTTTTCAGCTGGTTAAAAAAAGCATGAACCCCATTAATACTGGTGAAAACGATCCAATCATAGCTGTCGATATGACAGATAGCTGTTTGCAAAGAGGCATATTTATCCGCCGGTTCCATAATTTGGATCGTCGGAAATTCCATACAGCGGGCCCCTAGATCTTCTAACAAGTTTGTTAAATCCGAAGCTTGAACAGATGTACGCGTAATGAGAATTGTTTCTCCAAAAAGCGGTTTATTTTCAAACCAGGAAATTTGTTTGCTGAAATTGACGACAGAACCGACGAGAAAGACTGCCGGCGGTTTTAAACCATGGAGTTTAGCAGAGCAGGACGCATTTTCCAGTGTTGTAATAAGTGTTTTCTGTTCTGCCTTTGTGCCCCAGCGAATCAGTGCGGCAGGGGTTTCGGGTGCTCTTCCGTTGGCAATAAGTTTTTCTGTAATGTAAGATAAATTTTCACGCCCATTAGAAATATAAGCGTATCTACTGCAGTCGATAACTTTTCCCAGCGGATAGATGACGTCGTTTTGTCAGGTGATTCATGTCCGGTAACGACGGCAAAGGATGAGGCCGTACCGCGCTCTGTTACAGGAATACCTGCATAAGCCGGCACCGCAATGGCAGAAGTAATGCCGGGGACTATTTCAAACAAAATATGTGCGGCAGCAAGAGATTGCGCTTCTTCACCGCCCCGGCCAAAAACAAACGGATCACCACCTTTTAGACGGACGACAGTTTTATTTTCTTTGGCTTTGCGGATAAGAAGTGAATTTATTTCTTCTTGTGTTAGTGTATGCTGTTGTGCTTTTTTCCCTGCGTATATGAATTCAGCTTCAGCCGGGGCAAATTTCAAGAGGCGGGAATCTGCCAAATGGTCATAAATAACAACTTCGGCGTGAGATAATACTTCTTTGCCTCGCAGGGTAAGCAGTTTATAGTTACCGGGACCTGCTCCGACGAGATATACAATACCTGCCATGAGACTATTCCTCCTTATTTTCTATCAGTACATTCAATTGCTGCAATATGTTTTTTCCGCCTTCTGCCAGCAATTTTTCTGCTAAAAAGTGGCCTAAAGCGACAGCTTCTTGCTGAGGAGCCGTTTCACTGCAGTGATATGCGATTTTTCCGTCGGGAGAAGCAATAACGGCTTTCAACGTTATCACGGTGTCGTTTATACAACCGTATACACCGACAGGAATCTGGCAATTTCCTCCTATATGAGAGAGAAATGCACGTTCTGCCGTTACGGCCGCAACTGTAGGTGCATCATTTAAGGCGGCAATCAAAGAAAGGACAGCCGTATCTCCGGCTCTCGTTTCAATTGCCAACGCACCTTGTCCGACGGCTGGCAGGCATAAACTCATAGGGAGCTTTTGCGTGATGCGGCTTTCTTTTCCCAATCGCTGTAAACCGGAAATAGCTAAGACGATAGCATCATAATTTCCTTCATCAAGTTTATGCAACCGTGTGTCTACGTTGCCGCGCAAGCTGCATATAGTTAGATCGGGACGATAATGCAGCAGCTGCGCTGTACGACGCAGACTGGATGTGCCGATGCGGGCTCCGGCAGGCAGTTTATCCAAGGTACCGTATCGAGGGGATATCAAAGCATCTCCCGGTTCGGCGCGTTTCATAACAGCGCCGAGGACGAGCCCCGGCGGCAATATAGCCGGAACATCCTTTAAGCTGTGTACTGCAATGTCAATGCGGCCGGATAGTATTTCAGCTTCCAATTCTTCTGTAAATAAGCCTTTGCCGCCGATTTTAGTCAGTGGTACATCCAGAATTTTATCTCCTTTAGTAAGGATCGGCTTTATTTGTGTAGATATATGAGGAAAATTTTTTTTCAGGGCATGTGCGGCAAAGGCTGTCTGCCATTGGGCAAGTTTACTGTTCCTCGTTCCGATAATCAAGTTCATGGAAGCTATTCTCCTTTGCTATATCCAGCTTAAATAAATCAGCCATAGCCTCGATTATGTGTTTTTCTTCCGGGGTTTCGGCGGCTTGTGCGGCACAAATCATAGGGTCACGCAGCAGTTTGCGTACAATCATGCGGGACATATGATCCAATATGCGGTATTGGTGTTCCTCTAATTCAGGAAGTTTTGTAATACTGCGTTTTAATTCGTGACGCCGGATTCGATCTGCTTTTTCAGCCAGCCGCACCATAACAGGACGAACCGAAAGGTACCGGAACCGTTCTAATAAGAAATCCGTATCCTCCCGGACAATAAGAGCGGCAGCAGCAGCTTCTTGACGGCGCAATTTTTCATTGTTTTGTACGGCAGACTCCAGCATATCTATGTTATACAGTGTTACGTTCTGCATGGAGCCTACCTTGGGATCTACATCCCGCGGTACGGCAATATCAATAAAAACAAGTGGGCGGCCGTTGCGGACAGTAAGAAATTGATGAACTCGCTGCGGATATATGACATAATGGGGAGCCCCCGTAGAAGTAATGACAATATCGATCTTGTCGGCGACAGATTCCACATTTCGAAAGTGCACGGCTGTACCTTCGATCTTGCCGGCCAGCTTGCGTGCTCGGTCCATATGACGGTTGACAACATAAATTTGATTAACTTTTTTGCCGCGGAAATTGCGTGCTGTTAATTCGGCCATTTGGCCGGCACCATATAGTAAAATGTTTTTATGTTCCACGCTGCCAAAGACTTGTTCAGCTAATTGTACGGCAGCGTAGCTGACAGAGACAGCATTATAAGCAATATGTGTATCTGTACGTACGCGTTTTCCTGTGGCAATAGCTTGATGAAAAAGTACATTTAAGATGGCACCGGTGGCATCACATGTATGGGCAAGTGTGTATGCTTGTTTTACCTGGCTGAGAATTTGGCCTTCACCGAGTACTAATGAATCCAGGCTGGAAGCTACTCGAAGAAGGTGAAAAATACAATTGCTGCCGGTATAATAATAAAAATAGTTGGGATTGTCTTCCTTCGTATGAGTCAGATGGGAAAAAAATTCGTACAGCACTTGATTATTTTTCTTTTCATCATTTACAACGGCATATATCTCAGAACGATTACAGGTGGATAGTACAACGATTTCATCGATACCACTGTAGTCATCAAGCTGCAGGAGCTGATTGGCAATATCTTGAGAAGATACGGTAAAACGCTCTCTGATTTCAACGGGGGCGGTTTTATGATTGAGACCTAAAACGACTAATTGCATGACGTATTTGTTCCTCCGCTTCTTCAAGTTTTTCTTGACGCACTAGTTCCATAACCTCGTCCGTCAGTGCATGCTGCCAAAAGTTCTGGCGGTCTCGGCTGGAGAGGAAGGTCTGCTGTACTTCTTTTCTAAGAAGGGACAAACGGGTTAGCCAATGTCCATATACAGGCCCGTATTCCTCGGTCAAGACAATACGCATCCAGCGAGCTAATGCGGGAGAAGTGCCGTTAGTAGAAATGGTAATGGTTAAATCTCCCTGTTTGACAACGGCAGGAAGAGTAAAAGTGCAGAGAGCAGGGGTGTCGCAGACATTGACGAGTATATGTTGACGCTGTGCTTCTTCGGCAGCAAGCTGGTTAGCAACTATATCGTCGGTCGCACAAATTAGCAGTGTAAATCCCTTTTCATCACCGATTTCATATTTTTTCCTGCGCCAGTGAAGATCGCTTTCTGTAATTAGCTGTTCTATATCCTTTGTCACTTTCGGAGAAATGATCGTTACATCGGCAGATGCTGCAAGAAGTGACTGAATCTTCTGCAGGGCAATACTGCCGCCGCCAAGGACAGCACAAGGCACATTATCCAATCGTATATTGATAGGATACATAAAATCACCCCTTTAATATATATGTCTACTATTATATATTGTAACAGAGGCAAATGCACCTATATGTTGCAAGTGCAACACTTTTTTAGTGGAAAATTTAGAAAAATACTATAATATACCATAATCCAATTAAAAAAATGATAGGGAACATTCAAGCCTATATCATACTATGCATATGGACTTTAACTAAATTATTTTATAAATTGCCATTATTTGTTAATATAAATAAAAATAGGGAAGGATTTACTTTATATGATATAGAATTAAACAAGAGCATACTGTATTTTAGCGATTTTGTTTTAAAAGCAGACATAAGCAACAAGTAAGTAGGAGGTGTTTTGTATGTAAATTTGCTGATCATACGTGGATAATTAACCAATTCATTGTCTAAGGGGGCATAGTTATGCGTTATGTATCAAAAAAGAAATTATCAATTTTTTGTCTGATTGCAATATGTGCCGGTGTTTTTTCATTTGGCAGCATGGAAAATACACAAGCCTGCAGTAGAATTTTATCTGCTGATAATGGTCAGGCCGTATTGGTAGGGCGTAATATGGATTGGCCGGAAAAAACGGATGTTGCGTTTTGGTTTTTGCCGAGAGGAATTAAAAATATAGGATTGAATGGAAAATTCCTTGAATTGGCAATCTAAATATAGTTCTTTGATTATTGCTTCGTCTGTACATGGACAATCTTTTGCTTCAGATGGAATTAATGAAAAAGGGTTGGAAGCTAATTTGCTATGGCTCGATGAAAGCAATTATGGCAAACGAGATGAAACAAAACCAGGATTATCTGTTGCCAAATGGGCGCAGTATATTTTAGATAATTGTGCTACGGTGGAAGAAGCGGTACATTTGACTAAGTCAGATCAATATACTATTGTGGATTTAAATGTTCCTATGTATATTCCCACAGTGGGTACCACTATGACTCGAGCATCGTTGCATTTAGCATTAGCCGATAAGACGGGAGACTCGGCAATTATTGAATATATAGATGGAAAAGCCGTGATTTATCATGACCGTAAGTATAAAATCATGACCAATTCACCGACTTTTGATAAGCAGCAGGAAAATTTACGGCAATATAAAGGGTTTGGCGGTACAAAGGAACTACCGGGCAATTCTACCCCTTCTGACCGCTTTGTTCGGGCCTCCTTTTATTTAAAAAATCTGCCGCAGCCGGGTAATTTGCGGGAGGCTTTGGCGCATATGTTTAGTGTGACGCGGAACGCCGCGCAACCGTATATCAAGACATTGGATCCCAAACACCCGTATACGGCGGCAACGATATGGAGTACCGTAGGAGATTTGACCAATGGATATTATTATTTTGAGTCGACAACGAGTCCTTTCCTAGTATGGGCTGATTTTTCTTCCTTTGACAATAATGCAGGAGCTCCGGCTATGAAACTTTCGTTAAGCGGTGACGTTGATTATAACGGAAATGTGTCTAATTTATTTAAGAAAGCAGATTCTAATGAATTAAAAGTACCGGAGTTTCATCATTAACGATACGTTGAAAGTCATAAATAAAAACAATGCAAAAATCACGCCAGAAGTCTATTTCTAGCGTGATTTTTGCAGTATGCACCATGCCGTAGTGTAATTATTTTACAGAAGTATAAGTTTTTCAGATCGTAATAGATGTCATGATAATCGGCAAGGTTGTTTGTACAAGGATAACCGGTACTGTCAAAATGGGCGGGACCTTGTTTATCCCGTGTAATATTTACAGTAATAGTATTGCAGTTGAAGTCGACGCGACACTCTTATTTTGATCAGTATATGCTTTTAATAGTGTCATTACCGAATAGAAGTCGATTACAGATTCCATTTGGGAATTGGCATTTTTCATAAGGAGGAGGAATCTATTGCGTGCGATATAGGTAGGGATCCTTGAGCAATGCAATGTGGTATAAAATAGGAAAATCAGTTCCAGGTTTCGTATTTGATTATTTCGTCCAAAGATTTTCGCGGTCTGGGTAAGGGCATTTCATTTCCATATCCCAGCGTTACGATCCCGCAAACGTATATATCATTGGGGATGCCTAATATGGGACGCACATCTTTTTGTTCGAACCAACCGGTCCAACATGCCGCGAGACCTTGATTTTCAGCTTCGAGAAGTAGGTGTTCTATGGCAATGGAGGTGTCTCGGATACATTGTTTTAATTCCACTTCAGGGCTGGTTTCGTCTATATAGAGAGGGCGGCTATCAGAAATACGGCACTTAATATCCGTAGTACATACGATAAAAACGGGAGCTTCCATCATCCATTTTTGATTATGATCGGCCTGTACTAATTTTTTCTTTGTTTTCTCTGATTCTACAATGATAAAATTCCAAGGCTGGGTATTGCTTCCAGAGGGTGCTAAACGAGCACTTTCCAGGATTTTCATGATTTTTTCTTTTTCTACAATCCGATTTTGATATTTTCGTATACTTCTCCTGTTTTCTATCTGTTTCACGATAATCAACTCCTTTCACTTTTTATTATACTGTAGTTGTCAATTGTTTTAGCAAAAAAAATCCTGTGGGCAGGATAAACGGAGTTTCTGTTTCTGAATAGGTATAACAAAATACTTGAAAATAGAAATAGGCATATAGAATATAGAGGGACCGGTATGATATACTGGAATACAGAATCACTGCAGTGATATAATGATAGGTATATTATGACATTGCTGGTACATTTAATAATTACAAGACAAGATTGGAGATGATATATAATGGACAAGTGGGAGTTTGAATCGGCTGTGACTCGTTTTATTCTGGATGATAGAAGAAATATGGTTGAAAAATGTGTGTCGGTTTTTTGAATAGTACGCGAAAACGTTTTTCTCCTCGCTATGGGGATGGAGAGTGTCAATGCGAAGTTCCTTGTGAATATCAGATACCGGATAAAATAAGAAAGCAACAAAAGCGTAGTTAATTAAAGCGTAAAATAGATGGAGTTCTATGGATCGATAAAAAAAGAGGTGCGAAAAAATGAATAAATTTTTGAGTGAATTTAAACGATTTATTATGCGGGGCAATGTTTTAGACATGGCTATCGGTGTTGTCGTGGGAGCGGCATTTAGTAAAATTGTGAGCTCTCTCGTGACATACATTATTATGCCACCCTTGGGTGTTCTTCTCGGAGGTATTGATTTTTCTAATTTTTTTATTATATTGAGCACAACAAAACATGCAGGGACATTGGCGGAAGCTCAAGCACAAGGGATTCCAGTCATTGCCTATGGCGCGTTTATCAATACGGTTATTGAGTTTTTAATTATAGCCCTTGCGGTTTTTGTCGTAATCCGGCAGATTAATACTTTCTTTCCCAAGCAGAAGGAAGTACCCGCTGTTCGGCACTGTCCGTATTGTCGAGAACCAATTGCCGAAGAGGCAACCCGGTGCCCGCACTGCACTTCTGTAATATCGGAGTGATCACTAATGATATCCATGTACTGCTATGCGGCGGTATATTATAAATTCCAAACCCATACGTTCGATTACGTAAAAACATACGCAAGTGATAGAATCACCGTATACCGAACGATATATACGGTCGTATTTTTTCTTTGAGTTGAAGCACAACGATGTTTATCGTTTCGTTTAGATTATTCGGACTAGCTGATAAATCTGTGTCTTTTTGAACAGTCCCCTTAACTAATTGTCCCTGATTATAATAAATATTTCTGCTGCGGTCAAATATTCCGTTGTCGTTGTATTATGATAGGGTACTATATTCAAATAGAAGACAGGATATATGGTTATTGTTCCTGTATATCCTGTCTTTAAGCAGATTTTCATTGAGTGATTAAAGTAGGTGGAACGATTATATAGCAAGTAATTTGGAAGTTTTTGCTGCAATGAAAATCTACCTGACTATAGTATATTACAAAATATTCAAAAGAGAAATAAATATATCATAAAGATTTATGGCGGTTGCATTCTTGACATGGAAATATAAACGCTATATTATGAATTATAAATAAAAATATGGTTATTTATTAAATAA
>Ga0268359_13019_pt1 | contig 11404 bp, 9 predicted proteins | sample BioMet11_FD_194416 | JGI IMG/M metagenome (GOLD analysis project Ga0268359, IMG submission 194416) | Sewage microbial communities from Oakland, California, United States - Biofuel 11 (PacBio Assembly) | ecosystem: Engineered > Wastewater > Sewage > Unclassified | place: USA: California | collected...
TCTCGTGTAAGAAACTCAACTGCTCATCCTGAAAAAAATGGTTAAATATACACAGTTGCGTTGGAGTACTGTATTTGCAGAGAATGCATCAGATTTGTTGACAGTAATTCTGCATAGATGTGGAATTCAGAGAACTTTTGAAACGATAATGAGCGTATATGAAAGTCAAGCATTAACGGAGCAAATGATGAGCTAATTTAGTGGTCTTATAGGAAGATCACTTCCTAGATGACATATTTATATGTTTGTATCTTTATTGAAATAATTGATATTCCACAAAACAAGAACAAAAAACAAGGGCTGGTGTAAATGTGGAATTGGTAAGATTTGATAACGTAAGTTTTTTCCTTAATGAAAATTCTCTCTGAAAATTTTAATATGAATGTCATAAAGGAAGATAAGATACTGCTCAAAAACACATCAGGTGGAATGATATGAAAGCAATTGATGAAACAATGAGTATATACCAGATCTTAAGTGACTATCCTTTTCTGTTAAAAATATTCAAACAGCATGGAATGGAGAAATTTGAAAATAAGGAAGTTCTTGAAAAGCTTGGCCCTTTACTAAAATTGAAAACAGCCCTCTCAATGGTATCGGTGAATAAAGACTCTTTTATTGAGCTCCTGAATCAGGCTGTTCTGGACAATGAAGCAAAAGGAGATTTTACCCTTGCAGACTCCCCGGAACGACAAAAAGAGCTGACCCTTCTTGCCCTTTTGCCCTGCGGCATGAAGATGCCTTTTAACCGTGCACTTGACGACTTTTCAGCTGAATACAGCCGACAAATGAATAATGTGCTCCATTCTCTTGTCGAAGGTAATGTCAATCATGAGCTCTCTTATTATGCCTATATCGATTCGGTTACATCGATTGACGAACTTCCGGATATAATCATCAGCTCTGATATCAATAGCTTCTACCACAAACCCTTCCAGGAGAATTTTCTCAATAAGGAATATTTTGTAAATCTTAATTCATCCCCAATGAACAGTGATTTGAATCCATTGGTTTTGGCCGATCCCCGCGGCCCAGTTTACCATGATCTCTGCAAACCTTCTTGTTCTGGTTACAATAGATGAACTCATGAAGGAGAACCCCCAAACCGGAGTCCTGGGAAGACATCTTAAAAGATGAGTACCGGAACAGGGTTGTTATGAGGGGACAGGACGGCTTTTTCTGCAATGGGGTATTGCTCCCTTTCTACCGGCTGTACGGTATGGAGGGAATTAAAAAGCTTGCTTCTTCAGTATATACAGGAATCCATCCGTCCGAGATGGTTAAAATGATAGACAGCAAAAAGGAGTGACGTACCACCTATGTATATCATGCCTTACTTCTTTGCTAAGAAAATTCAAGACAAATCCAGGATAACAATCAATATACCTTCGGAAGGTGCTATTGTAAGCCCTGTGCAGATGCTGGTTAAAAAAGTGGTGCAGAACGGGTTAAGGAGATCACGGATTTCTTCTGTGGAAAAGAATTTGCGAAAATTTCTGTCAGAGCTTTTTTCCCGACAACAAATCCTGAAGTTGAAAATAATCTTGAAGGAACCAAACTCTATTGGCTGGGCTGGGACTTCCTGATGAACAATGATATAGGAGCACTTAAAAAAGAGCTTGAAGGAGTTTTCAATAAACAGTTCTATGAAACAGGAGGTATTATGTGAGGCTGGTTACGGTAGCAGGCCCGCCATCCTCAGGAAAAACCAGTATCATTATCAAGACCATCGAAGAGCTTAGACAAAAGGGCTTCACAATCGGTGTGGTAAAATTTGACTGTCTCTCGGCTCAGGATGAAGAGTGCTATTCCGCTCACAATATTCCGGTCAAGACCGGTCTCTCCAGAGGGCTCTGTCCTGACCACTTTTTTGTAAGCAATATTGAAGAAGCCATCAGGTGGGCCAAAGAGAAGAAGTTTGATTTTCTGATTACCGAGAGTGCAGGTCTTTGCAACCGTTGTTCTCCCCATATTAAGGATGTTCTGGCAATCTGTGTTATTGATAACCTGAGTGGTGTCAACACACCTAAAAAAATCGGCCCCATGTTAAAACTTGCAGACATTGTTGTTATTACTAAAGGGGATATTGTCTCCCAGGCAGAGCGTGAGGTCTTTGCATACAGGGTCAGACAGGTTAACCCCAGGGGAATGATAGTTCAGATTAATGGCGTTACAGGGCAGGGTAGTTTCTATCTTGCAAAACTTGTAGAAAAAACCTCTACAATTGAAACCCTTCAGGGGGCTACACTTCGATTTACCATGCCCGCAGCTCTATGTTCATACTGTCTTGGAGAGAGAAAAATCGGGGATGACAAGCAGATTGGAGTTTCAAAGCTGGTAAATTTCAGAGGAGAAGAATAAATTCAGGGAGAAGAATAAATTTCAGGAAGAAGAATAAATTTCAGGGAGAAGAATAGATTGCGGACAGATTTGCTTCATATGACGATAAATGAACTCAGGGAAATGGTGCCCTGGATAGAGGATTATTTCTCTGCATTTGCAATTGACCCTGTGCAGTTCGGGAACATAAAACTGGAAGAGCTGGGTTCGATACCTGGTGAAGATTATTTTATTGAGATGGGAAGCAGCTCTCTTACCTTCATTGATGGTTTCTTTCTATTTATTGAGCAGGCAAGGGCTCTTCAACAGGGAAGCGGATCCACAGTCGAATCCCTTACTGTGCTCCCGGGACGTAATAAGAATGGTGAAAAAGAGGCCTTTTCGGTAAATCTAAAAAAGGGTGAGGTTACAGCAATAGTCGGTCTGACAGGATCAGGCAAGTCACGTCTTCTGGCTGATATTGAATCTCTGGCTCAGGAGGATACTCCTACAGGCCGAAAAATACTGGTCAACGGCCAGGCTCCAGGTGATGAGGAGCGTTTCTCAACTGAGGGGCGTTTTATAGCGCAGCTTTCACAGAACATGAATTTTGTTATGGACCTCAGTGCCGAGGAGTTTCTGACCATGCATGCGGAGAGCCGTATGGTTGACGAGGTGTCCCGTATCGTTCAGAAAATATATGATACTGCAAACATCCTGGCAGGAGAGCCTTTCAGCAGGGAAACTCCTGTTACGGAGCTCTCAGGGGGACAATCACGCGCTCTGATGATTGCAGATACCGCACTTCTCAGCCCGGCATCTGTTGTCCTGATTGATGAGATTGAGAATGCAGGCGTCGACAAGGTTAGATCTCTGGAACTTCTGGTAAGTAATAACAAGATTGTTTTAATCAGTACTCATGACCCTCTTCTGGCTCTATCGGCAGACCAGCGACTGGTCATTCAAAATGGCGGGATTTCAAAACTTATAAAAACCACACCGGACGAGAAAAAATACCTGAAAAGCCTCGAAAAAATAGACCGCAAACTTACTCATCTCCGAAATCAGTTGAGAATGGGTGAAGAAATCGACCTCAGTGATTTTCTGGTGTAGCTGGATCTATAGGATGAGCTTATCCCAAAACTCAAAATTTGCTTTTTGGACTTTGTATTTCGAGCAATCAATCAAGCTCATGATCATGAAAACAATTCTGAAAATTCCCAACGATTAAGAATAAAGGTGACTTTTGGGATAGGCTCGATAAAAATAGAATTGAGAATATGACTGAGGTAAACAGAGTCATTCTTTTTCATACGAAATCACTTTTGCTTCCTTTTTAATTCCGTCAATGAGGTATGAACTTATTGATTCTTCGGTAAGCAAATCGACCTTTACTCCAAGTAACTCTGATAGTTCCCTTTCAATTCGTGTAAGGGTTAGCAGACCTTTTATTTCAGAAAACTCTGCAAGAATGTCGATATCGCTTTCCAGCTTTTCTTCTCCCCGAGCATAAGAGCCAAAAATAGCTACTTTCGTTGTTCCTTCTTTTTCAAGGAAGTAAGAGATTTTTTTGAACAAGTCTTTGTGCCGGGCAGCATTCTCCGTGTCAGTATATTTTCTTTGTGATCATTTAAAGGTATGCTGATATGAAATATAGCCCAAAACATCTAATTAGAAAGCTTAGGGTACAAAAAGTTACAGGGAACATAAAGAGAATAACTATTTCTTTTTAAATATTTTATTTAAAAGCGGAGTTAATATCTTCCTCACTCTGGGTTCTAATTTCTCAGTTATGCTGGGTGATATGGAGTCTGATAATATTTTATCAAAGATTGAGAATATTTTCTTAGAAAAATATAAAAGGATTCCAAAAATTAATCCTTGAACACCATTAATACGTTCATTTATTCCGTTATATATTCCATATACTAATTCAACAATACTACTGATAAATTCCCGGATGACGCTATGCTTAGGGACTTTTGGGGGAGAACCTATAAACTGACCTAAAGCAGAAGGCATACTTCCTACAGGCACATTAGCTATCTCAGTTTTATTTGTTGTGTCAATTACTGAGATAGTATTGCTCTTACTGTTTGCCACATATACCTTTGTTCCATCTTTGTTGACTGAAATTCCACAAGGGCATTTGTCTACAGTCACATTGGCTATTACATTGTCTGTTGCTGTGTCAATTACAGAGACAGTGCCACTAGGAGTGTCAGAAGTTCCTTTAATAGTCCTTTTATGGTTTGCCACATATACTTTGGTTCCGTCAGGACTAACTGCAACTCCAGAAGGAGATAAATCTAAACTTTCTGTCGCATTACTTATGCTAATTACTGTGACATTGTCTGTTGCTGCGTCAATTACAGAGACCTTATCGCTATTAGCGTGAGTTACATATATCTTTTTTTCATTCGGTGTGACTGTAACTCCATAAGGATTGGGTCTTACATTCACATGTTTTAGAACACTGCGAGCATCTGTATCAATCACTGACACAGTACCACTGCCTTCGTTTGCCACATATACCCTTGTTCCATTATTATTAACTGCTACTCCCACAGGATTGGTTCCTACACCCAAATGGTATTTGGCTTTGTTTATGGTTGTATCAATTATAGAGACATTGTTGCTGTAAAAATTCGCTACATATACCTTTTTTCCATCACCGCTGACTGCAACACCTATAGGATTAGAGCCAACAGCCACCTTGGCTATAATATCGTTGGTTGCTGTATCAACTACAGAGACAGTATTGAGGTTACTATTCGTCACATATACCCTCGTTCCTTTCTTGTTGACTGCAACTCCCTGAGGATCTTCTCCTATACCTATACTGTATTCAATTTCGTTTGTAGTTGTATTAATTACAGAAAGATTGTCACTTTCCTCATTAGGTACATATGCATATTCAGTATGGGAATTAATAGGGGAAGGAATCATAAAATAATATAAAAAGAGAATTAAAAATGAAAGGAGAGCTACAAAAGCTAAGTATAGTTTGCCCCCCCATTTCATGTACTCTCAACCCAATTTTGTGAAATCCTGATTCCTTGAGTTTCCTGAAATTTATTAAGGACTTATTTTCTTGAGGTACAGCATTAAGTAGAATAAAAGCTAGAATTTAAATTGAACTTTAACAACTAATTATCTAATTCTGTTGATTTTTTAGTTCACTGCAATCAGACAAACAGCTTATTGCAATAAAACAGATACCTATAAATATATAAGCGTGAGCATATTAATCTTTAATAGAGAGCAAGTACTTTAAAAGGTTCATTTTCCATACTGAACGCGGTTTTTCCAGAATAAGCGAAAGAAGATATTTAGCAGCCGAATCTGTCGACTCATCTTTAAACAACAGATAAATCAATAGAACGAGAGTGTATAATTTTTTTATTATATTTCCGGCCCAGCCCCATCAAAATATTTCCATTGCGCCGCCGATTTGAAGATTATTGAATCTAAAATACATTAAAGAGAATCGAGAGTTTTAGTTACAGACACTTGCGTAATGTTTGTATGTTTTTCAATCCATAAGAAATCAAAGAGAGCTCAGTAAAATTTTTAAAAATATTAAAAGCTTTGAAATATCTGAAATATTTAATTATAAAGGATTTCAGCGTGAATAAAGTATTCACATTCACATTACAAAGAAATTATTTACTAATTTAAATAGAAAAGATTTTCAGAACAGATATAATTAAATGTATGAATAATGTAAGAACGAAAACAAAATGAAAATTTTGAGAAATATCAACTAATCAGAATAATTTGTAGAATTTTATGCTACAGATATAGAAATACTCCCATCTACGCAAGTCTTCATTCTCCAATCTTCATAATGTTCATATAAATCAATACAAAAAATGTGGATAGGTATCAAATGCCTCAAAGTGAGTTTTTCTCGTATACAACTCTAGCTACAATCGCAGTTCTTTTAATTATGACCATACTTTTTCACCATTTCAACTTATGGGAAATTATTATCTCTGTCCAAGATCGCCTTGAAAAACAAATTTTTATATATAGATGCAAGAAAGAATTTAATCAAGAATACAACTTATCTCTTCATTTTCGTGATCGACTTCTTTATTATATCGATACAAATTTGATACTCAAATTCACCGTTTTCTCAGCTGGAGTGATTATACTAATTGCAATATGCAAACATATTTTACCATTAATTATAGACTGGACAAAAATACTCTATCCAAGATTTACAATTTATCAACCACCTGACAACAACACCGCCAGATATTTTTATAGTGCAGTGGCCCAAAGTCTAGCTGCTTTGTTTGCTATACCGATGTCAATATTATTAATTTACCTCCAAGTAAGCATGGACAAATATTCAATAAAAACAATAAAATTAATATTTAAAGACAATCCAGCTGTTAGTGTTATGAGTACTTTTTTAGTTACTATTTTTTATTCTCTTTTTGAGTTATGTAGAATAACGGACATAATTGACTCAAATAAATATAACAATGCAATGCCATACACTGAAACGTCATCGTTGATCACAACATTCGTTTTGATAATCATATGTGTGTACGTATTGATTACGTTTTTTTATCAAGTAATATCTTCTCTGATGCCAGAAAATTTGGTCCAATTATCTTTTGAAAAATTAGAAAAGGCAAATAACATTAGTTTAGATTATTTTCAGACTTTCCTAATAAAATACAGTTTTATTACAAAAAAAATAAGAGATTTTAATAACATAGAAATTGATCAACACATTGACGTAAATAGATCTAATTTTGAAAAGACTATGTATGCGATTAAGCCGCAAAGACATGGTTTAATTCAAGAAATCAACATTTCTAAATTAAAAAGCTGTTCAAAATTACTTAACCTCACATCTGTAGAGAGTAAACTTATTTTAACTATTCCAAATGATTTACAAATTAGGCACTTTTCAGAATTAGGATTTATAGAATGCTCAGACAATAAAATACGAAATAAAGTTGAAAATTTAGTTAGAGATTCGTACCAAATAAAAATGAAACTTCCGATATTATTGGAAATTATGAATATTTATCGATAAGTTCATTACTTATCATCAATATGATACAAAATTCGGAAAAGGCTGTTGCAGAAAAAGCGTTAAGAAAATTAAGTGATATTATCATAAAGCAGATATACTTAAGAAATAAAATTAAAATCTTACTTCCAGACACTATTCCAATATTTATAAATAAAGAAGCAGTTAACAAATATTTTGAAAAATTAGATAATATAATCGAACTTGTGTTGAAAAATCGAATTTACAAACTGCAATATCAGTACTTTATGTAAACTACGAAATCGGTTCTGAAGCAATAAAACTGAAAGAGATAGAGATATTTCGAGATGTAACAAACTTTTTTTATAACACTGCATATAGATTTAATGAAAGATTAATTGACAATGTTCTCTACTGGTCTGATAATTTAGAAATTAAAATTGCAGTTGATATAAGAGCAGAAAATGATATCGAAAACTTAAATCAACTGAAAAAAATACTAGATTTAATAATTGAGCATTACGAAAATTTATTAAAACTTTTAATTGATAGATCTTCGCCCTCAAGCAGGACTTGTCTTGCCAAATTTTCAGATATAAATATCCATATTGAATATTTATGTTTAAGTAGTATTGAAAATCCGGGTTTTAATCTCCAATTTGAAAAAAGGAGCAAACTTGAAAAGGAATTAAAATTCTCATTAGTTTCAAAGTCTTTATGCAATAGGCACGTACTTAATGATAAACTTAGAAAAAAGTAAGTATGAAGTAGAATTTTCAAAACAATTGTTCAGCCTTTTAAACAAATTTTTTTGAAAAAGAAATTTTAGAAGATTTCTTCAATGAGATAGAAAGAGCAAAACCTTTTTAAAAATAGAGGTGTGGACTGAAGAATTTGAAGACTATAGAGCTCACATACTTGATAGTAGCTATAATGATAGATTTTATATTTTAATGAAAGCTTTTGTATTCAAGAAAAATGGAAGACTTACAGAAATAAAACCAATAGAACGGTTTAATGATTATCAACTAAAAATTTTTGAGGCACAAGTAAAAAGCTATCTGAGAACTCTCATATTTGGGACCCTTTTTTTGAGAATAGATCAACTTATTATTTCAAAGAGATTTTTGAAACTATAAAAAAATCATCTGAAAAGCGAAAAGAAATTTTGGTTCAAAAAATAAAAGACACTAAGTTATCAGAAGAAAAAATTAAAAAAGTAAAATTAGAAATCTCAACTCAAACAAAACAGAATTCAGAGGTTAGGAATTATGTAAAAGTTGAGCATATCAAAAGTTTAAAGGAACCAAAAAATATTGAAATAACTACCTATCTTGAAAAAATATTCTTAGTGGATAATTCTGTGGACCAGAGTAATGTATATGACTTCTCTACAATTAGTACTGATATCGGCTGTCTAATGGGAATAAAAGAATCAAACTATGTTGTTAAAGAGATTTTTGAAAAACTAGATATCCCAGAAAATAAGATGGAATTTAATTCACTATCGTTAGAAAATATAAATATCTCAAGAGAAAAATTGAAGGCAAGAGGATTCAACCCAAATATGATAATAGCACCACCAGCTATTTCGAGAAGTGTAGAAGCAATAATTGGTGAATATAGGTTAAACGTAAATGAAAAAATTGAAACATATTACAATAGTAGAGTCCCAAAAAGCCATATAATCATTCTCGATAAAAACCATATGGGAGTGCTGAAAGAGTTAGAAAGCTTAAAAGTTACAATTACTGAAGACTTTGATAAGGATACAGTGATTAAAGAGGAAATAGCTAAAGGAAAAATAAAAGAAGAAGAGACGGAAAAACGTTTGAAAGAATTAGATATATCAGTAATTCTTAAAGTCTTCGAGAAAATTGAGTTTGAAGTAGAAACACTTGAATGTGGAATCGTTTTGAGAATACACCCTTAATATGTACAGTTGGCAGAAAAAGCAGTCTATGTTTATAACAAACGATTTTTATAAGAATATCTGTTTTTAGTTAACAATTTTTCATTCTCAAAACTTATTCACCTTCACATAATTCCTCTCCGCAATCAAATATCTCTGTAAAACGCCTCTTCATCCACTCTCATTTTTTCAATCACTCTTGATGCCACCTCAAGCCCAATTCCCCACCTGACAAGCGCAATAACCGCTTTTTTCCCTGCAAGCTTACTATACTCTTACGTTTCTATAAACTCTCTGTATCCGTTTCTTTTCTTCAGGGACAACTTTGACCTATTTTGCCTACTTTTTGACAAGCTTGATTTCCTCTCCTTCCCAGGGTTTGAAGGCTACAATTATTTGGAGTTTTAGAGTAGCAAACGGATTCAAATCATAAATAAACAAAAAAAAATTGAATTGGGGAATAAAGACATCTGAGTATTGTAGACGGAGGGCGAAAAATGGTATACATAATAAAGAGATTATGTCAGATGTCTTTGCTACATAATATTTAGGTGTGATTATATAAGTGCTATTATCTACTGCTATTTAACATGCATTTATTTCAGTACTCATATTTTTACATTCAATCGTGCACCAGCATAAATTACATCCTATTTCTCATTCCCAGAACTTCTTCGTCTTCACATAATTCCTCTCTGCAACCAGAATATCCCTGTAAAATGCCTCTTCATCCACCCTCATTTTTTCAATAACCCTTGACGCCGTGTCAGGCCCAATCCCCCTGCTCGCAAGCGCAATAACCGCCTTTTTTCCCTGCGAACGTACTATACTTGCGTTTCTGTAAACTCTCTGTATCCGTTTCTTTTCTTCGGGGGTAACCTTGACCTTTTTTGCCTGCTTTTTGACAAGGTTGATTTCCTCTTCTTCCCAGGGTTTGAGGGCTGCAATCATCCTGGATTCGCAGACCGGGCAGACGATTTCTTCAGGGACGTTCTTGACCTGCCTGCGGGAAGTCCATTTCTTGCAGTTCGTACAAAATAGAACAATTCTGTCGTTCATAATACGTTCCTTAAGTGCAAGCACGATTGAACGGTCGGCTTTCTCCGGTGCGACCAGGTCTTTTTCATGGCAAAACCGGCTGAACCAATCGGGGTTGGCAGGGAAACTTCAACTGAAATCTCGCCGGCTGCAAGTTTTGTAAGGACTTCTTTTGTCTTCGGGACGTCAAGCAGGTCGTGGAAGATTTCCCGGATAACCTCGTCGTACATTGAAGAGCCCTGGTAGATTTCCAGCAGTTTTTTCATGCTAATCCGGTCGTAGTCAATGTCCCGGGAAAGGGCTCCGAATTTTCTGGCAACGTGAACCATTTTCCATTTCATCAAAGTTGTATTTTTCAGGGTCATTTCTATGATCGGCTCAACGTGCTCAGGGCGAAGAGAGAGAAGCATATCCCGGATCTGGAAAGAGCCTACCCGGCGCGGAAGGGTCAGCCGAATCCTGTAAGGGTCGACTTCCTGGGCTACACTGCTCCCGAAGCGGGCTGAAAGAAGTGAAGTCAGGACTCTCGCAAGAGTGCCGTTTGTGTTATGGCCAAAACAGGCGTTCAGGGTCACAGCATCTCCTTCGTCTTCGATCACAATTGTATCCGCATCAGGCAGTGGGAAGCCTCCTTCTACGTGTTCGCGCACCAGGCGGATTAATTCGAGCACTGCATTTCTTGTTACCGGATATTTCGCCTGAAGCTGTTTGGCAATGGCTTCATCGTCAAGTTCTGCGCGGATAAAAGCTGCAATTTCCGCCCTTAGCTTTCCTACATCCTGGGCGACCTCAAAAGGCACAGGAATTTCTTCGCCGGTCCAGCTCGGAACCTCACCCGTACCTTCCACGGGCTCGACTTTGATCCTGTCCTTTCCCTGCTCGCGGTCAGGCATCTCAACAACCCGCCACATATAGCCTTTTGTTATGAAAAACGGCGCCTGGTTCTGCAAAATTCACGACAAAGGCTTCGTCCAGCACGCCGACTGATTTCCCGCTTACAATATCATAGATCTCGTACTTCTTTTCATCCGGGATCATGGAGAGGTTTTCGTAATAATATTCCCGGCTTTTCCTGCGCCTCTTGACGATATTTGAACCTTTCTCGCGCCAGACAAGTC
>Ga0268359_10595_pt1 | contig 11401 bp, 15 predicted proteins | sample BioMet11_FD_194416 | JGI IMG/M metagenome (GOLD analysis project Ga0268359, IMG submission 194416) | Sewage microbial communities from Oakland, California, United States - Biofuel 11 (PacBio Assembly) | ecosystem: Engineered > Wastewater > Sewage > Unclassified | place: USA: California | collected...
GTAACCATTGAAAGCATCCCACAAACCATCTTTAATCATTTCGTCAATCAGCTTGCTGTCGCCCATTCTCAGGCCCCATCTAGCTTTGTTGGTTGTAACATAAGGAGCATTACTCATGCTTTCTGTACCACCTGCCACGATGATTTCAGCATCGCCGGCTTTGATCATGGAAGCTGCCAACTCAACGCATTTCAAACCTGAACCGCAAACCTTGTTAACTGTATAAGAAGGAACATCGAAAGGAATACCGGCCTTCACAGAAACCTGACGAGCAACGTTTTGACCTAAACCTGCTTGTAATACGTTACCAAAAATTACCTCGTCGATTTGTTCTGATTTAATGCCTGCTCTTTTTATTGCTTCTTTAACGACTTCTGCTCCGATTTCTTGAGCGGATAGAGGTGCCAATGCACCGCCGAACTTACCAATTGCTGTTCTTACTGCACTTACGATTACTACTTCACGCATAACTGAACCCATCCTCTCTAATCTATAATTTTTTTCAAAACAAACTAATTTAGTAAAGCATTATTTAATGCAGCATTCCCTCCTTTACCAAAGTATTCGTTTGTTACTTTCGTGAAAGCTTATGCTATCATAACAAACTTTTTATAACCCCTCTGACATCACTATTATACTACGAATTATATAGTATAGTTTTCTGAAAATTGTTAATTTACCGCTATTAATGAAAAAGGAAACTATATAAGCAATAACTAATAATTGCCACTAAAACAAAGGCCGCCAAAACAGGTAAAATAAAGAATATGGCGCCTACAATTATTAATATAATCAATATCTGCCACAGTATTCCTACGCCACTAAAAGTGTGAACATGAAAGCCATAGCTTTGCTGGTTTTCTTGCTCTTGCTCTTCCTCACGCCGTTTTTCTTCCTCTTCCTTATCATAAACCTTAAAGTCCTCACCCTGGTCCTGAGGCGTACTTTCAATAGTAAGTCCGCCAAAAGTATCTCTTTCCTCCTCGGTCAGAACTTGTGGTTCTTCCGGCTCATTGGGAGCTTGGCAATTAGGACATTCCTTTAAACCATCAGCATACTCAAAACCACACTGTTTGCAAATCATATGGTCCTCCTAAAAATCTCCTTCATTAAGCAACATTGTCAAAGTGCCCTCTTCATTACAATAGCGCGGATCATAATCCTCCAAGTGAAGAGTTGCTTTAATTTTGGCAGCGGCCCTTTCCAAATCTTTAACTGACATGTGCCAACAAATGTTGGCCACATTTTGTACAGAATAGCTATATGCTTTATTGAGCCTAATGTAATTTTCAATGATGCCACTGGCCCAAACCTCAGGCACCTCGCCATTTACTTCACCACCGGCCGCTACAAAATCAAGCCACATCCTCATGGACAGCACTACATCACGACAAGAAAAATGTTGAGGAGTCATCATCTTTTCTACACAAGTAACCACTCTATCTCTACCGCCTCTAATAACCGGCGGCGCATAATCCTGTACCTGTGTGGTATAGGGAAATACGGCAAAAGGGAAATAATGAGCTGCAAAATAAACCGCTCTCCTAATAACCATGGGGTGTCTGGCGATAAAATTCTCCATACTGCCTTCCGGTTCTTGTATCTTATACCATTGGAAAAAGCTTATGAGCTGGTCACGTAATCTCTTGCGACTTAATTTAGCAATTTTGAAGCATCTTACATAATTCATGACCATAGTCTTGTTATAAAAGATATGTCCCAGAATCAACATATCATCTGTATTCATATCCGGGCTTAAGGGTAAATTGAGAGCATATTCTTCGTCGGTAAGAAAATCCTTACACTGATAAATTTCTCCATCCTCTGTGCCCACTACACTAAACAAAGCCAATCGGGAACGACATAATTCCAAAACCAAGGGACGATATTTGGTAATACCCTTTTGAGCAAAATGTTTCAGAGGAGTTTTATCATCCAAAATCAAATGATAGTCAAAAAGGAAGTAGTCCCAAAAGGTTTGCCAGAACTCTTCACTTTCTGCTTCCTCCAGCTTTTTTTCACTCTTGGTGAAGCCTTGGTAAAAGAATACTGCTCTTTCTAAATCCAAATTGAAAGCATCCTGCTGAAAAAAGCCATGCAGCTCTTCCAGCAATTCAGTCATGGCTTCTCCCACATTAAGAAAAATCTTGCTGGGCGAATCCGGTGTAGCTGTATCTTTACGAATTTCTTCTCCGGGCAAAAAATCACCATCAGAGTCAATAATGCCGATGGTACCGTCATCCTTTAAAAGCTGGCTCTTGGCCAAATGCGGAGCCAGGCTGCTAGTGATAGCATGCTTCTCTTTTAAGTAAACAAAAAGAGCTCCTAAAACATCCAGAAATTCTTTTACTGCATCATAATCAACAGTAAAGTCAGCTACATTTCGACCACACCAGGCTACAGCATCTATAATGTCATCAACAGTTAAATCACCCAAACATCTATCGCAGTGACCAAGGTAAATGCACAACATAAGAATATGTGTCCATTCTCTTTTTAAGTCACTGTCTTCAACGCCATGCCAAGCCTCAGCCCGTAAAAAGCCTTCTGCATATTCACGGCCCAGGACCTGATTCCAGCCTGTATCATTATCATAAAATCTGCAACTAAATCATATACATTATCCATTATTACTCTTCCAACTATTTATTTCTTGTAAGAGGGGCAAAGCTCTCTGACAGGGCATTCCTGACAAAGAGGATTTCTCGCCTTACAAATTTTTCTACCATGCCAAATAAGCCAGTGATGAGCTTCACTCCATTTTTCCTTGGGAACCACTTTCAATAGTTCCTGCTCTACCAGCAACGGATCTTCACCCTTGGCCAGCCCCAAGCGTTTAGAAACTCTAAACACATGAGTATCTACCGCTAAGGCAGGCTGATGAAAAGCTACGCTAAGCATTACATTGGCAGTCTTACGTCCTGCCCCCGGCAATGTCATAAGGTCTTCCCTGGTAGCCGGGACCTGGCCGTTATATTCTTCCAGCAAGCGGTGGCAGGTGCCTAAAAGATTTTTGGCCTTAGCATGATATAAGCCACAATCTTTTATTGCCTCTTCCATCTCCTGTAAAGATAACTTTACCATTTTCTGAGGAGTATTGTATTTAGGAAACAAACGAGCAGTAATTTGTTGACCCGCTCATCAGTACACTGGGCCGAAAGAATAACTGCCACCAAAAGTTCAAAAGGACTTTTGTAATTTAGGGCTGTATTCATACCATGATAAGTTTCGTCTAAAATACGGAGAATCTCCTGCTGCCTTTCTGCCTTTCTCATTAGTTAGTCAGACTCCTTACCGGTGCCGGAATTCTTCCACCTCTGGCAATGAATACGTCCGGCTTATAGGTATTACCTTGATGATTGGAGCGTAACCTAAAAGGCCGCCAAACTCCACCTTGTCGCCCACACCCTTACCGGGTACGGGGATTACTCTCACTGCCGTAGTTTTGTTATTAATCATGCCAATGGCTGCTTCATCGGCAATAATAGCCGCTATCGTAGCTGCACTGGTATCACCCGGGAATAGCAATCATATCCAAGCCTACAGAACACACGCAAGTCATAGCTTCCAATTTCTCGATAGTCAGGCAACCTTTTTCCGCAGCGTTAATCATACCTGCATCTTCGCTGACCGGAATAAAAGCACCACTTAAACCACCTACATAGCTGGAGGCCATCAGTCCACCCTTTTTCACTGCATCATTGAGCATGGCAAGCGTGGCCGTTGTACCAGGACAACCGCAGCATTCCAAACCAATTTCCTCCAAAATATGAGCAACACTATCACCGATAGCAGGTGTAGGTGCTAAAGACAAATCTACAATACCGAATTGCGTATGCAGTCTATTGGCCGCTTCCTGAGCAACCAGCTGTCCAACTCTGGTAATTTTAAAAGCTGTCTTTTTAATGACTTCTGCAACCTTGCCAATGTCTTCGCCACGAACTGCTTCCAAGGCATGTTTCACCACACCTGGTCCGGAAACACCTACATTGATAACACTTTCCGGTTCTGTAACGCCGTGAAAAGCACCGGCCATAAAAGGATTGTCTTGCACAGGATTGCAAAACACCACCAGCTTGGCACAGCCTAAAAGCATCCTTATCGGCAGTCAGCTTGGCCGTTTCCTTTACAACCCTACCCATCTCAGCAACTGCATCCATATTAATACCACATTTGGTGGAACCAACCGCCACAGAAGAACAAACTATATTGGTTGTAGCCAAAGCCTCAGGAATAGAAGAAATTAAAATTCTATCTCCCTTAGTATAGCCCTTTTCTACCAAAGCACTAAAACCACCAATGAAATTAACACCCACTTCTTGGGCAGCCCTGTCCAAAGCCTTCGCCAACGGAACATAGCTGGTAGCCTTGCAGCTTTCGCCTACCATGGCAATCGGCGTAACAGAAATACGTTTATGAATAATTGGTACGCCCTAATTCTGCTTCCAGTTGTTTCTCCGGTTTTTACCAAATCCTTAGCTGTTGTGGTTATTTTATCGTATATTTTATTGGCACATACATTAATATCTTCATGAGCACAATCTCTCAGACTGATACCCATTGTAATGGTACGTACATCCAAATTATTTTCCGTAATCATACGGGTTGTTTCTAAAATTTCCTTTATGTTGTACATGTGTACCCTCCTAAATAGAGTGCATGGCAGAGAATATTTCTTCTCGCTTTGAACCCTGATTTCCTACGCCTATCTCCTGTCCTAAAGCAACAGCCTTGCTTTTGAGCTCTTGCAGAGAAATAGAAGCCTCTGACATATCAGCAATAAGTACCATGTTAAAAAAGCCGTCCATAATGTTTTGATTAATATTGATGATGTTAACTTTGTTTTCAGCTAAAAGCTGACTAGCCTTGGCAATAATGCCTACTTTATCTTTTCCTACTATAGTTAAAACTATGTGCATAATTAACTACCCCTCTCTGTCGAAAAAAACTACTTCATTATTATACAGTAGATAGCCTTTTCTTTCAATTATTTTAGTCAGTAATATTTCAAAACTTACACTAAGCACAGGGTAAAAAAATTATTCGACCTCTCGGCAAAAATATGCTATTATATCTTCGTTACAACATTGTGTCATAAGGGAGGATTTTTTATGAAAGAATATAAACCTTTTAAATCAGGAAAAGTAAGAGAGGTATACGATATCGGCGATAGCATTATTATGGTTGCTACAGACAGAATTTCTGCCTTCGATCATATTTTGAAAAATAAAGTCACCAATAAGGGTGCTGTTCTAACTCAAATGTCCAAATTCTGGTTTGACTTTACCAAGGATATTGTTCCCAATCACATGCTTTCCACTGATCCTCAGGATATGCCTGAATATTTCCGCCAACCACAATTCGTGGGCAATAGCATGAAATGCAAAAAATTAACCATGCTTCCCATGGAGTGCATCGTACGCGGTTATATTACCGGTAGTGGCTGGGCTTCTTACCAGGAGAATGGTACCGTTTGTGGTATTACCCTGCCCCAAGGCCTGCAAGAATCTCAAAAGTTGCCTGAACCGATTTTTACACCGAGCACCAAAGAAGAGGTTGGCACCCATGATGAAAACGTTTCTTTAGAAAAAGGCATTGAGCTTTTTGAAAAACAATTTCCCGGTAAAGGCCGCGAATATGGTGAAAAAATCAGAGATTACACTATCGCACTTTACAAGAAATGTGCAGACTACGCTTTAACCAAGGGCATTATCATTGCTGATACCAAATTTGAATTTGGTTTGGACGAAAATGGCAATGTAGTTTTGGGTGATGAAATGCTCACCCCGGATAGTTCTCGTTTCTGGCCTTTAGATGGCTACAAGCCCGGCAAAGGTCAACCTGCTTATGATAAGCAATACGTGCGTAACTGGCTCTTAGCTAATCCTGACAGTGATTATCTACTTCCGGAAGATGTTATTGAGCAAACTACTGCTAAGTACGTAGAAGCTTATGAAAAGCTAACCGGCAAAAAGTTTATTGCTAAATAGCATATTGATAAAATAAACAACGTAAAAGTAAAGGCACCGTGAGGAAATATCCTCACGGTGCCTTTTTTAAGAATGAAATGTGTCAGGGAGACCATCCTTTGGGAGCGAAAAACGTGCCAGGGGAACCATCCCCCTGGCACGTTTTTAGTCTACAATTCTGCCAACACCATTTCCACAAAGTCCTGACAATTAATAGCTGTTTCTCCTTTAAAAGAGGTACCTGTAGCATTGTTATTAGAAATGACGCGTACTGCTAAAAAGGGAACACCACAGCTAATAGCAATAGTTCCCGCCCCATTCGTCTCCATTTCTTCGCATAGAGCATCGGTGGCTTCCGTAAATCTTCTAATCTTATCCACATCTTTATTCCATTGGTCAAAAGAGGCAATGACTCCTGTCACTACCTTACCTTCTTTATACCGGGCTGCTGCTTTTTGAGCAGCCTTTAAAGCGGCAGGATTGGAAGATAAATATTGAGGTGCTGTTCTAAACAGTCTAGCAAAATCTGTTTCCTTTTCCATGCTATTAAGAGCCAGAAAACTATTTACCCCGTCTGCACCTGAAAGCACGGCGCTTCCGTTAAAGAATCTTTCACCTACGATTATATCGTTGTAATTCAAATTCTTTTTGTATGACCCTGCAGTGCCCTGATTGATAATAAGCCTGGGATGGAAAAGCTCAATGCCAAGTGCAGTAGCACCGGCGGCCATAGCAGTGCCAATACCTGTTTTACTTACTACAACCTTGCTCTCCGATAATTCACCTTGCCAAAAGGAAAAATTATTGCTTACTATGTTCTCCTTGTTTCTCAGCTTAGCTAAAAAATAGGCTATCTCCACATCCATAGCACCCTGCAATAAGATGGGCTGTTCTGCGGTGTTCATGGTAGCTCCCCCGTTTCTTGTCTCCGTACGGGTTAATTATACCATAAAGTGCTTGTCCTACACTAGTCCAGAATCTTTCCTTCTGTACTAATTGTAACAATTTGCCAAGGAATAAACTTGCCACTTTGTTGTAAGGCTTTTTTGGCAGCCATTTCCAAGCCGCCACAGCAAGGTACTTCCATTCTTACCACTGTAACACTTTTAATATCATTATTCTTAATAATTTCCGTTAACTTCTCGCTATAGTCAACATTGTCCAATTTAGGGCAACCTACCAAGGTAATATGACCCTTAATAAAATCCTGGTGAAAGCTTGCATAGGCATAGGCTGTGCAGTCTGCGGCAATGAGCAGCTTGGCTTGCGCAAAATACGGTGCTTGTATAGGGGCAAGCTTAATTTGTACAGGCCATTGAGTCAAGCAACTTTCCTGGGCACCAACAGAAGCAACAGTGCTTTGTGCTTCTCTTTTGATGGCCATTGCTCTTTGCCCCGGGCAGCCGGCAAAAGCAGCAGGCTTGCCTTGCTTTTTAGCAGCCACGGCTGCTGCATCATAAGGCTTGGCTTCTCTTTCTTCAAAAGTGATAGCGTTCGTGGGACAGTGTGGCAGGCAATCACCCAAACCGTCGCAATAATCATCTCTCAGCAATTGAGCCTTACCATCTATGAGACCGATGGCTCCTTCATGACAAGCATTCACACATAACCCACAACCATTGCATTTTTCTCTATCGATAGTAATAATTTTTCTTTTCATTTTCATAACCACCTTTTCTTTATTTCTGTTTTTCTTTGTCTTTATCTTAACCAAAAAAGCAAAATATGTATGTTGTTTTTACAACACAAGAAAAATACCTTCCCAAGAAAATTTCCTGGGAAGGTATTTACACTATATTTATTTATCCGAGGGCTGTGCCACTCCATTAAGACGAACATGCTTGTCCAGATATACGATAAACTCTTCCTCCGGCATGGGCTTGGCAAAATAATAGCCCTGCACAAAATCACACCCCATCGTCGCCACCAAGCGCAGCTCCGCTTTGGTTTCAACGCCTTCCACAATGGTAGGAACGCCTAACCACTTGGACAAATTCAAGATGAAGCTGAGAATACCCTTATTGCTGTCATAGCTCTTGTTCTCTCTCACAAAGTTCATGCCTACCTTCAACGCATCAATAGGCAAGTCACTTAATAGGTTCAAAGAAGAATAGCCGGTACCAAAGTCATCCATCTCAATCTTAAAACCATGCTGTCTCAGAATAACTACCGTCTTCACCATTTCCTCAGGGTCATCCATGTAGGCCGTTTCCGTAACCTCCAAATGATAGAGCTCTGTAGACAGGTTATATTTTGCCATTAGTTTGGGGAAATACTCCTCCAAGGGCAAGGCACCAAAATCCATACGAGAAATATTCACGGAAATAGGTACCAAAGTATGTCCCTCGTCCAGCCATTGTCTCATAAGCATTGCAGTATTTTCCCACACGTAAGTATCCAGTTTGGTAATAAAACCATTACGCTCAAAAACCGGAATAAATACACCGGGTGGAATAAGTCCCTTTACAGGATGACGCCACCGTACCAAAGCCTCGGCGCCAATCATCGCATTATCCTTAACATCATGCTTGGGCTGGAAGAAAACCTTAAATTGCTTTTCCTTCAAGGCCACTTCCATTTCCTGCACAATCTTTTCTTCTTCCAACATCTGCAGACGGATCCGGTCATCATAAACCCAGAAGGTAGCTCCATATTTGTGCTTAATCTGTCGCAAAGCTAAAATAGCCCTGTCGCACATATCTGACACTGCCACACTCTTATCAGTTATTTCATAAATACCGTACTTAATACTGATATTTTTAACCGGAAAACCTTCCAAAACATCCGCTCCATCTTTACGGAAGTACGCTTCTGAATAATCCGGAACATGCTGCTTTAAAGCCACAAAGGTATTGGACTCAATACGTCCTACTGCCTCATTGACAGTACCCACATGATCTTTAAGATGCTTAGCAATAGTACAAAGCAGTCTATCGCCAAGCTCCCCGGCCCCACCGTTCATTAATCAGCTTAAAGTTAACAACATCACAACAAATCAGGTCATACTGCCTGTCCGGGTTAGCCCAGAGGATTTCCTTAACTCTTTCATTAAAGCATTCTCTGGTGAATAAGCCGGTAAGAAAATCATTCTTAATCTGATTGATCAAAAGCGCATTTTCCCGCAATCTGATCATGCTATCTACACGATTACGGACTACCTCACTATTAAAAGGCTTCTTGATAAAATCGGAAGCACCGCTTTGCAAGCATTTAGTTTCACTGCCATCATCCTGGTTGCCAGTAATGACAATGATGGGAATAGCAGACAAGGTTTCATTTTCCTTAATCTTAGCCATTACTCCATAGCCATCCAAAACAGGCATCATCAAATCAAGCAACACCAAAGAGATATCCAGGGTTTCCTTACCAAGGATATCCAAGGCCTCCTGGCCATTAGCTGCTTCGATTACATTGTAGGTGTCTATAAGTATTTTCTTTAAAACTATTCTATTAATAGGCGCGTCATCCACGACGAGTATCTTACGTTTGTTCTCCATAGTAAACCCTTCATTGATTATTCGCTAGGTACGCTTAGCAATGCTGCGGGAAACTTCTCCCTAGTTTAAGTTATGCTCACACTTACGGTAATATTTTACCACATTAACTAAACAAAATAAACTTAAAATGACGTTTTATTCTTTATGGTTAACAGTTACTTAGCAAAGAAAGCACACAATAAAGCTGTTAAAGCTTCCTGATCTTTCGCCCCCATTGTTTCTCTGGCAGAATGCATGGCCAGCATGGGTACGCCGATATCCATAGTCCTGATGGGAACCAAGGCAGAAGCTATAGAACCCAAGGTAGAACCACCGGCAATATCGCTTCGGTTCACATACATCTGATAAGGAATTTTCTTCTCCTCACATAAGCCGGCCACAACACCTACTGCTTCTGCATCTCCGGCATAGGATTGAGAAGCAGCCTGTTTTAATACAAGACCACTGTTCATCAGCGGTTTGTTGGTAGGATCACATTTTTCCGCATAATTGGGATGCAAAGCATGTGCCACATCAACGGACAGCATAAAGCCGGTGGCCAATTCTCTCAACACATCCTCCCGCTCTTTACCTAAGATTCCATAAATTCTTTCCAGCAACTGACTTAGTACATTGGAGCCGGCACCTTGTTTGGTCTTGCTGCCTACCTCTTCGTTATCAAAAATAGCAGCGATTTGCAAACCGGCTTTGGCTTTGGAAGCAATAATACCATCCAGGCAGGCCTTCACAGAAGTAATATTGTCCAAACGGGGAGAGGAAATAAATTCATTGTCCAGACCAAAAGTACAACCTGTTTCTACAGGGTAGGTAGATAACTCGTAGGAAAGAATATCTTCCTTTTTGCACTTCAACTCCTTAGCCAAAAACTCCGCAAAGAACTCCTTGTCCTTGCTCTTGCGGTCAAACATGGCAGCTAAAGGTAATACATCTTTTTGCTTATTCCATTTATAGCCTTCATTAACTTCCCTATTCATATGAATAGCCAGATTAGGCATGCTAAACAAGGGTCTCTTAAAATCTACCAGCTGAACCTTGGGGGAAAAAGGCTCTTTACCCTTCAGCACTATTTTCCCGGCCATGGACAAAGGTCTGTCCAACCAGGTACTGACAATCATGCCGCCGTAGCCTTCTACATTTAGGGTACCATAGCCCTCTGTTAAAATACCGGCCTGAGGTTTAATTCTAAAGCAAGGAAAATCCGTATGAGCTGCAGCTATTTTCAGGCCCGTGGAAGCCTTTGCTCCTATGCGAAAAGCCAGCAAGGTAGAATCATAGACCGTCGTAAAATATTTACCGCCCGGTGCCAGATGCCAGCTGTCGGCCTGCTTCAGTTCAGCAAAACCGTTATCTGTCAAAAGCTTTCGGCTGGTTGCTACAGTATGGTAAGGTGATGTGCAAGTGGCAATAAAGCCCAATAATTCCTGAGTGGTGTTCTTCATAGTTTTCAGCTCCTTCTCTTTATTGATATGTTCAGTGTACTTGATTTTATAAACAAAGACAAGATTTGTCTTTTCTATATACACACCTATGCCCATAATGATATAATATTTATCGTCGCGACAAATTTATTTAAAAGGAGGCCCCTAATTATGCAAACAACAAAAGTACTCTCATGGCAGTCCCTATGTCTCATGACCTTCACCTCGGTTTGGAGTTTTGGCAACGTGGTAAACGGTTTTGCCAACCAAGATCTCAAAGTTGTAGTTTCCTGGCTCATCCTTTTCTCAATTTATTTCATACCCTACACTCTCATGGTGGGAGAAATGGGTTCCACCTTTAAGGACAGTGGCGGTGGCGTCAGTTCCTGGATTCGCAGTGCTTGCAATGCCAGGCTGGCCTATTTCGCCGGCTGGACCTACTGGATTGTCCACATGCCTTATATTGCACAAAAGCCTCTAAGTATTTAATCGCCTGCGGTTGGGCGATTTACCAAAT
>Ga0268359_10996_pt1 | contig 11392 bp, 15 predicted proteins | sample BioMet11_FD_194416 | JGI IMG/M metagenome (GOLD analysis project Ga0268359, IMG submission 194416) | Sewage microbial communities from Oakland, California, United States - Biofuel 11 (PacBio Assembly) | ecosystem: Engineered > Wastewater > Sewage > Unclassified | place: USA: California | collected...
TAGCTCCTGAAAGCCTGTTCTTTCGGCACTGGGTCCTTGAGAATCTGTTTTCCCATCAGGTACTCTTCACGAATTTGTATTCTCAAAACTTACTCTTAGAGGCAGCTGGGTCTGGGATCTAAAAAACTCCTCGCTTATCCTGTAATCTTTAAAAAGTTCCGAAATGAGCGCCTGATAGATTTCTGCCCTGCTGGAAGGAATAGAATCAAAAAGAGTAAAGTGCTGGATGTCCTCCGTTTGTTTCTCTTGTCCCCATATGCGCAGTTGAAAAGTTTGAGCCAGAAATAAAGCATCAGAGGATTCTGAAGAACCGACTTTGACTGAGTCTCACCCCGGCTCCTGACTTTTAAAAGCTTTGCCTGTCTTTATTTGTGACGTTCTTTCTATAACCGCCTGATTTTTTCATCGGTCAATTTTTCAAGTTCGGAAAGTGCAAATGTACTTTTTAAGCTCTCAGAAGGTTCGGGTCTCGAGGCAATAACATATCTACAGGCTTCATACTCGGAAATAAAGTCAGAGATCTCATCAAAAGGAGAGAAATTCTCTGAAGGAGTAAGCAGGTCAAGCCCGTCCAGTAACAGCAGGGCTTTTCCTTCGAGCAGTTTCTTAAAATCCGTCTCAGAAATGCCTTTTTTCTTTACCTGTGTTTTTAAATAATTATAAAAAGAACCTTTAACATAGGAATCAAGTGCTATATATATTGGAACAAATCCCTCTTTTTTCAGTAGGCGTTCCCTGGCATAGACAGTACTCAGCCACTTAAGGGTGCTTGTCTTTCCAGAACCTGCTTCCCCGTAAATTATCAGGTGCCTCTCTTTTTCCACAATTTGTGAAATCTTGAAGTCGTAGGCAAGGGAACCTTTTCTTCGAAAAGCCTGCGCGTGATTGGTAGTATTTCTCTGGCAGATAATTCTACGTAGTTACAGACTTTATCCCTATCTTCCAGTATTACGCTTTCAGGTACGTTCCCAGGTTCCCGTTTGAGTTGCTTTCAGTTATGGACTCAGGCATGTGTCCCCCACAATCTCTAAATGGTGTTTCCTTTCCAGGTTCTATTCTTTTTGTCAGGGGACCTTTTTTAGGTTTACTGCTTTCAGTATGTATTTTCAGTATGTATCTTCTGTATGTATCTTCAGTCTTTAGTATGTATCTTCAGTATGTATCCGGACTTTTTCCACTACTTTCTTGTTATATGCATTTACAATGTCGCTTCGGGTAATGAGACCAAGGAGTCTGGTTTTATCCTCTCTGTCTACGACCGGAAGCCTGCCTATTTGTTTTGAAGCGAAACGTTTGAGGACCGCGTCAAGGGTTTCATCAGGGTAGGCAACTTCCAGACGCCGGGTGGCTATATCCTTTACTTTTTTGTCGACGTCTCCTGACTTTACTTTGCTCCGGAGGTCTGAAAGGGTTACTATACCTGAAAGTTTGCCTTTGGAATCAAGGACTGGAAAACCTACGTGGCGGCTTACCTGCATTGTAGCCGTAAGTGCCTCAACACTCTTCTCCTCAGAGACTGTCTGGACATATGTGATCATGGCATCTTTTACAAACATGGAGCTCATGATATCTACTTCTCTGCCTTTTCGGATCTTAAACCCTCTCCTGCGTAGGCCCTCCGTGAAAATGGACTCCGGATAAAGGGCATTTGACATCACACTGCTGAGGACGCAGGCAAACATGAGAGGAAGAATCATATTATAATCCCTTGTAATCTCAAACAGGATCAGGATGGCAGTAAGGGGAGCCCTGGCAGTTCCGGCAAAGACTGCCCCCATTCCAACCATAGCATATGCCCCTTGATCGGCTACACTCCCCGGAAAAAGCAGGTTTGCGGCTGTCCAGAAAGCTCCTCCCAGCATTGCACCTGTAAAAAGGGAAGGGACAATCGTTCCTCCTGAGCCTCCAGAACCCAGGCTCAGGGAAAAAACGAGGATCTTTAAAAAGAGCAGGATTAGCAGGAGATCGAAAGTAAGCTGGTTGTTGAGGGCATCCGTTATTACATTATAGCCCATTCCGAGGACCCTGGGGTAAAAAAGGCCTATTGCACCAACTGCGAGCCCTCCCAGGGCAGGCTTGAAAACAGGATGGAGAGGAATTCCCGAAAAAATATCTTTTGTGTGGTAAAGCGTCCTGATCAGTAGTGTAGAGATGAACCCTGCAAGAAGCCCGAGCACAAGGTAGAGCCCGAGTTCTTTGTAGGGACTTACCATTTCGTAGGAAGGGATTTCTATAGGTTTAACCCCGAAAAGTGTGCTTGAGACAAGGGTTGCAAAGACCGAGGAGATAACTATCGGAATAAAGGTCCTGGTTTCAAGTTCCCCGTAAATTACCTCTACCACAAAGACTACCCCTGCAAGAGGGGCATTAAAGGCGGCTGCAATTCCGCCTGCAGCTCCACAGCCTAGAAGTATCTGAAGCTTCCTTTCAGGGCTCTTCAGAATTCTCCCAAGAAAAGCTCCAGTCCCGGCTCCTGCAAGGATTCCAGGTGCCTCTTTTCCCAGAGAACCTCCTGAACTAATTGTGATTATTGAAGTAAAAACCTCCAGAAAAACATCCCTGAGATTAAGTCTTGCTCCGCGGAGGGTTACAGTTTCTATAAGGCCCGTCAACGCCGTACTTCCTTTTCATCAGAAAATGGGAAGTTATTCCTACCAGCAACCCTCCAAGGGCAGGCACGAATAACACATAATAGTGCGGGAACTCGTGTAACGGGAACCCTTGCTGCATACCCAGAAAAGTATTGCTGTACTGGAGAGTCTGATCATAAACTCCTATCACGAACCCTGTAAGGAGCCCGATTATAATAGCAATTGAATCGATCCTAGCAGTTTCGGTATCAAACCGCGCAATATACTCCTGTTATCCTGGGATATTCTCTTACACTGTGGAATACCAATTTGTGCTCTGGACTAACTTCCAAAAACTCGTGCCTCTTAAATCCTTTTATCTCTTCCTTTTTCTTGAACAAAAAGGTAAGTTTCAGGTTATCCTGCCTGAATATTTTTCACTCGAAGGATTTCAAGCATTTATTTAAATGTATCATTATATTATATTATACAATGTATGCCCAGAGTACAGCCTGTGAAAATCGAAGATTCTTTTCCTCGATTTTTTCGTTATCTTCAGCCTTCTTCATCTTCGTTATCTTCAGCCTTCTTTATCTTCGTTATCTTCAAGCCTTCTTCATCTTCTTTATCTTCATCCTTCTCTATTTACAGCGTTTCATTCGATTCTTATCTTTTGTTATTCTGGATAAGTTCCAGAACCTCACAGAGTTTTTTTGCAGTTTCGGAAACGGTCTGCATACCGATGGAGTCTTCTTCTACCGGGTTCCAGGCTATTCCACCGAAATGAGAATTATCGCCGACTACAATCATGCCGTGAATATGCATCCAGTCATGGATTGACTGAATGGTTTTTTCCTGACCTCCGTTTCTTGAGCCTCCAACTGAGAGAGCGGCTCCAACTTTGTTTTTAAGTGCAAGTTATTGCGGCGAAGCAAGACACTTCTGTCAAATAGGGCTTTAAGCTGGGCAGGATAATTCCCCATATATACCGGCGATGCAACAATTATACCGTCTGCAGCTTTCATTTTCTCATAAACTTCCTCCATACTGTCCTCAATAACACAGGAAGCTTTTTCTATGCAAGCTCCGCATACTTTACAGGGGGCAATTTCCTCATTTGAGAGAAAAACAGTATCGGTTTCAAAACCTCTTTCTTTTGCAATTTCGAGAGCAGCTGCAATCATTTTTTCACAGTTTTGGCCCTTTCGTGGGCTACCTGAAATTCCAAGTATCTTCATTGAAATCATTCCGGAACTCTTTTATATTAATTTGTCATTTATATTCAGTAATATTGTCTTAAGTTTCACGGATCTGATATAAAATTAGTCCAGATCATTAAATATCTCAAGATAAAACTTGTATTTTAAAACGGTGCTGAGTGTTCTATATATATATTTTATATATATATTTTTTATTTTTATATATATCGCTATCCATTTTACGTAAATTTATATATTAAGACCCAGCTAACTTAGACTACTCTAATTATATAGGAGGTTGGTTGATTGGTAACATTTTAGAAAGATCAGTGAAAGAGCAAAGAAACTCAACAAACAATTGCTTTACCTGAAACTACCGATATAAGAACTCTTCAGGCAGCTGCCAAGGCCCTCGAAAGAGGGGTTGCAAATATCGTTCTCGTAGGCGATGAAGCAAATATTAAGGAGCTTGCAGGAGATCTTGACCTCTCAAAAGCAAAGATTGTAAATCCTGAGACTTACGAGAAAAAGGATGAATACATTCAAGCTTTCTACGAGCTGAGAAAGCATAAGGGTATTACACTCGAAAGTGCAGCCGAAATCATGAAAGATTACGTTTACTTCGCTGTTATGGCGGCTAAACTCGGTGATGTTGACGGTGTAGTATCAGGTGCTATTCACTCTTCTTCAGACACGCTTAGACCTGCTGTCCAGATTGTTAAAACTGCTCCTGGTGCAGCTCTCGCATCTGCTTTTTTCATTATTTCCGTACCGGACTGTGAATATGGATCAGACGGGACATTCCTCTTTGCTGACTCAGGTATGGTTGAAATACCCAGTCCTGAAGGACGTTGCAAACATTGCTGTTATTTCTGCAAAAACCTTTGAACTGCTGGTTCAGGACGATCCATATGTTGCAATGCTTTCTTATTCCACCAAGGGAAGCGCACACAGCAAACTGACAGAGGCGACAATCGCTGCCACAAAGCTTGCACAGGAACTCGCTCCTGACATTCCAATTGATGGTGAACTCCAGGTAGATGCAGCAATTGTTCCAAAAGTTGCAGCTTCAAAGGCTCCAGGAAGCCCTGTTGCAGGCAAGGCTAATGTCTTTATTTTCCCTGACCTCAACGCTGGAAACATAGCATACAAGATTGCCCAGAGGCTCGCCAAGGCCGAAGCTTATGGCCCTATCACTCAGGGACTTGCAAAGCCAATTAATGACCTGTCCAGAGGCTGCAGCGACGAAGACATTGTCGGTGCTATTGCAATTACATGCGTTCAGGCCGCGGCACAGGACAAATAATCTCAAACGTTTCTATATTTGCAAACATTTTAGAAAGCTTTTTATTGACTTTCATATATAAAATATCTTATTGTATATATAAAACGTAAATTAAAAGCAATCTATGAATTGGGGTTTAAAGATGAAGGTATTGGTAATAAATGCAGGAAGCTCATCGCTGAAATATCAGTTAATTGATATGATCAATGAATCCCCTCTTGCAGTCGGTCTTTGCGAAAGGGTGGGAATCGATAACTCGATTATTACTCAGAAGAGGTTCGATGGCAAGAAGCTGGAAAAGCAGGTTGACCTGCCAACCCACAGGGTAGCTCTTGAAGAAGTTGTCAAGGCTCTTACCGACCCGGAATTTGGTGTCATCACAGACATGGGTGAAATCAATGCGGTCGGGCACAGGGTTGTGCACGGTGGCGAGAAGTTCACAACATCTGCTTTATTTGATGCAGGTGTCGAAGCAGCTATTAGAGATTGCTTTGATCTGGCTCCTCTCCACAACCCTCCAAATATGATGGGAATCACAGCCTGTGCAGAGATCATGCCTGGAACGCCCATGGTTATTGTTTTTGACACTGCATTCCATCAAACCATGCCTGCGTATGCCTACATGTATGCTTTGCCATATGATCTCTACGAAAAGCATGGAGTACGAAAATACGGTTTCCACGGGACTTCCCACAAGTATGTTGCCGGAAGAGCCGCCCTTATGCTTGGAAAGCCTATAGAAGATACCAAGATTATCACCTGTCACCTTGGAAATGGTTCAAGTATTACAGCAGTGAAAGGCGGAAAATCTGTTGATACCAGCATGGGCTTTACTCCTCTCGAAGGAGTTGCAATGGGTACCAGGTGCGGTTCCATTGATCCGGCAGTCGTTCCCTTCGTTATGGAGAAAGAAGGACTGTCAAGCAGAGAGGTTGATACTCTCATGAACAAGAAGTCCGGTGTACTTGGAGTTTCCGGGATCAGCAATGACTTCAGAGACCTTGATGAGGCTGCCTCTCACGGAAACGAGAGAGCTGAGCTTGCCCTTGAGATCTTCGCATATAGTGTTAAGAGGGTCATTGGTGAGTATTTGGCTGTGCTCAATGGTGCAGATGCATTGGTCTTTACCGCAGGTATTGGAGAAAACAGCGCAAGCATCAGAAAGAGAATCCTTACTGGTCTTGAAGGCCTCGGCATAAAAATCGATGAGGAAAAGAACAAGATCAGAGGTCAGGAAATCGACATCAGTACCCCGGATTCGAGTATAAGGGTTTTTGTCATTCCAACCAATGAAGAACTTGCCATTGCAAGGGAAACAAAGGAAATTGTTGAGACCGAAGCTAAACTACGCAGCTCGGTACCTGTTTGATCGTAAAGGAGAAGTCTCCTTTACCTTTTCTATTTTTAACTTTTAGTATACTTGTTGAAAAGCTTAAACTGTGTTTTGTTGAAACCTGCTTTGCTGTTAAGAGTTTTACTGTTAAGAGTTTTGCTGTTAAGAGTTTTGCTGTTAAGAGTTTTGCTGTTAAGAGTTTTGCTGTTATAAGTTCAATTTCTACATTTTTGTTTTTCTGTTTTTCCGCTTTTTTCTGATTTTCGAAAAATAACTTATAGCCTTCGAGAATTGGAGTTTTTATTGTCACAAAATTGATACTCCCAAAGAATAACTGTCCTTAAGCTATCATATGATTATGAAGCAGGTGGATATTGTCCCTCGTACATCCGGACCAGATAGAGTATTGGCAGCCAGGGTTTTTGAAGCAGCCAGAGCAAAGAACCGGCACATACTGGGCCTTGAATCTGTTGATATTCTGAAAGCTTATGGCATTCCTGTAGTAAAGACCGCATTTGCAAAAACTGCAGAAGAAGCTATAATCGCAGCAGAAGAGATAGGTTATCCTCTTGTAATGAAGATCGTTTCTCCACAGATTTCTCATAAATCCGATATTGGCGGAATCAAACTCTCCCTTCAAAATGCCACTGAGGTAAAAGCTGCCTATCAGGACATAATAGATAGCATCCCAAAGAAACTGCCGGATGCATACCTTGAAGGTGTACAGCTTCAGCCAATGCTCTCAGGCGGCAAAGAAGTAATTCTCGGGATGGTTAATGATCCTACTTTTGGGCCCATGCTAATGTTTGGGCTTGGTGGAATTTATGTAGAAATTCTCAAAGATATCCAATTTGCGATAGCCCCTGTTGACGAAAAAGAAGCCAGAGAGATGATTACAGGGATTAAAACCTATCCGCTCCTTGCCGGAATCAGGGGGAAAAAGCCTTCGGACATTGACGCGCTTGTATACACAATTCTCAAGGTTTCGAGGCTCGTTTGCGATTTTCCGGAGATCGAAGAATTTGAGATAAACCCCATGATGGTTTTTGAAAAGGGAAAAGGCGTACTTGCTGTGGATTTGAGGTTGATACTGAAGAGTGACATGTGATTTTTTTGCTTCAAGCACAATCGTTGATCCGCAACCGTTGTGCCTGTTGATCACGCCGATCACTTCGTTGCTTGGTTTTTCGGTCAGCCTTTGTTGAAAAGGGTTGTGATCACGCCGACCACTTCGTTGCTGGAGTTTTCGGTCAATCCTTTTTTGAAAAGGGTTGTGCCACAACCGTTGCGCCTGTTGATCACGCCGATAGGGTTGAGAATAAGTTCCTCAAATTCAAACATTGCCAGGGTTTTCGGTCAATCCTTTTTTGAAAAGGCTTGCGGTTAAGTAGTTTTTTCAAAAAGCTTGCAGTCCATTTTTCAAGTTTTTTCCAAATTTTTATGAAAAGCTGTTTTCGTCATCAGTTGGCAGTGGTTGCAGAATTATGAAACGTCTCAGGCCTGGTAATACTAAAATTATAACATTTGTTTCGTACATACTGGGAGTAGTAAATGAGGTGGTAAGACGACCCAGGAACGGAAAAGACTCATGCTGGCTGTGGGTATCCTGCTTATTTCGAGCACTGTAGCTATTAATCTCCTACTTGAGGATTCACCAGTGGTAATCCAGCTTGAAGGAGATACGTTCAAGGTTGTGGATATCCCGTACGTATATACTGTAAAAGAGGCGTATATTCTCCTTTTTTCCGGGTTTTTTGGAGGCCTGGCGCTGGCTCAGGTTTTGCGGTCTATGGGGGTTCAAGGCGCTGAGCTTTCGATAACCGGACAGGAAGCACAGGTAGTTGCTCTCAATGTTATCACAGAGAAAGATCCAGAGAAAATTTTTGAGGTTTCGCGTGAAAATGACCCTGTTGAGGAAACCCTGCCCAGGGATAACATCGACCCCACAGATGTCCTTCTGCGGGCCCTTGAAGGAGATGAAAGGAAAGCCATTGAGCTGATCGCAGCAAAAGGAGGAAGAATTCTTCAGAATGAACTCGTGAATTCCCTCGACTTTTCCAAGGCCAAAGTTTCTCGAGTTCTCATGAACCTGGAAAGGAGAGGCATAATAACAAAGAAAAAGTACGGGCTTACAAACTGCATTTCGATAGCTGATGAGCTTAAGGATAACGTCGGGATGAGGGGTGAAATGAAATGAAGAAAAGTGCTCTTATTTCGATTTCAGTTGTTTTACTGGTCCTGGTTCTGGGAGGGTCATGGTACTATGGAAATGGGGCCAATGTAAAAATAGTTGATATGCATGCTTCTCCTTTCGGGGCCGGTGACCCTGGAAAGCTGAACATAACACTTCAAAATAACGGTTTAAAGTCCGTGGATGTGTGGCTTGAGATTGAAAACGCTTTTGTGGACGAAAATGGGACGAGCTACTCAACACCAAGGCTGATAATTTCCGATAATTCTACAGGTCCATGGGATGAAGGATCAGTTTCTCTTCAGAAGCCGATCAAGCTTGTTCCAGGAAATAACTCGGTCAGGGTATGGCTTGGGTATATGCTTCCAGGGGAGTACCCTGTAAAGGTTAGGGTCGTTCAGAATGGCAGACTTCTGGATGAAGGCACTTATCTTGTAAGTATCCCGCTTCCCGAACTTCACCTGAAACTGGAGGATGAAATGGAGCACATAAACACTTCTGATGTTTACAGGGTTTATGGCTATCTCCTAAATTACGGGCTGAGCTCTGCAGATAAAGTGAGTACTAACTTAACGGTGACAAATGAAAGGACAGGGAAAATTGTGTTCACATCTTCCGAGTCTTATTCCGTGGGCGGGCAGGATAAAAGTGCCCTAAGAAGCTGGCCGGGTTATCCATATGCAATTGTGGAAATTGCGCACGGTAAACCCTCAGGAGATTCATATAAGCCTATCCCGAATGTGATTGTCGGGGAAAACGGGGATCGCTTCCTGCTGAATGTAACATCTCGATGGCAGGATCAGGTAACATCTGCCGAATTGCATATTCCGGCTCAGGAAGAGGGCAGGTGAAGCATATGATAAAAAGATATGAGCTTTTCAGTTTCAAGAGCGCAAAACTTTTGGTTCTTATGTTTTTGCTTTTCGGAATATGTGCTGGCTGTTTTGAGAAGGATCCGGTAGAGACCCAGGTGAATACACTAATTCAGGGTCTCGGAGATGAGGACGAAAGAGTCAGTTCGGGTTCAGCTAATGAACTTTGCACGATCGGAGAACCGGCAGTAGACCCTCTTATAAAAGCTTTAAAAGATGATAATCCGCAGGCTCGAAGCCTTGCTGCCCAAATTCTTGGAATGATAGGTGACAAAAAAGCTACAAACTCGTTAATAGAAGCTCTGAGAGACTCGGTTCCGGAAGTTCGTATGAACGCAGCTTTTTCACTTGGAGAACTTCAAGCCACTGAAGCTGTTGAACCTCTTATTGAGCTTTTGGAGGACGAAAACGGAGAGGTAGTTCGCTATACGGTAATTGCACTTGGAATGTTGAAAGACCCCAGGGCTACTGAACCTCTTTGTGAGGTTCTGAAACGCGATGATGCCAGTACAAGCTATGATGGCGATTCAGATATGCGCTATACTGGCAATTCGAATATACGCTCTGAGGCTGTATTTGCCCTTGGAGAAACTGGAGATCCGCGGGCAGTTGATACTCTCCTGGATCTATTAGCTGATAAGAAGTTGGGAGTTCTGCAGCTTCCAGTCTTGGCCGCATTAAAGGTGAATATGTGTTCGAGAAACTTATTAAACTGCTGGACAGCAAAAATCCTACAACTCGGACCAACGCCGTAGCTGTATATGAGAATATTCAGGACCCTAATGCTGTTCCTATTCTTGTTCGGATGCTGAATGACCAGGTTCCGGAAGTGCGCAGAGAAGCCGCTTACGCTTTGGGTCATTTTAATGAGTCCGAGGAAATTGCCCAGACCGAGCAGCCTCTAATTAATGCTCTCGGAGACAGTAAAGTAGAGGTACAGGCAGCTGCTGCTGGTTCTCTTGGACGTATTGAGAGCAAAAAAGCGATACCACTCTTTGCAGATCTCATTCAGTCTAATAATTCTTCTCTCTGCGAGACTGCTATCAATGCCCTAGCGAGATATAAAGATCCTGAGGGCTGCAGATGCTCTTATTGCCGCTCTTGGAAATGAAAACTGGCATATAAGAATGGAAATTGTTTATTCCTTATGGAAATTGGGGACACCCGGGCGGTCGATCCTCTTATTCCCTTGCTTGGGGACGAAAATTCTGGAGTAAGAAAAAGTGCTGCAACCGCACTTGGAACACTTGGCGATAGGAAGGCTGTTGAGCCTATCATTAAGGCCCTTGAGACCGAAAGAGAGTCGGATGTCAGAATATCGGAAGTTCAAGCTCTTGGGATACTGGGAGGACCAGAAGCTATCAACTGTTTGAGCCGGGTCAGCACTGACAAAGACGAGTATAAATACGTAAGGAATTCTGCAGAGAAAGGATTGGTGATACTTAAGGGAGGTGGAACAGTGAATGCCTCCTCTTTTTATTAATAACATATTTGGAGTGTAAAGATACGAATTTAATGTAATAAGTTTTGAATCGAAACAATTTCAAGATGAACAAATTCCACAAATATTTCAAACCTTCACAGTCTACAAGTTGTTGATTAATACGGTCAAGTATTAGCGTGAACTCTGCTAGGTTTGGAATGTCCAAAAAATACTAAAGTAAGGAGGAAACAACTTAATGAAGAAATATGCAGTATTTTTGCTGGCTGCCTTTGCTATCCTAATTTCAGTTGCTGCATACGCAAACGCAGCAGACAATTCAAGCAATATAACCGACGTTGCGATATAGACGGCACCGATTATAAAAGCGAGAGCTGGTCTAACGAACAATATCCAGTAATCGATTTATTTGGAGAAAAAGAAGGTTCCACTTGTTACCACCAATGGAAGCATTGGAAATGTACATGCTAACAACTTGCCAAGTTGATTCGTGATAGTAAT
>Ga0268359_10025_pt1 | contig 11386 bp, 12 predicted proteins | sample BioMet11_FD_194416 | JGI IMG/M metagenome (GOLD analysis project Ga0268359, IMG submission 194416) | Sewage microbial communities from Oakland, California, United States - Biofuel 11 (PacBio Assembly) | ecosystem: Engineered > Wastewater > Sewage > Unclassified | place: USA: California | collected...
GTACGAAGTATCTTTACAGTAGTTCCTGCTGGAGCAGGTGGGTGATTTTCTTCATACTCACAAAACAAACGAAGAACTTTACATTGTATTAAAAGGTAGTGGAGAGTTTCAGGTTGATGGCAATCACTTTCCTATTTCAGAAGGTAGCGTAGTTAGAATATCACCTGATGGCAAACGTGCATGGAAAAATACCGGAAACACTCCGTTAACAATGATTTGTATTCAAAGTAAAAACGGATCGTTGAAAGATTTAGGAGTAACAGATGGGGTTATGCTGAAAGAAAAAATTAATTGGTAACATAAATTTCCGGTAAATCTGATTATTATAATAGCAAATGCCCTCATAATAAAGAGAATAAATTTCTCTAAAATATTTGTCCAATTAAAATAGAATCAGTAATTTTGTGCCCTAATTAGTCCGCGCGGGTAAATAAGAGATGTTAAATGATTAAGATCCACCTTCCGGAGAGAACCTGTATAACAAAATATAACAGATGTACGTAATTGTAGAAATTAACGGCCAGCAATTTAAAAGCAGAAGCTGGAAAAAGAATGTATGTTCATCACATACAAGACGCTGAAAACGGAGCGACTGTAGAATTTGACAAAGTATTGTTAGTTGACAAAGATGGCGCAGTGACTGTAGGAGCCCCAACAGTAGAAGGTGCAAAAGTAGTATGCGAAGTAGTTTCTCACCTTGTAAAAGGCGACAAAGTAATCGTATTCCACAAGAAGAGAAGAAAAGGTTACAGAAAACGTAACGGTCACCGTCAACAATTTACAGAGTTAAACATTAAAGAAGTAGTAGCTTAATCAATTAAATTTTTAAGAAGAAATGGCACATAAGAAAGGTGTCGGTAGTTCTAAGAACGGCCGCGAATCACATAGCAAACGATTAGGCGTAAAAGTATATGGTGGACAAACTTGCAAAGCTGGTAATATCATCATTCGCCAAAGAGGTACAGAACATCACCCAGGTTTAAACATGGGTATGGGTAAAGATCACACACTTTACGCATTAGTTGATGGTGTTGTAACATTCAAGAAAGGAAGATTAGAATCGTTCATACGTATCTATCATCCCTGCTGAAACAACAGAAGCATAACAACGATTTTTGTTTCAAATAAAAAAAAGTTCCTGTAACATTCGTTGCAGGAACTTTTTTTATTATTTAAAGGATTAAAAAGATTATAATATCATCTTATCTTATTTTTATTTATCTTTGTGGCTCTAAATAAAAAAACTATAAAAACAGTATAAGATATGCTTACACTTAAAGTAATTACAGAAAAGACCGACGAGGTTCTTCGTGGTCTGGAAAAGAAACACTTTAAAGGCGCACAGGAAGCCATAGATAAAGTGCTGGAGTTAGATAAAAAAAGACGTACTGCACAAAATGAGCTGGATAAGAATCTTGCCGAAGTAAATACTCTCTCGAAATCCATTGGTAAACTAATGAAGGAAGGGAATAAAGAAGAAGCAGAATCGGCGCGCACAAAAGTAAGCGAAATCAAAGAGGGAAACAAAGCTTTGGAAACAGCAATGAACGAAGCTGCAGAAGAACTTCAGGTTCTGCTTTGCACAATCCCTAACCTACCCCACTCTTCAGTTCCTGAAGGCTATGGCGCCGACGACAACAAAGTAGAGAAAATGGGTGGAGTTACTCCCGAACTTCCTGCAGATGCAGTTCCACACTGGGATCTTTGCAAGAAATATGATTTGATTGACTTCGAACTTGGAGTTAAAATTGCAGGTGCAGGTTTTCCTGTTTACAAAGGAAAAGGTGCTCGCCTTCAAAGAGCTTTAATTAACTTTTTCCTTGATGAAGCCCGTAACGCAGGTTACCTGGAAATTGAGCCTCCTTATGTAGTAAATGCAGCTTCCGGTTACGGAACAGGACAGTTACCTGACAAAGAAGGCCAGATGTATCATGATAATCAGGATGATTTATACTTAATCCCTACAGCAGAAGTTCCTGTAACAAACATCTACAGAGATGTAATCCTTACAGACAACGAACTACCTGTTAAGAACTGTGCATACTCTGCATGTTTCCGCCGCGAAGCCGGTTCTTATGGAAAAGATGTAAGAGGATTGAACCGCTTGCACCAGTTCAACAAAGTAGAGATTGTTCGCATAGATAAGCCAGAACATTCTTACGATTCACTGAAAGAAATGATTGCTCACGTAGAAAATCTGGTTAACAAACTGGAATTACCTTATCGTATTCTTCGTCTTTGCGGAGGTGATATGAGCTTCACTTCAGCCATTACATTCGACTTTGAAGTATTCTCAGCAGCACAACAACGTTGGTTGGAAGTTAGTTCTGTATCCAACTTTGAATCATACCAGGCTAACCGTCTGAAATGTCGCTACCGTACAGGAGACAAGAAGACAGAACTTTGCCACACGCTGAATGGTAGTGCATTAGCTTTACCACGAATCGTAGCTGCCCTACTTGAAAACAATCAAACTCCGGAAGGAATTCGCATACCAAAAGCATTGGTTCCTTATACCGGATTTGATATCATCGACTAAGTAATCCCCCAAAAGGGAATTAAATAAGCATAAACCAGAGCGTTTCCTATGTTAAGTGTAGTGAAACGCTCTGGTTTTTTTATAGTCATAGTTTTGAAATGAAAAACAATAAGATTACCTTTGCCAATACCGACATACTGAAATTACAAGTCTAATATAAATATCATATTTCTACTTTTATGAATAAAATAATTAATAAAGAACACTTCTCAGAGAAAGTCTTTAAGCTGGAAATTGAAGCACCATTGATTGCTCGCTCCCGCAAAGCAGGACATTTCGTAATTGTCCGCGTTGGAGAAAAAGGCGAACGCATGCCATTAACCATTGCCGGAGCAGACCTAAACAAAGGAACTATCACTCTCGTTGTCCAGGAAGTGGGACTTTCTTCGACAAAACTATGTAATCTTGAAGTTGGAGAATATATTACTGACGTAGTAGGTCCATTAGGACAGGCAACTCACATTGAAAACTTCGGTACTGTGGTTTGTGCTGGTGGTGGTGTAGGTATAGCTCCTCTTCTACCAATTGTTCAGGCATTAAAGGCTGCAGGCAACAAGGTTATAACTGTTCTTGCCGGACGTACAAAAGAACTTATCATTCTTGAAAAAGAGATGCGCGAAAGTTCTGATGAAGTAATCATTATGACCGACGACGGTTCTTACGGTAATAAAGGTGTAGTTACAGTTGGCGTTGAGGAAGTGCTTCTTCGTGAGAAGGTAGATAAATGCTTTACTATCGGACCGGCAGTAATGATGAAGTTCGTTTCTTTATTAACTAAAAAATATGAAGTTCCTACTGAAGCTTCTCTGAATACTATAATGGTAGACGGAACTGGTATGTGTGGAGCATGCCGTGTAACTGTAGGAGGAAAAACTAAGTTTGTTTGCGTAGATGGTCCTGAGTTTGATGCTCATCAGGTAGACTTTGACGGAATGATTAAACGTATGAGTGCCTTCAAGGATGCTGAAAAAGAAGAAATCAAGAAGTTAGGATCACCAAAATGCGAGATTACCAAAAGTCAGCATGCCGAAGACCGCACTGCACCATGGCGTGAAGAATTGCGTAAAAGCATGAAAGCAAAAGAACGTACCGATATTTCACGCGTTCACATGAACGAACTTGATCCTGAATATCGTTCACACAACCGTGAAGAAGTAAACCAGGGCTTAACCATGGAGCAAGCACAACAAGAAGCAAAACGCTGCCTTGACTGTGTTAATCCTGGTTGTATAACTGGCTGTCCGGTTGAAATCAATATACCTAAGTTTATTAAAAACATAGAACGTGGAGAAGTGCTAGAAGCAGCTAGGACTCTTAAAGAAACAAGCGCGCTTCCAGCAGTATGCGGTCGTGTTTGTCCACAGGAGAAACAGTGCGAATCAAAATGTATCTACGTTCAGAAAATGAATAAGAAGCTGTTGCCATTGGTCACCTAGAACGCTTTGCTGCCGATTTCGAAAGAGAAAGCGGACAAATTTCAGTTCCAGACTTAGATGAAAGCAACGGAATTAAAATAGCAGTTATCGGCTCCGGTCCTTCCGGACTCTCTTTTGCCGGAGACATGGCTAAGCTGGGATATGATGTAACTGTATTCGAAGCATTACACGAAATTGGAGGAGTACTTAAATATGGTATTCCTGAATTCCGTTTACCAAATAATATTGTCGATGTAGAAATCAATAACCTCGAAAAGATGGGAGTTGCTTTCGAGAAAGACTGTATTGTTGGAAAAACTATCACTGTAGAAGAATTAAAGGAAAAAGGATTTAAAGGTTTTTATGTTGCATCGGGCGCCGGACTTCCTAACTTTATGAATATACCAGGCGAAAACTCACTGAACATTCTTTCATCTAACGAATATCTTACTCGCGTAAATCTTATGGATGCTGCAAATCCGGAATCGGATACTCCTGTAGCTTTCGGTAAGAACGTAGCTGTAATTGGCGGAGGTAATACTGCAATGGACTCTGTACGTACTGCAAAACGTTTGGGAGCAGAACGCGCCATGATTATTTACCGTCGTTCGGAAGAAGAAATGCCAGCTCGTCTAGAAGAAGTTAAGCATGCAAAAGAAGAAGGTATTGAATTCCTTACTTTACATAACCCTATTGAATACATTGCCGACGAACGTGGATTTGTTAAGCAGGTAGTTCTTCAGAAAATGGAACTTGGCGAACCAGATGCATCCGGCCGTCGCAGCCCGGTTGCCATACCAGGTGCAACTGAAACAATCGACATCGACCTTGCTATTGTCAGTGTAGGTGTATCTCCTAACCCAATTGTTCCAAGTTCAATTAAAGGACTGGAAACAGGAAGAAAAGGAACAATCAATGTAAACGATGAAATGGAATCATCAATTCCAATGATTTTTGCAGGAGGAGATATTGTACGAGGCGGAGCAACCGTAATTCTTGCTATGGGTGATGGTCGTAAAGCTGCAGCAGCAATGGATCAGAAATTCAAAAACAAATAACTTGTTTAAAGCATTTCAGCTTATATAAACGAAAGGCCGGATTAAAAAAAATCTGGCCTTTTTTATTGGATAAACGTTAGGTCTACAAATAATCACGGCCGACTGATAAGCGCAAATTTAAAGCGCGCGGGCAACCATGCCATTTTTTGTTTTCTTACGGGGTGAGATAAAAATGCCCGCGCCTAATAATCAGCATATTATCTTTAAAAATAAAATAGTAAGACAGAAAAGCTGGCGAAACATTATCATTCATAGAGTCTTTTTCGAGTTAAAATGTGTTATATAATTGATTATCAACAATATTCTCTTCTCAATTTTATGGCCCATTTGAATAAAGTGCCTCATAAAATCATCTTTTCTAAAACCGATTATAGATTTATTAACATATTGATATTTTATTACTATATGTTATATACAAGCGAAACGAATATTGGGTTATAATTACTTCATAAAAACAAAATAAACAGCCATTACCAGACAAGCTCCTGCAGCTACATGGTTCCAGTGCAAAGATTCACCTTTAAATAACATGGTAGAAAACACCGTAAAAACAATAAGAGTAATCACCTCCTGCACAACCTTTAATTGCATCAGACTAAAAGGACCACCATTTCCATTAAATCCTAACCGATTGGCTGGAACCTGACACATATATTCGGCCAAAGCAATACTCCACGAAAATATGATAACTCCTATTAAAGGCCAGTTACTAATAACCTTATCTTCCTGCAATTTTAAATGGCCATACCAGGCAAACGTCATAAACACATTCGAAATAATCAAAAGTAAAATAGAATAAAAACCTTGCATAATTTTAAATATTAAATACTCTATATTAAATGCCTGTTTCAGGCAATAAATCAGTTTGTATATTGTTCATACTTCCCCAAAGACTGTAACGAGCCTCCGGATTCATTTTTTCGAATAGGGCGAAGCACTTCTTTCATATCCGAACGATGAGAATCTACCTCATACGGGCAATTCTTTTTCTGCTTCTTAAAATTCCTCACTCCGGCCAAAGCAATAAGATCCGCTTCAGGAATAAGGCACATCGGACGGATAATTGTCATATCAAACTTTCTCATCACAAGCTTTGGAGGCATACTACTGAACGCTCCCTGAAAAACCTGATTCATCAGCAGCGTTTCCAGAATATCATCCATGTGGTGACCTAATGCTATTTTGTTACAGCCCTGTTCTTTTGCCACTGTAAAAAGAGCTTTCCGCCTGTTCCATGAACAAAGAAAACAAGGAGACTTACGAGTATCAGTCGATGCATCAAAAGATGTTTCGCTATACACAAAAGGGATTCCGAAAGATTCTGCATAATTCTTCAGATACTCCACATCCGACTGATAAGGAATGTTAGTCATGGCAATATATGCAGCCACAACAGAAAAGCGAGGTTTAAATATCTTTGAACGTCGGCCAAGAAGTTCCAATAATGCCAGAGAATCTTTCCCTCCGGAAAGTCCTACAAGGATTTTATCACCTTCGTCAATCAAACGATATTTCACAACCCCCTTATTAAACCGTGTTTCTACACGTCTATAAATCTTTTCTTCTTCTGTAAACTGCGCCATATTCTTTAAATTGGGCACAAAATTACATGAAAACCAGATGAATAAATACAGCAAAATAATCTTTTAAAGAAGAATTAACATAATAGCATATTTGTAATTCGTATAATAACTAAAAACTTTGTACTTTTGAAGTTCTTAATTTAACGAAACTAGCATGAAAAAGAAACATGTAATATTTATTCTTTTTTGCCTGTCGGCTTTTTCAATATCTGCTCAAACCCTGGAAGAAGCTAAAGAGCTATTTAAGAATGGGCAGTTTGAACAGGCGAAACCTGCATTCTACAAGTTATTAAAAAGCACTCCTAAAAACCCGAACTACAATTTTTGGTATGGTGCATGCTGCTATGAAACCGGAGAAAAAAATAATGCTGAAAAATATTTAGTTGTTGGTGCCAGCAAGAAAATTCAGGAAGCTTTCCGCTACTTAGGTCAACTATACAGCGAGCTGTATCGCTATGAAGAAGCTGAAGAAAATTTTAGCGCCTACGAAGCAATGCTGATAAAAAATAATCAGCCAACTGAAAAATACGAAAACGCCATAAAGCAAGCAACCTTAGGAAATCAGATGATTAAGGGAGTTGAGAAAGTTGCAATTGTAGACAGTATTGTTGTTAATAAGAGCAATTTTCTGAATGCTTATAAAATCAGTGAAGAATCTGGTTCACTTTCTCCTTTTAATGAGTTCTTTGAAACAGAAGGAAATAATGAAGGTATTGTTTATCAAACAGAATTAGGGAATAAGCTTTACTACGGCGATAAAGGTAAAGGAAATCATCTAAATATTTACACCAAAACCAAGTTACTTGATCAATGGAGTGAACCCGCATTACTTCCTACCTCAATCAATTCAGGCAGCGATGCCAATTATCCGTTTGTTATGTCAGATGGAATCACCATCTACTACGCATCCAAAGGAAAAGGTTCAGTGGGTGGATATGATATTTTCGTTACCCGTTATAATAGCGATACAGATAATTATCTGAATCCTGAAAACGTAGGTATGCCATTTAATTCACCGTTCAATGATTACATGTACGTAATCGACGAATTCAATAACCTGGGTTGGTTTGCATCCGATCGTTACCAACCGGAAGGTAAAGTATGCATCTATATCTTTATTCCAAATGAGTCTAAACAGATTTATGATTACGACTCAACTGATAATGAAAAGCTTATTTCACTTGCAAAAATCAGTTCCATAAAAGAGAGCTGGAAAGGAAGAGAAGCAGATGTAAAAGCAGCAAAAGAACGTTTGCTAGAAGCTAGAAACAGTAAACCTCAGGCTAAAGAAAATAATGAATTTGAATTCGTAATTAATGATAATATTACATACACTCGTCAGGCTGATTTCACTTCTCCAAAGGCAATAGAACAAGTTAAGAAATGGCAACAAGCTCTTTCTGATTATAAAGAGCAGGCTCAGAAACTGGAGAAACAACGTGAAACTTATTACAAATCCACTAAGGATAAGCAAAATTCTCTGGCTCCCGGTATACTAGACTTGGAGAAAAGAGTGGAACAGATGGATAATGAAATAAAATTATTAGAGATCAGTATCCGTAACGAAGAAAATAATTTCCTAAAGAAGTAGACAATTGTAATATTTTTACTTATATTTGGCAAAAAGAAGATTATATGGATATACTTATTATAATAGGACTTATTATAGCCGGAATCATTTTATTTCTTATTGAAATATTTGTCATTCCAGGAATCAGTTTTGCTGGAATAGGTGCATTCTTTTGTCTTATATATGCTAATTATTTTGCTTTCTCTAATTTAGGAAATACAGCCGGATTCATTACTTTGGCTGCTTCAGCCATAGCTTGCGTAGCTTCATTAATTATATTTATGAAGTCAAAAACGCTGGATAAAATGGCTCTTAAAAAAAATATAACCTCAACCGTTGACAATAAAGCCGAACAAAGCGTAAAGGTTGGCGACGAAGGAATAGCATTCACACGTCTGGCGCTGATTGGCATGGCCGATATCAACGGACATCATGTAGAAGTTCGCTCCATTGACGGATATATTGAAGAAAAAACACCTATCGTTGTTACCCGTATTGACAATGGTACCATTCTGGTAGAGAAAATAAAACAAGAAACTACAAACTAATACGATAAAAAAATGATCAGTCCTACTTTTCTGACGATGATTCTTATTGGAGGAGGTATCCTCTTCCTGGTCATCTTCTTTCATTATGTACCGTTTTTCCTTTGGCTTTCAGCTAAAGTATCAGGAGTAAATATATCGTTGGTGCAGCTATTCCTTATGCGCATACGTAATGTTCCGCCATACATCATTGTTCCGGCAATGATTGAAGCCCACAAAGCTGGCCTCAGCACCATTACCCGTGACGAACTGGAAGCCCATTATCTGGCGGGCGGACATGTTGAAAAAGTGGTTCATGCACTAGTCTCCGCTTCAAAAGCCAATATCGAATTATCTTTCCAGATGGCTACAGCTATTGACCTTGCCGGTCGTGATGTATTCCAGGCCGTGCAGATGTCAGTTAATCCTAAAGTAATTGACACACCTCCTGTTTACGCTGTGGCAAAGAATGGTATTCAGTTAGTTACTAAAGCACGTGTAACAGTTCGTGCCAATATTAAAAGACTGGTGGGTGGAGCTGGTGAAGACACAATCCTTGCCCGTGTAGGCGAAGGCATCGTTGCTTCCATTGGTTCTGCAGACAGCCATAAAGATGTACTGGAACATCCAGACAGCATTTCCAAGGTAGTGTTGCATAAAGGACTCGACCAAGGTACTGCTTTCGAAATACTTTCCATTGATATCGCGGATATTGATATTGGTAAGAACATTGGTGCCGAACTTCAGATAGATCAGGCTAACGCTGATAAGAATATTGCTCAGGCTAAAGCAGAAGAGCGTCGTGCCATGGCTGTGGCTTCCGAACAGGAAATGAAAGCCAAAGCACAAGAAGCCCGTGCAAAGGTAATCGAAGCAGAAGCAGAAGTTCCAAAGGCTATGGCTGATGCTTTCAGAAGCGGCAATCTTGGGATCATGGATTATTGCAAAATAAAGAACATAGAAGCAGATACTTCAATGCGCGAAACTATTGCAAAGCCGGTATCTTCATCACCAAAGAAGCCTTTGACTGAATAAGAAATCGGTAAACTTAATATATGTTGCCATTGTTGTATTCTCAGCTATGGCAACATTTCTTTTATATATTGACCTAAAACAGAAACAATATGAGATATTTTGCTGAATCAGAATTGATAATAAACCCCGACGGTTCGGTATTTCATCTACACGTAAAACCGGGACAACTGGCAGATAAAGTTATCCTTGTTGGCGATCCGGGCAGAGTAGCTACCGTAGCTGCCCACTTTGACAACAAAGAGTTTGAAGTAGAAAGCAGAGAATTCAGAACCATTACCGGTACCTACAAAGGAAAAAGAATAACAGTTCTCTCCACCGGCATAGGATGTGATAATATAGATATTGTGGTAAATGAGCTTGATGCATTGGCCAACATAGATTTCAACACTCGTGAAGAAAAGAAAGAATTTCGTAGTCTCGAACTTGTTCGCATCGGAACTTGCGGCGGATTACAACCCAATACACCGGTAGGCACGTTTATCTGCTCACAGAAATCAATAGGTTTCGACGGATTACTTAATTTCTATGCCGGAAGAAATGAAGCTTGTGATCTTGCTTTTGAAGAGGCATTCAAGAAACACATGAACTGGTCTCCCCTACTATGCGCACCTTATGTGATTGACGCCAATGCGGAACTCATTGCACGCATAAACCAAGGAGATATGGTAAACGGTGTAACTATTGCTGCCGGAGGGTTCTTCGGACCGCAAGGACGCGAACTTCGTGTGCCGCTTGCCGACCCAAAACAAAACGAAAAGATAGAGTCATTTGAATACAACGGTTATAAAATCACCAACTTCGAAATGGAAAGTTCGGCATTAGCAGGGCTCTCAAAATTGATGGGTCACAAAGCCATGACTGTGTGCATGGTTATTGCCAACCGCCTTATCAAGGAAGCCAACCCTAATTATAAAAACTCTATTGATACATTAATTAAAACCGTACTCGACAGAATTTAACAAGATGATAAACCAGGATACAATCTGCGCCGTAGCCACCGCACAAGGAGGAGCCATCGGCATAATCAGAGTCTCAGGCCCCGAAGCCATAGCTATAACTAGCTCATATTTATGCCCGTGCAGGAAAAAGTGAAACTGCAAGAAAAAGAAGCATACACCCTTACCTTTGGAAAAATCTGCAAAAGAGAAGAGGTGATAGATGAAGTGCTTGTCAGCCTTTTCCGTGCCCCCCACTCCTATACAGGCGAAGACTCCACAGAGATATCGTGTCATGGTTCATCATATATCTTGCAACAGGTCATGCAGCTTCTTATAGAAAAAGGTTGCCGCTCTGCCCTTCCGGGAGAGTTTACACAACGTGCCTTTCTCAATGGAAAGATGGACCTCAGTCAGGCCGAAGCGGTAGCCGATCTTATCGCTTCCTCATCTGCAGCAACCCATCGCCTTGCCATGAGTCAGATGCGTGGTGGATTCAGTAAAGAGCTAACCGACCTACGTACCCAACTGCTCAACTTTGTTTCCATGGTAGAATTGGAGCTCGACTTCAGTGAAGAAGATGTAGAGTTTGCCAACCGAGACGCACTACTAAAGCTAACTGAAAATATAGAACACGTCATTACCCGACTGGCAGATTCATTCAATGTGGGCAACGCCATAAAGAACGGAATTCCCGTAGCCATTATTGGAGAAACAAACGCCGGCA
>Ga0268359_12245_pt1 | contig 11380 bp, 16 predicted proteins | sample BioMet11_FD_194416 | JGI IMG/M metagenome (GOLD analysis project Ga0268359, IMG submission 194416) | Sewage microbial communities from Oakland, California, United States - Biofuel 11 (PacBio Assembly) | ecosystem: Engineered > Wastewater > Sewage > Unclassified | place: USA: California | collected...
GCATTGAAATATCTAAGAGAAGCATACTTCAAATCATAGGCCTTGGCATAGTCAGCCATCATGCCCTCAATAATAAGTTTAGTCCTGCCATACACATTGGTGGGAACCTGAGGCGCATCTTCTGTAATAGGTACCGCCTTGGGCTCACCATAGACAGCAGCAGAAGAAGAAAACACCAGATAATCTACTCCCACTTCCCGCATAGCATCCAAGATGCCCATAGTTCCCGCCACGTTATTGTAATAATACTTACCGGGATCTGTCATGGATTCTCCCACTAAGCTACTAGCAGCAAAATGCATGACGCCATCAATTTCATACTCACCCATAATGTGTTTTAAGAAACTGAAGTCGTGGATATCCCCTTCCACAAATTGTACATCTTCGGAAACCGCATCAATATGTCCCTTTAACAAGTTATCATAAACAATGGGCTTGTGCCCTGCCTTTACCAGTTCTTCAACAACATGGGAACCGATATAGCCGGCACCTCCTGTAACCAAAACATTCATGCAGTTTTCCTCCTCAACCCGGTTGACCACCGATTAAAGCTAATAATTCTGTAGTCTTTGCCTTTAAAAGCTCAGCATCGCCACGAGTCTCCACGTTTAAGCGAACTACAGGTTCGGTATTAGATTTACGCAAATTGAAACGCCAGTTATCATAATCTACGCTAATACCATCTAAGAAATCTTGCTTGCCATCTTTATATTTGTCTTGAATGGTAGCAAAAATTTTATCAGGATCTGCTACCTTACGATTTATTTCGCCACTGCAAGGGAACAGCTTCTCTCTGGCTTCTACCAGCTCAGAAAGTTTCTTGCCACTTTGGCACATTAGTTCAGTTACCAAAAGCCAAGGCAGCATACCGCTATCGCAATAAGAAAAGTCGCGGAAATAATGGTGAGCAGACATCTCGCCACCATAAATTACATTGTCTTTTCTCATACGCTCTTTAATAAAGGCATGTCCGCTCTTGCTTCTTACAGGAACGCCCTTGTACTTAGCAATAATTTCTTCTGTATTCCATGTCAGTCTGGGATCAAAAATAATCTTGCTGCCAGGATGCTTGGTCAAGAAGTTTTGAGCTAATAAGCCTACCAGATAATAGCCTTCGATAAAGTTGCCCTTCTCATCAAAGAAGAAGCAGCGGTCAAAGTCGCCATCCCAGGCAATACCAACATCTGCCTTGTTTTCCAAAACAGCTTTGGTAGTAGCCGCTCTGTTACCCGGCAAAATAGGATTAGGTACGCCATTAGGGAAATGACCATCCGGTTCAGCAAAAATTTTTACCATCTCATAAGGCAGCTTGCCTTCTAATTCTTTCACTACTGCGCCTGCTCCACCGTTACCAGGGTTAACAACAAGCTTCAATGGTTTTAAGGCAGACACATCAATATAAGTTAAGAGATGCTCAATATATTCAGGCATAATGTTATAAGTAGCATAGGTACCCATAGTAGCAGCCTTGGGTGCAAACTTCTCGTAATCATCACGAGCAACCTTAGCCTCAATATCCTTTAGACCTGTATCAGCAGAAATAGGACGTGCGCCTTCTCTTACCAGCTTCATGCCATTGTAATCAGCAGGATTGTGGCTGGCTGTAATCATAATGCCGCCACCTGCTTTTAAATGAGCAGTAGCAAAATAAATCATCTCTGTACCGCATTGTCCAATATCAATAACCTGAGCGCCTGCTTCCCGCAGTCCCTTGGACAAAGCCTCACTAATGCTAGGTCCGCTTAAACGAATATCATGACCAATGACAACTTGAGGTTTGTTCAGCATTGCTACGAAAACTCTACCGATTCTGTAAGCAAGTTCCTCGTTCATATCTGCAGGAACAACGCCTCTTATATCATAAGCTTTAAAACCTTTGGTACTTAGCATCCAACACATCCCCCTTTTTTTTAATATACTAGATCCTCCACCGGCAATAAGTCTTGAACACGATTATAACAAATTTGCAGTGCAGAACCATTGATTACAGAAATGTTGCCAGTTTTTAAAACCACATCCGTTCTGGCTAACTCCCGTAAATTAATTCCTAACGCAATAGCATAGCTTAGCTCATCCTTCTCTGCCGAGGTAAATAAATTATAATCTTGTTTTACCTTGAGAATTTCTTCCAGCTTAGCTACTTGTTCCCTGTGTCTATTAGCTAAAGCCTTCATGATGTGAAGAGCATGCTTGGTAACATCTAATAGCCTATCAACCTTGCCGGCAGCATCTGCCAGCACCAGAGATTTGGCATCAATGTCATTCTTAAAAGCCAAGGCTTCTTCCTTGGTTATTTGTTCTCCATCTTCGTTAGCAAAGGCATCATGTCCCAAAATATGGGGGAAAGACATAATGGCATTTAAAATTGCCATTTCCTCCAGCTCACCATATTCTGCAGAATTCAAAGGCGAAGCAACAATCTCTTCCAAAATGGTTTTCTCTTCGTCTTCTTCCAGCAAAGAATCTTTGCCGTAATTATTGGCAGCGCCGCCCTGGAGAGCAACAACCGTCAAAACACCTGTACCTATTTTATCCAAATGATTCTGGTGCATAGCCTCTACTACCATAGCAATTTTCTTTAACTTTTGAATTTCGTGTGGTAATAGATGCATATTTTTATGACTCTTATAGGTAAAGTGACCCGGCCTGTTCAGCACCTTAGCCATAATATGGAACATTTCCCGATAATAACTCCAGGCAGCTAGTTTCTCTCTCCCCAGTTCTTCAACGACAGGCATAAGTTCTTCTTCTTTTTTCAAAAACTTATACCTCTCCTCTGCATAACGTAGAACAGCATTATCTACAATGTTCTTAGAGCTATTTACAGACTTATATAATTTTACTCCAGCTGCGCCCAAACCTGCTGCAGCCCATATTGCCAATGGAATAGGCATAAAAATCACCTTTATTCTTTCTTATTTATATATAAGTATACACCAAAATGCTAAAAAGGAATATAGCACTATTTAGCCATTTAGTCAAAAGCTTATGGTATTAAAAGCTATGTATTACTGTCCCCTCTCAAGACAAAAAAACAAACCTTCTTTTACTTTAGAAGGCCTGCTGAAAAAAAATTTTATTTTGTTAGTTTTTCATAGCATTGGCTAAAAGCAGTAAGAAATTCCTGCAATTCAGTCTCAGTAGTTAAGTGACTTAAGCTAAGGCGCCAGGCAGACAAAGCATTCCAATAGTCATGAGTCAGTGCCAGAACCGCTGCTGATGGCTGTCCATCCGAAGAGCAGGCTGATTTCACTGACACGCAAATACCCTGTTCATTTAGTAAACGTTGAAAGTTTTGGCCCCTTACCCCTGCTACACTAAGATTCAAAATATAAGGAGAACCATCCTTCGGACTATTAATATGTACCTTCGGATATTTGGCTAGCTGCTGCCTTAGAAATTCCTGTTTTTGTTTTACTGCCTCCCACCAGCTCTGCCGATGGACCAAGGCAAGCTTAAGTGCCTCTTCTACGCTTGCCGCCAAGGCTAGTGTAGGCGTACCGCTACGGTAAGCACTGGTACTGGCTCCTCCCTCCAACAAAGGAACAAGTTCCACATTTTTACGTTTAAAAAGGATACCGCTGCCAACTAAGCCATAAAACTTATGCGGAGCAAAGCTTAGGGTAGAAATGCCTTGCAAAGGCACAACAATTTTTCCAATGGCCTGAGTTGCGTCTACATGCAGACGACAGTGGGGATAAGCTTGTAAAATTTTAACAATTTCAGCTAAAGGCTGGATAGTACCCAACTCACTGTCTACTGCACAAATCGCCAACAAAATTGTGTCAGAACGTAACTTGGCTTGCAGTTCCGGGAGATTGATTTTCCCGTCTGCCTGCAAGCTTAAATAGTCCACCTCATAGCCTTGCTTTTGCAAAGTCCGTAAACAACCGGCAACAGAAGAATGCTCCAAAGGAGTAGAAATAATATGCTTGCCTAATCCCTGCGCTGCTTGGACCAGCCCCTTGATAGCAGTATTATTGGATTCTGTGGCACCGGAGGTGAAAATTATTTCCGCCGGTTTCACACCTAGCAAATTAAGCTACAGAAATGGTGATACGTTCCATTTCTGCTTTAGCAGCCAAGCCTGCGTTGTGTTTAGAATTAGCATTACCTTGATACTGTCTGGCCGCTTTACAAAAAGTCGCCAGTACCTCCTCATTAACCGGAGTATTTGCTGCATAATCTAGATAAATCATTTTTGCTCCTATCTCAGCACCTGAGTAATAGTACCCGCCTGCCACTACCACATCCCCTTGGTATAAGACCACCGCCTGACCCGGTGCAACGGCACGTTGTTGCTGAGCAAATTCTAGGCGTAAGGATTTATCGCCCAGTGGATAAACCATGGCTTTTTTGTTCCTGCTGCTTGTAACGGGTTCTGGCCTGTACTTCTATGGCAGTAGTTGGTGCCCGACCAGCCAGCCAATTTACCTCTGTGGCCACTAGTCCCTTACTCATAAGGCTTGCCTCAATCACCTACCATAACCGTATTGGCCGCCATATCCTTTCGCACACATAAACCGGCTTGCCTAAAGCCAAGCCCAGTTTTTGCGCTGCCCTATGGTATAACGGACGGCACCCCGATGCTGTCCTACGACCTTGCCGCTTATATCTAAAAAATCTCCCTGAGCATAGGTTTTTCCGGTATATTCTTCCAGGAATTTGCCATAGTCACCATCCGGCACAAACAAATATCCTGGCTATCGTGTTTACGGGCATTGACCAAACCATGCCCGGCTGCTATCTCTCGCACCTCTTTTTTCGTTAAGTTACCTAAAGGAAAAAGAGTATGAGCCATTTGTTCCTGATTGAGCATATATAAAACATAGCTTTGATCTTTGGTGCCATCCAGAGCTTTTTTTAACACATAAAGGCCCTGTTCCTGATCAAATTCCAGACGAGCATAGTGCCCGGTAGCCACATAATTAAGCTGCTTTTTTCTGGCAGCTTCCCACAGATGACCAAACTTCATGAAGCAATTGCAGTCAATGCAAGGATTAGGCGTACCACCCTGCTCATAAATTTGACAAATTTCGCTATGACCTGCCGTTTAAAATCTGCTGTATAATCCAAAACCTCAAAGGGTATATGCAATTTGAAAGCCACATCTTGAGCATCATCAATATCTTTTAAGGAACAACAGGTATGAAATTGGCAAAGCCCCACATCTTCATTATGATAAAGACGCATGGTAACACCTGAGCAGGTAAAACCCTGTTCTTGCAAAGCAAAGCTGTTACTGAGCTATCTACGCCACCACTCATGGCTACCAAAGCAGTTTTTTCTGACATATTACCCTCGCTTAATCATATATTTTTCAAGCTTTTTAATTCATAGTTATTTACTATGCATTTTAGTCGCAAAGGTCTCCCTTGTCAAGACAAAGCCACTGCATAAAAAAACTCCCGGACCTTTTGTCCGGGAGTTTACTATTTTAAAATATTGATAAAGAAGATGATAAAACAGGTATTAACGATATCCACCAGTAAAGCTCCTACCAGAGGAATAATCACAAACGCCACCGGTGCCGGACCAAAGCGTTCTGTAATGGCTTTCATATTGGCTAAGGCATTAGGAGTAGCCCCCAAGCCGAACCCGCAATTACCGGCAGCCATAACTGCTGCTTCATAATTTTTTCCCATAACAGGAAAGGTTAGATACATAGCAAACAGCGCCATCAGTACTGTCTGGGAAAGCAAAATTACCATTAAGGGCACTGCCAAATAAGTTAGTTGCCATAGTCGCATTCCCATTAGAACCAGTGACAAGAAATGTTTAAGGCCAAAGATCCCAGCACTGAACTTTCCTGCTGATAAGCTTTGCAAACACCGGAAAAATCAATAACGTTGCGCAGCAAGGCTGCCATAAACAAGGATCCCACATAATTGGGAATAACAATATTCACTCTGGCACAAATAGCAGTGATAATAGTCCCAAAAACCCATAGCTAAAAGCAAATGGGCAAAAGCATTCATAAAACGATTTTCATCAATGGTTATACCCGGCGGAAGATTTTCTTCCTTAGTTTTCCTCTTCATCTTTATTTCCCAGTTTTACTCCCTCTAAGGTCGCATCACTGACCAGCTTATATTTTCTAATTAAGTGATTGCCAACAGGTCCGCCTAGCATACCACCTGAAACCAAGCCAAAGGTAGCGGACGCCAACGCAATGGTAGTGGCATTATCCAAGCCTACCTTTTCCAAAACTGGGCCAAAAGCACCGGCGGTACCATGTCCGCCTACCAAAGGAATAGAACCTGTGGCAATACCCAGCAAAGGATTAAGTCCAAAGGCTTTGGACAAAATCACTCCCAGCACATCTTGTAAAACTACCAGCACTGTGACCAAAAGTCCCATCTTTATCACTAAGGTACTGCCCGTCTTAAAAATACCCTTACCGGTCTTCAGGCTGGCCGTGTAACCTAAACTGGCAAAAAACATATTCATAAAAAGAGTACCCACCATCTTGTCTTGAGTGTATTTCCACATACCGCTGACATACAAAATGCAATTGATGACAGCAAAAACAAAACCACCAATCAAGGGAGAAGGAATACAGTATTTATCAAAAAAGGAAATGTGCCTTTTGAGAATAACGCCCTACATAGTAAACTATGATAGCAGCTGCCAAAGTTTGAAAGACATTTAAATTGATGTTCATAGCTTACCTCCGCTTCCTGTCTGCACCAAAAATATCCATTGCAGGCATTTTCTTCATAATATATGTTGAGAAATGTTTTGTCAAAATATTTAATACTGCGACTTTAACAAAAAAGCTTCCGGACTATGTCCGGAAGCTTTTATTCTAATTTGGTGACCCCGGGCCGATTCGAACGGCCGACACACGGCTTAGAAGGCCGTTGCTCTATCCAACTGAGCTACGGGGCCAATAAAACAAATGGAGCGGGTGATGGGAATCGGACCCACGCGACTAGCTTGGAAGGCTAGGGCTCTACCATTGAGCTACACCCGCATTATAAGTGTGGTCGGAGCGACAGGATTTGAACCTACGACCCCCTGCTCCCAAGGCAGGTGCTCTACCAACCTGAGCTACGCCCCGACAAAAAGAAACTGTGAAATTAAAGCAAAAAAATGGTGGGCGATGACAGGATCGAACTGCCGACATCCTGCTTGTAAGGCAGGCGCTCTCCCAGCTGAGCTAATCGCCCGATAAAGTGGTGACCGGTACGGGATTCGAACCCATGATCCCGCCGTGAAAGGGCGGTGTCTTAACCACTTGACCAACCGGCCATGGCTCCCCGAGTAAGACTCGAACTTACAACAACTCGGTTAACAGCCGAGTGCTCTACCGATTGAGCTATCGGGGAATAGGCGCGACATTTTAAAGTGTCGCAACCCATATTATATGTAATAACTTAGTCCTTGTCAACTCATTTTTACCTTAAGTACAACCTTCTTGACCTGACTTGGTTTATCACCGGCCTGGCAATTGGGTCTATGTACCTCCCAAGGGAAGAATACGGCAAATTCGCCGGGCTTTACAATAACGAAGTTTTCATTGGTAATATCAGCCATAGAAAGCTGCATCCTTGGCTTCCATTTTATCCTCTAAAACCGTAAATTCCTTCTTGAAATCCGTATAACCCATCTTTTCTTCGCCTTCAAGGATAATCTGCACATCAATGTATTTATTGTGTTTTTCTCCTCTTCTGTCTGCCACAGGTTGAGTAGCATAGGCGCTAACATTAGCCTTAATATTAGTCTCCGTCTAATTCATACTTGCCAACTGCATAGGTGGAAAAAGTCAATTTTTTCCATAAACTCGAAGGCTTTAGCCATATTACCGGCTAAAAATGGTTTTAATAAGGAAACATCTTTTAAGCTACCACTAATCATGTAAATCCCTCCCATATCTTTTCTGTGTTCTTATTATAGCATATTTTGACAAAAACCTCGCCTTTAGGCTACAATAGCAATGGCATTAGAAAGGATATTATTCATGAGTTATTTAAATGTTACCAATGTAAGCCATTCCTTTGGCGGACGGGAAATCTTAAACGACGTCTCTTTTAAACTGCTTAGAGGCGAGCATGTAGGCCTGGTTGGCGCCAACGGCGAAGGCAAAACAACCTTTTTAAATATTGTGACCGGGAAGCTCCTGCCTGACGAAGGCAAGGTAGAATGGCCCGGCAAAATCACGGTAGGTTATTTAGACCAGCAGAGCACTTTAACTGCCGGCCTAACCATTCGTCAGGTTTTGCGTAGCGCTTTTGACGAAATGTACGAAGCAGAAAAACAAATCATGGCTCTCTATGACCAAATGGGCGACACCGATGAACAAACCATGGAAAAGCTTATGGCTCAGGTTGGCGATTTACAATCTGATTTAGAGCATAGTGGTTTCTATCAACTGGATACTAAAATCGAAGAAGTGGCCAATGGTCTGGGCTTAGGCGAAATTGGCTTAGGACAAGGATGTGGCAGAATTATCCGGTGGACAAAGAAGCAAGTTACTTTTAACCAACTTACTTTTACAGAACGCTAAGATTCTGCTTTTGGACGAACCAACCAATTATCTGGATGAGAACCATATTAACTGGCTCACCAATTTCTTAAAAAATTACGAAAATGCTTTTATCTTAATTTCCCATGACACTACTTTTCTTAATAACGTAGTCAATGTGGTTTACCACTTGGAAAATTGCACACTCACCCGCTATACCGGTGACTACAATAAGTTCTTGGAATTGTCTGCCATTCACAAGGCACAGCAAAATAGCGCCTATGAAAGACAGCAGCAAGAGGTTGCACAGCTGGAAGATTTTATTGCCAGAAACAAGGCTAGGATTTCTACTACAGGCCGTGCTAAAAGCAGACAAAAAAAATTAGATAAAATGGATTTGATAGAAAAACCTCAGGAGAAAATCAAGCCTCATTTTAAATTTAAAGAAGCCAGAACTCCCAGCCGAATCATAGTAGAGGCCAAAGATTTGGTTCTAGGCTATGACGAGCCTTTAACCAAGCCTGTTTCCTTCCAATTGGAACGAGGCAAAAAGATTGCTTTAAAGGGCGTCAATGGTTTAGGTAAAACTACTTTATTAAAAACTATTTTAGGTCTTATTCCCCCCATCTCCGGTTCCTTGGAATTAGGAGAATTCGTTGAGCCTGGTTACTTCGAACAGGAAGAACGAGAAAAAAAACGAAAAGACTGCCTTAGATGACGTGTGGGATACTTATCCCAGCCTTAGTAATTCCGATGTCAGAGGTGCTTTAGCCGCCTGCGGTCTTACTAACGAGCATATTACTACCAAGGTCTTTGTGCTATCCGGTGGCGAAGCAGCCAAGGTCCGTCTATGCAAACTGATGCTTAAAAAAGTAAACTGGCTGGTACTGGACGAGCCCACCAATCACCTGGATGTCATGGCTAAAGAAGAATTACAACAAGCCTTAATCGACTTCAATGGTAGTATTCTCTTGGTTTCCCATGATCCGGAGTTTTATACTTCCTGGGTTGATGAGATTCTTAACATTGAAAATTGGACAACAAAAATAATATCATAACCGCCGGTAGAACCGGCGGTTTGGTCCGCCCCTAGAAGGGGCTCTTACCGGCCACGGCTTAAGCCGTGCCGAATTAAAATCCGTCATTTGCACCACTTTTTCAACTAGGCCCTCACGGGCCTTTTTTATTTCTTGGTTTCTGATCCTTTGGCAAACGGATCAACATATTCTTTAGAATTTATACTGTCTTCTGTGATATCTTCTTGCAACTGATTCCTGACATACTCTTCAATCCGTTTGCTGTTTTTGCCAACTGTATCTACATAGTATCCCCTGCACCAGAAGTGCCTGTTGCCATATTTATATTTTAAATTGGCATGTCGGTCGAAGATTATAAGTGAGCTTTTGCCTTTCAGAAATCCCATTATTTGTGATACGCTGTACTTGGGTGGAATCTTGACTAGCATGTGTACGTGGTCAACACAGCATTCTGCTTCTATTATTTCTACTTCTTTCCGTTGGCATAACATACGCAGTATCTTGCCGATATCTACCCTCAGGCTTCCATATATCTCCCGCCTCCTGTACTTAGGTGTAAAAACAATATGGTATTTGCAGTTCCAATATGTGTGTGATAAACTTTGACTATCCAATTGGATGCCTCCCTTGTTATTCGATGTGGTTTTGACGGACCATCATCATTTTAACATGGGAGGTTTTTTTCGCTATAAGCTGTTCAATCTCACCGGCATAGCCGGTGGTTTATTGATTTCGTCCACTTCGTTCCCGAAATCCATCGCTTAAGCAAAATCTACAATGAAAAAAGCTCAGGTGCAAAGCACCTGAGCTTTTTTTACAATAAGTTTTTAAGCTTGCTATATACATGTACCGCATTGTCGTAGAAGAAGCCTTGCCAATGCTCTTCCGGAATGACTAATTTCATTACGTCTATGTAGCTCTTAATATTGATTAAGGGCCAGTCGGTACCATACATAAACTTTTCATAGCGACCCATGTAGTCCATCCACATTCTTATATAAGAAAAGTAATCTCTGTGTCTTTCGAAGAATACTGAACCATCAAATTTGCCTTCCAGTAAGCCGGACATGTCTATGTAGACATTCTCATTTTTAGAGGCAACTTCAATAGCCTCCTTAATCCAGGGATTACCGCAGTGACAAATAACAAAACGCACCTTGGGGAAACGCACTGCCACTTCATCAATGGTCAAAGGATTGGCATACTTTAATTGGCCATGCCCACCGGCTAAATCTCCGGTGTGAAAAGCTACCGGAATATTATAATGCTGAGCTAATTCATACAGAGGAAAATGCAAGGGGTCATAAGCATAAACAGCATTGTAGCCTAAATAAATTTTAAGGCCTACACATTGAGGAGTTTTAACATAGCGTTCAAATTCCTGCGCTGTTTTCTCGGCATTGGCGGGCGTTAATACTTCACTGTCTACGCCGGCACAATAAGCTATTTCCTTAGGCTGATTATATTTAGCCAGGCTAAAAGTTCCCGCCAAATCAGGCACCCTGGGAGTGCTGCCACCATACTGAGCTTTCTCGCCACGGGCATTACCCATGGCAATGGACATTACAACATTGTTTTCCTGGCAGGCTTTCAAATACCCCTTCTGAAGTATTAACATGTCCTGCCCATCTTTGGCCAATTGGTCAAGCCATCAACTTTATAAAAGTGCATAGTGTGCATCAATTATTTTCACTACATTATCCCCTTTTATAACACTTCCCTCGTAATGAGGGGTTGGTTTTGTTTAACAAACGGTTAATTTTCCCGTACTGTATTTTTGCATTGTTTCCGCTGCATTCATAGTGGCTTGCACAATACCCTGCTGGAAAGTCACTCTGGTATTGTGAGTGTCTATGGATAACATATTACCCTTAGG
>Ga0268359_12553_pt1 | contig 11371 bp, 9 predicted proteins | sample BioMet11_FD_194416 | JGI IMG/M metagenome (GOLD analysis project Ga0268359, IMG submission 194416) | Sewage microbial communities from Oakland, California, United States - Biofuel 11 (PacBio Assembly) | ecosystem: Engineered > Wastewater > Sewage > Unclassified | place: USA: California | collected...
TCTTGGTACAGCACTGCTTCCCTTAGCAACCATGATTTCAAAGGTCTTTGGAAACACCCAGGCTGCCGCGACGGATATCGGGACTGCCTCGGCTGAGTATATGGGCGAGATCGGCACCGAGCTTGCCTTGATATTCGCCTTCGGTTTTCTTGTGAACCTTCTACTTGCACGATTTACCAAGTTTAAGTTTGTACACCTGTCGGCACACGTCTCGTTCTTCTATGCTGGACTCATTGCGGCGCTTCTCAAGTACAACACGAGCCTTCCGTTCATAGCCATCGTTGCCGTCGGAGCGCTGATTCTTGGCTGCTACATGACTTTTTCCTGTGCATATGTTAACCACTGCATCAAGGGGGTCAAGGGCGGAGAGGACATCACGCTTGCCCATTCCAGTTCCTCTGGCCTCCTCGTCTCGACCTATCTTGCCAAGGCATTCGGAAATAAGGAACATGACCTCGAGGAGATTGAGATTCCGAAGCAGTTCTCGTTCCTTCGCGAGATGACGATTGCCCTTACACTTGTCATGACGCTTCTCTTCTTGGTCGTTGGCGCTCTCGCTGACCCAGCGTGGGTTTCGGCCAACATTTCATCTGGCAAGGACATCTTGGTCTATTCCATTCTTCAGGGCATCAGCTTTGGCATGTGGATTACGGTCATCATTACGGGCGTGCGTATGATGCTCGCCGAAATCATCCCCGCGTTTCATGGCATTGCCGAGAAGGTTATCCCCGGCGCCAAGCCAGGTCTCGACGTCCCCCTGCTCTTTCCAAACTACCCCACCTGTGTCATTGTCGGTTTCCTGTGCAGCCTCGCCTCCGGACTCGTTGGCATGGTAATCCTTGCTGCCATCGGCTACCCGGTCGTCGTGTTCCCTGCCCTCATCCCGACTTTCTTCACGGGTGCCGCCACGGCGATTTTCGGTGATGCTCATGGTGGGGCGCGAGGCGCTGTCATCGGCTCGCTCGTTAACGGTTTTCTGCTCATCTTTGGCCAGGCGCTCCTGCTTCCCATGGTGGGCGCCTATGCTCCGATTATGCGCATCCTCAGCGAGACGGACTACTGCGTCTATGGTCCCATCCTCGGCTGGGTCCTTCATGCGCTTCCGCTTTAGGAGATGTTGGGAATGACGCTGCCCGCCAAGCCACTGGGTAAGAGGATGGCTTTCTTTTTGACCCTTGGATATCCGGATTGGAAGACGTTCTATGGCGTGCTTGACTCGCTTGAGGCACATGACGTCGGCTTTGTCGAGCTGGGCATACCCGTTGAGAATGCTACTGATGACGGCGAGACCATCCGTCGGGCCAATCGACGGGTCCTTGCCGGCATGACGCGGGAGCTGATCGTCGGTGCCCTTGAAGTGATTCGTGAGCGCTATTCATTTAAGACGATTCTCATGACGTATCAGGAGGGAGTCGAGCGATTCGGCGTTGCTGGGTACGAGCGATGGCTCTTCGACTCCCTCCTCTGCGTTGACAGAGAGTATCCTGCGGGCATGTTCCCAGACCAGGTGCTGCTCTTCTCCGAGGAAACAGCAAGGGCTCAGATAGAACGTGCCGTCGGACTCTCGTCCCCATTTGCCTACGTGGTAACGGGTCTTGGGAGGACGGGAGGAGAGGGGCCTCTCCCAGACAGGTACAAGACGACCATCGACCTAATCCATGAGATTTCAGAAATTCCCGCGTTCGTGGGGTTCGGAATCAGGTCGGGTGCCGACGTGAGGGAGGTCCTCTCTAACGGTGCAGATGGGGCGATCATTGGGTCCGAGCTGATTCGGAGGATTGACCAGAGTGGAGTCGGTGCCGTCGACGGATACCTCGACTCGCTTGGGCTGGTTTGCTGGCGCTAGTCGAGGCGCTTATTGTGTGGTGGGGATGGGCAGGGGGACAGATCTCCTTGCCCGTCCTCGCTTTGCGCGACGGGCTCAGCTCGTCTGCCCTTCGCTCTCTCTGAGCGTTCGAAGCATGTGGCGGGGAACGGCATGTAGTGCGTTCGAGCCGACGGACGCGGTCGCGACGGCGCGCGCTTCGTCGGTCGCGCATGACGTCACGTAGGCGTGGGCAAAGCGCGAGAGCATGGCCACGTCGTTGCCACCGTCGCCGTAGACCGCGACCTCGTCGGGGGAGATTCCCAGGTAGTCGGCGAGCCACGCCACGGCCGTCCCCTTGTCCACGCCCCTGTTCGTGATCTCGAAGAGGGACGGCCTGAAGGGCGCGTTGGTGACGGTATCGGCGTGGGCGGCGAGGAAGGACTCCAGACTGCGGCGGGTTTCGGCGTCCGGTGTGCGGACGTTTGCCTTGCAGACCTGGCGGGAGAGCACGTCGTCCGCCGAGGCATCAAAGACGTACTCGTTGGCGGATCCTGCACCTCGGCTGCGCCTCATACCCCTCATGGCGAGCGCCGCAAAGGGGTTGGGTGGTGTGTTCGAGGCTTGGAAGGTGGCCATGGATGCGGTCACGTAGGTGTGGTCCGTCGCGATGAAGGCAAACGGGAGCGCGGGAAAGGCGGAGAGAAGCTCCTCGAGAAAGGCGCGGTCGAGCAGGTCGTGGTGGATGAGGGTGCCATCCGCGTCATAGACGAGCGAGCCGTTGGCGCAGACGACGCTCACTGGCAGGTCATCAAACCCGAAGCTGGCGCTCGAACGCATGCAGCGGCCGGTGGCAATCGCAAAGTGGCGGCCTTGGTCGCACACCTCACGCACGGACGAGAGAATCGTGTGGTCGACGCCGTGCGTGAGGTTGAGGAGCGTGCCATCCAGGTCGCTTGCAAAGAGACGTATCACAGGTATAGAGCTTTCGACGGGAGTGTGTGGTCATCGAGACAAGGATAGCGCCGGCCAGGCTGTCGTGGCGCGGGCAAGGTCGTTTGATGGCTTACCTTCTCGTTTCTCCGCGAAATGCGGCAATTGTCCCACAGAGTATGCCCCCGATAGGCCATGCCAGCCAAAAGAAGCTCTGCGCATGGAAGGCCGGAACAAAAAGCAGCAGAAGACCGACCGCGGTGGCAATCATCATGATGCCGCCATAGAGACCTTTGCTCTTTTTGGTGGCGCGCACCTGCTCTTGCTTGTCGGGGCTGAGCTCGGCAATCCTTTCGTCGGAGAGGTCCTTCAAAGACTCGCGATTATAGGCATCGAGGTCGCTCCTGTTTCCCATGAGCGAACCATAGACGATGAGAAATACGCCGAAGGCGGTGAACATGAGGAAAACGGCACTAGAGAGGGACTCGTTTGCCTGCAGGATGACGGTGCTCACGATTCCCATGAAAATGAGGGTTATCCCGGATACCAAACACGTGGTGAACAGCTTTCGGTTTGGTAGCGTCTCGAAAGTTGGTGTAAGCGGTGCCTTCGCCCGTGAACCCGCCTGCTACTAACGCATCCTATGCCGCCCTCCTCCTCGAGTCAACGCCGTCGGCCTTCACCAGCCGGATGATGGCAGCCGCGTGTTCGGCCGCCGTCCCCTCGTAGGTCGGTGCCGGTGCAGGTCTCCTCTGCTCCTCCCGCTCGAAGGCCTCCTGGACGGACCCTGCGGAGAACCAGCGCCTGGACTGCCAGGCCTCGTCCATCTCGGCAAGGGCGGCACCGACGTACCTGAGGAGGCTCCTCCTCGACGGGAACACCTGCACGACGCGGCTCCTGCGCTTGATCTCACGGTTGGTGCGCTCCTGCACGTTGTTCGTCCTGAGGCGTATGTGGTGCTCGTAGGGGAAGTCGAGGTAGGCGAGCGCGTCCGCCTCGGCATCCTCCAGAAGCTCGCCTGCCGCGGGGCAGATGGCACCGACCTCGTCGGCCGCCAGGTGGTAGAGCTCGCGGACCAGCGCTGGGTCCCGCTCCGCGAAGACGGCGGACAGGAGCTGCCCCACGAGGGCGCGCTGGTGCCTCGTCCTGGCGAGCGAGCAGCAGTTCCGCTCGAGGTGGACGATGCAGCGCTGCCAGGCGGCACCCGGGAACGTCTCCTCGATGGCGCGCCTCAGGCCCTCGTGCGCGTCGGAGGTCACACAGAGCGTGTCCGTGACGCCGCGGTCGCGCAGGCCCCGCAGGAAGAGCAGCCATGCCGCGTACGACTCCGTGTCGACGGCGTCGACGCCCACGAGGTATCGGTGTCCGTCGTCGGCGGCCGCTATCGCCGTCACCACCGCGACCGAGCTGACGTGCCCGCCCTCCCTGGCCTTGATGTAGGTGGCGTCGAGCCACAGGTACGGGAACCGGAGGTCATGGAAGACGCGGCCCTGCAGGTCGGTGACCGTCTCGTCGAGCGTGGCGCACATGCGGGAGACGGCGTCCTTGCCGAGCCGGTCGACACCGAGCTTGGCGGCCACGCGCTCGACCTTCCTCGTCGAGACCCCGCAGGTGACCATCTCGGCCACGGCCGCCACGATCGCGCGGTCCGTCCTGGAGTAGCGCTCCACCACGTCCTCGGGGAAGTAGGACCCGCGTCTGAGCTTGGGTATGCGTAGGGTTATCGTGCCGACGCTCGTCAGCAGCGAGCGCTCGCGGTAGCCGTTCCTCTGGTTGCCTCCCTCGCACTCGAGGTCGGCCTCGACGTCCATCACCTCGTTGACGATCGACTCGGCGAGCGTCCTGGCCAGCTCGCCGACGTTCACCATCCCGTCGTCGAACCGGGGCAGCCCCGGTGTCACACCATCCCGCGCATCGCCTATGATTGCCATAGCGGTCATCGCCTCTCCTAGTCTCAATACGTCGCTGTTTGAGATTCTAGGGCGATGGCCGTCCCCCTTGGCCCGAAGTACCTAGCTGGGAAACGTGCCTACACCAACTTTCGCGACACGATCTTCGGTTTTTCCTGCACTGCTCGGCGGTGTAAAAATTCTCGATAAAGGGATGGTCGTGCCTGAAGGCGCTGTTCTCGACGCCTGCCGGGATGATAAGGGCGAGTCCTGCGGCTATGCCGATGAACAACGAGACCACGGAGAGGGCGCTGGGATCCGCCCCCGCCGACATGGAGTCCTTTCCAAAGAAGGCCGCCCCGGCTACACCAAAGAGTATGAGGGCAATGCCAAGGGATATCTTCAGGGAGAACTCTCGCATCATCTCGTCGTAGCCGCAGATGTCCGTTATAGGGGCGTCTGTGGGTAGGCTTTGTGCGGAATCGCTTGGGAGATGGGTGAGGTCTCCCTTTACCAGGTCATCGAGAGAGCATTTAAAGAGGTCGCAGATTTTGAGCAGCTTATCCATCTCGGGATAGGCCTTCTCGGCTTCTCATTTTGAGACGGCTTGGCGTGATACGCCAAGGAGCATGGCGAGTTGCTCTTGGGTCATGTTGCGTGTGGAGCGCAGGTGTTGAAGGTTATCTCTGAAACTCATGGTGCTGCCTTTCGGTTGGCTTCTTCGGTCGTTCCGGACGGTGCTGTCGACGGTCTCAGGATGCCTCATGCACAAGATGTCCCTCAACCAACTTGAGGCTTCTTTTTTAGAAGCTTAGCAATCTTGCGGTTGCGAAGCGCAGGTAACGTGGGTTGCATTGGTGCTCTTTCCTTTGATGCCGCAGTCGGTTCCCTCTTCCTGACTCAAGGATGGTGCACGTTGCCGGTAGGGGAATTCTGGCGCAATCGCAGAATGTGGTCCGCAGAAACTCTCTTGACCACCAGATCGCGTTCGGTCATCCTGTGTACCGATAGGCTAGCAATTGCTACCTTACACGAGAAAAGGGAGAGTCATGGCCGACGACCTCATGGGATACCTCGAGCGGGGAGTTGCCGACGTGGTGCGCGAAATCGTTGCGGCAACGGCAGACGATCCGCGTGAGACGAGGTTCGCACTTGCCTTTGCCGCCGCGAGCAAGCGCGCCACGGCGAGACGGACTCGTGCGGAGCGGCGTGGTGTCCATGTGCCGCCCTTCCTCATCTGCAGCATCGCCAGTCGCTGCAACCTTCATTGCTCGGGCTGCTACGCATGGACCAACTGCATCTGCGACGCGCACGAGGACCCCGAGCAGCTATGTGCGTGGGACTGGGAGCGCATCTTCGTGCAGGCGTCCGAGCTGGGGGTGAGCTTCGCCCTCCTCGCTGGTGGGGAACCCTGCCTTCGTCCTGACGTGCTTGAGGTGGCAGGTGGGCGCAAGGACATGCTCTTTCCCGTCTTCACGAACGGGACGCTCCTTGACGGGGAGGTGCTTCGCCTGTTTGACCAGCATCGCAATCTCGTTCCCGTGATCAGCGTCGAGGGGGGCGAGGAGGAGACCGACGCCCGTCGTGGTGCGGGTACCTACGCGGCGGTGGCGCAGGAAATGCAGCGCCTGCTCTCGCGCAGGCTGCTCTTTGGCGTCTCCGTTACCGTTACGAGGGACAACCTCGACCTCGTCATCGGACGGGACTTTCTCGATGACCTGCGACGCCGAGGCGCGCGTGCCGTGGTCTTTGTCGAGTACGTGCCCTTTGACGGGTCAAGAGATCTGGCGATAGATGAGGCGGGACGAGAAAGGCTCGCCCAAGGCGTCCTCTCCCTGCGCAGGGACTTTCGTGACATGGTGCTGATCTCGTTTCCCAGGGACGAGGCCCTGAGCGGGGGCTGTCTTGCGGCCGGTCGAGGCTTCTTTCACATAAACGCCCGCGGCGGCGTCGAGCCCTGCCCGTTCTCCCCCTACTCCGACACGAGCCTTGCCGAGTGCTCGCTCGAGGAGGCCCTCGACTCCCCCCTTTTCAGGCGTCTCCGCGAGCGGGGGCTTCTCGAGGGGGATCACGAGGGAGGCTGCGTGCTCTTTGCCAACGAGGGTGAGGTCCGTGCGGCGCTGGCACATGAGGCGGGCGAATGAGCACTCGCGAGCGCATCGTGGACGAGGCGCTGACGCTCTTCTCGACCAAGGGCTATGCCGGAACCACCGTCAGGCACATAGCGGATGCCGTGGGCATCAGGGACGCATCGCTCTACAAGCACTTTCCCAGCAAACGTGCCATATTTGACACCTGCGTCGATGACATGTCCGATCGCATGGGGCAGCTTGGCGCACGACTCGGTATTCTCGCCGGGGACAAGGACCCTCTCTCCCGAGCGCCAGTCGATCTCGAGACGCTTCGGGCGATAACCAAGGAGGCCTTCCTGTTCTATCTGGAAGATTCCTTCGCCTCTCGATATCGTCGCATGCTCGAGCTGGCGCGCTACGACGTGCCGGAGCTTGCGAACCTCTATCGCAACCTCTTCATGGACCAAGCCGTCTCATACCTGAGCGCCCTCATCGCAAAGAGCCCAACCGCGGTCTCGCGCGGGGAAGACGCGCGGGCGGTGGCACTCGAGTACTACGCGGTTCTCTTCTTCCTGCTCTGCCGATACGACCAGGACGAGGCAGGGAGAGATGATGCGCTTGCGCTGCTCGATGCCCACGTGCGTACCTTTGCGAGGATCTATGGGTTGGTAGGCGCTGACTGAGGGTCTTGCACAGGGCCCTATGCGGAGAAGCGAACGATCTCGTCCCTCACGCCACCAAGAACCCCTTCGGCGACGGCAAGATCGCTCTCGTCTGCGTAGAGGCAGCTCGTCAGGGCGCACGAACCCCTGAAGGTCGAGGCGCTCAGCTGGAAGGAAGGGGGTCTCTTCGTGGCGGTGGCGATGAACGCCCCTCTCGTCTCGGTCGAGCCGAACATCAGGCGACCTTCATCGAGAATGCCGAGGTTGGTATAGGAGACCACCGGAACCCCTGCTGATGCGAAGAAGGCCCGCCTCAACGTCGCTCGCGGTAGGACATGCGCGATCGCATGGAACAGCAATGGCCCTTGGAGGCAACCGACGCCCTCCTTCTGCTCTCTCATCTGTCCGGCGACATCGGCAAGCACCTCGTCGAAGCCTTCGTCGTCTCGTATCGTGAGATGGCAGAAGTAGTTGGAGGTCAGGTTGCAGATGCCAAACGACTGTCCGGGATGGCCAAAGCGCCGTAGGTCGACAGGGCAGGGGAGGGTGACGTCCGTGCATCCGGTCCTCTTGCAAAGGGCACGGGCATAGGCCGCCAGGAGCAGGTCGTTGACCGTCGCCCCCATCGGCCTTGCCATATCGGCCGCTGCGCTAAGCGACGAGGCGGCAATCGTGACGCGTATCAGGTGGGCTTCCGCAGGTCCGTTTCCGGACAGGAGCTGCGGCGTTGAGCCCGCACCCACGCCTGCCCCCTTTGAGAGCACGGCGCGCAGCCGATTCTTGGCTCCGAGGTTCTGGGTCACTTGACCGAGGTCTCTCCTCAGGGGGTATCCTCGCACGAGGTCGAGGCCGTCAGAGCCTCCCTCCATGGCCGTGTAGATTCTTGCGAGGAGATAGAGGTACTGCTTGAGACCTGCTCCGTCGCAGAACATGTGGTCGACGACGACGCAGAGGGAGTCAGCCTCGTCCCTGCGTACCACGCCGATGTGCATGCGAGGGCCGGCATGGTGGTCAAGGGGCCTGAGCAGCTCGGAATGCGTAAGAGATGGATCACCGTTGGCATCGATGACACGTACGACGTCGGTGGCATCGCACCCCGCTTCGATCCAGCGTCCGGTCCTCTCGTCAAAGACGCACGAGACGAGGGGAGCGGCGGCGATGGAGACCCCGACCGCATCCCTCAGGAGAGAGACGTCGACGTGCGAACCGAGGTCTATCTCGCAGCGGATGAGAGGGTCATGCTCCTCCCGGTAGAAGGACTGCATAAGCTCGAAGGGCTGTGCCACATGTGGGTATTCTCTTCTCATTCGTCTCACACCCCCTCCGATGGCCCTCGGTAATCTTCGCACAAGGGGCCGTGCAAAAATGCGCTCAATTCCCCATGCGCATCCTCAGGACGACGCCCTCGAAGGGCCTGAGCGCAGGTGCCGTACCATCCCATGCATGAGCGTCATCGTAGCTGTCGAGCAGGACCTCCCACGTGTTCTCGGCGATGAGCCGAGCGACCTCGGGTCCTGTCTCCTCCTCTTTGCCTGAGAAGTTCGAGAGCACGAGAATCGAGTCCCTTTCGGCCATGACCTGCCGTGCGTCCCCAGGCACTCCGACAGGGAGGTTCCCTGAGCGCAGGTAGGCGATCACCGGCACGGAGGCGTCATCGAGAAAGCGGATGCCTCCCGTGGAGATGACGGGCGAACTCTTGCGCAGGACGATGAGCTGCTTGTAGAACGAGAGCACCGAGGAGGGGTCATCGACTTCGGAGGCGACGTTGATGAGTGACTCGTCGCAGGCGGAGGTGCTTTTGGAGGGCTCGATCCACGGGGTGCCCGTCGTGAACCCCATGGTGCGCCCCGCATCCCACTGCATGGGAGTGCGTCCGTTGTCACGTGACCGCTCTGCGATCACGGCGAGCGCCTCGTCGTCGGAGAGACCACGCCGCATGAGGATGTGGTGGTAGTTGAGGCTCTCTATGTCTCGCCACTCATCGAGCGAATCGAAGTGGGCGTTGGTCATGCCCAGTTCCTCCCCCTGGTAGACATAGGGGGTGCCACGCATGAGGTCGCAGCAGGCGGCGAGCATCTTGGCGCTCTCGCGATGAAGCGGGCCGTCGTCGCCCAGGCGCGACACGACACGCGGCTGATCGTGGTTGCACCAGAACAACGCGTTCCAGCCGCCGCCCGCCTGCATGCCCTCCTGCCAGGTCTTGAGCAGATGCTGGAGCTGGGCGATGTCGGGGCATGCGAGAGTCCATTTGTCACCGTTCCCATAGTCGATCTTGAGGTGGTGGAAGCTGAACGTCATCGAGAGCTCGTGACGTGAGGGGCGTGAGTATCCGATGCATTGGTCGAGTGCCGTGGAGGACATCTCCCCGACGGTCACGTAATCGCGAATGCCAGTGCGTCTTATCAGCTCGCCAAGGTACTCGTGGACGTGGGGACCGTCGGTATAGAAGCGTCTGCCGTCTCCCTCGTGGTCGTCCTCGAACGTTGCGGGCTTGGAGATGAGGTTCACCACGTCGAAGCGGAAGCCGCTCACGCCCTTGTCCTTCCAGAACTCGATGACCTGTGCCAGGGCATCGCGCACCTCGGGGTTGTCCCAGTTGAGGTCTGCCTGCGTGACGTCAAAGAGATGCAGGTACCACTTGCCCAGCGATGGCACGTACTCCCAGGCGGGACCCCCGAACTTCGACGTCCAGTTGGTGGGAGCCATATCCGGATCCCCATCCCGGAAGACGTAGTAGTCCTGGTAGCGCTTGTCGCCAGAGAGGGCGCGCTGGAACCACTCGTGCGACGTTGACGTGTGGTTGAAGACCATGTCGAGCATGATCCCCAGGCTCTTCTGGTGCGCCTCGCGCATGAGCTCGTCAAAGTCCGCCATGGTGCCAAACGCTGGATCGATCTCGCGATAGTCTGCCACATCGTAGCCGTTGTCGTTTTGTGGGGAGACGAAGAACGGCGTGATCCAGATGTAGTCGACACCTAGGGATGCGATGTACCCAAGCTTGCTCGTGAGTCCTCTGAGGTCTCCGCGGCCGTCTGCGTTCGAGTCGCAGAACGACTTCAGGTACACCTGATAGACCGTCTTGTCGTCAAAGCCCATAGTGCTTCCTCTTCCTTCGGTTCCGCGCTGGCGCTGACGGCGAGCCGTTGGCGCCAGCGCGGGTAAAGATGCTATCCCTGTATGGTGGAAACTACTTGCCAGCGCCGAAGATTTGGCTGGCCGCTGCGCTCATGTCGATGCCGCCGGCGACCTCGGCGTCCGTGCCGATGCCCTTCTTCTTGCCCACGACGAGAACGAGCACGAACGGAACGACGACCGCGATGAGCATGCAGATGGCGAAGATGCCCATGTACGGTGGCTGGATGGAGAGGATGCCCGGGAGGCCGCCCACCCCGATGGCGTTTGCCGTGACGTTACCGCCCACGCAGACCAGGGCGGCACATGCGGAGCCCGTCATGGCGCAGAAGAACGGGAACATGTACTTGAGGTTCACGCCGAACATGGCAGGCTCGGTGACGCCGAGGTAGCAGGAGATGATGGAGGGGATGTTGACCTGCTGTGCGCGCTCGTTCCTCTTCTGGAGAAGCGCCATACCGAGGACGGCGGAGCCCTGTGCGATGTTGGACAGCGCGATCATGGGCCAGAGCATGGTTCCACCGTAGTCGGCAATGAGTTGCAGGTCGATGGCATTGGTCATGTGGTGAAGTCCGGTGATGACCAGGGGCGCGTAGAAGAATCCGAAGATCGCACCGAAGACGAGCTTCAAGGGGCCGGTGATGCCGGCATAGACGATCGAGGAGATGCCGGAGCCGAGCCACCAGCCGATGGGGCCGAGCACGAAGTGGGCGGCGATGACAGCGAGCACGAGGCTGCAGAACGGGACGACGATCATCGATACCACCGCCGGCGTAATCTTGCGGAAGAACCGCTCAAGGTACCCGAGCGTGAGCGCGGCGAGGATGGCGGGAATGACCTGGGCCTGGTAGCCAATCATGCGGACCTGGAAGTACTCGA
>Ga0268359_10994_pt1 | contig 11345 bp, 19 predicted proteins | sample BioMet11_FD_194416 | JGI IMG/M metagenome (GOLD analysis project Ga0268359, IMG submission 194416) | Sewage microbial communities from Oakland, California, United States - Biofuel 11 (PacBio Assembly) | ecosystem: Engineered > Wastewater > Sewage > Unclassified | place: USA: California | collected...
GGGGAGTCTCATGAGGCGGACACTGCCCAAAAATCTGCTCTTCAAACTTTTTCCGTTTTTCCGTTTTTCCGCCCCCGGGGAGGTGGACGTGAGGGAATGTCTCCGTCGCGTTATCCCCTGCAATAAATTGATATCTGTAACATATTGTCAGCATATAAGAGGACAGGCGAATGTTGTTTTCAAACTAGTCCGAAAGATATTACCATATGGCAGAATAGTTTGAACTTGATTTTCAAACTATATTTCAAAATTGCTTTTTTTATAACTACTGGCACATCAGTTCATAAGTTGGTCGTGTGTGCCTTGAAGTCTCGACAGTCCAGTTCCGATGTGAGTTCGGATGGACTTGCTACCCCAAAGCAGTCCAAGGCTAAAAATAGAAACCTTCTCCGTAAACCCTGTTGCGTCGTACTCATCGAACGCTATGGTCGGAGAGGCGCATACCGTCACGGAGCGATCCGGGTGGGGGAGTTGCTGATGCCGAGGCGCTGGCCCGTTTTCCTGCCAGGATTAGACCATGCTGGCCCGTACGCCGGACGAGAACCCGACCGTTTGAAGTCCGTGGCCCACAAGCCCTCAAGGGCGCTTCCCATGGGTATGGAAGCGTTCCTGGCGTGCGCGGCGACGAGGTATGGGACGGCGCTGACGTGATTGTCGATATGACCAAGGGAAGTCTCCTTGTCCCCGCCGCCGGCAAAAGGCGTGAGGACCTTGGGACAACGAGATGGCTGCGTATCCGTAAGGGATACACCGGAGTGACGCTTCGCCGCCAGTAATCAAGCAATATTTGAAATATAGATCGCAGATTCAAGATAAAAGACTACCTACGCCATCAAAAAAACTTCGCTATTGCGAATAAACCACACAAAAATCCGCTTTTCCAAAGAAAAGCACCTCTACATGCGTCACTCCGGTGCCGCTGGATGCGGGACAACCGCCTGTCCAGTGGCAAAACGGGGGTCGGAACTGGCAACAGTCCTGGCCTATCGTAAGGCCGCGTGCCGTAGCCCTGTCTGGGGCCTCGGCATAGGGCTGGAACTGGTCTCTTCGGGGATTGCTTGGCTGCGGCTGGAGCGATCCCCTTTTTTTGGGTCTCGGTTCTGCCAGCGCTTGGCCTCGTGACCACTCCAGCCAAGCTAGGGTATTTTCTCCGTATTTACCCATTAAATACTGGAGGATGTACAAATGGACGACAGCTGGAACCTGATTTTCTCGTACACCCGCGCCCAGGCCATCGAGGACGGCGTTTTGATCGACGTGACCGCCCAAGCAAAGGAGACCGGTTTCAAATTCCACACCGTCGTCACCGACAATCTGTTCCACACCTACCTCGAGCCGCCGGCCGGGCTGGAAGGCGAGGGGCAAAGCGTTTCCGGGCGGCTCCATGATCTCTTCACGCTTCTGCGAACGGCCATCCTCGGCCAATCCGCTACGGATTACCTCGAGCTTGACGTCCTGTTCCTGATGGCCCCGGCGCGACACGAGCGTGTTCGGATCATCGCCGTCGTCGGCCCTGGTGACCACGGAGAGCCGGTCATGACTTGCATGCTCGAAGGCGACGATTGATGCTACAGCATGGCGCTTGCTTGCCGACAGGCCAGTCAACATGCGCTCAAGCTATTTCAGCCGCCCATGGCCTCCTGGGAGCTTTCCCCTTGGCTGACTCCGTCCTTGGCCCCGGCCAGGGCCCTAGAATCCCCCCTCCTGCGAGTTCGGGGCGGTCCCTGGGGTTTCCTATCCCCCAATCCCAAATTCCAGGAGAATCCCGCTCCGGCCCAAAGCCGCTTTTGGAGCTACCGACACCTGCGTCAACATGCACTATTTTCGTAAAAATCGCGTTTTTTTGCGCTATTTTGGCATAATTAAGCTGTAAATACAGATATTTATTACAAAATAACCTCAAAAGGAGCCCTCCATGGCCAAGAAGCACGAAGCCACTGAGACCGAGTCCACCAGGATTGAATCCCGGTATCAACCCGGCCTGCTGCGTCAATGTATTTCCGAGAACCTCTCGGCAGATTCCATGATGGAGCGGCTGGGCATCCTGCACAAGCAGACCTTGCGCAAGCACTTGCTCCGACTCATGGCCGAGGACAAGACCTTCTACGACATTGAAGGCCTCTTCCTGCGCGGCAGCAACCTCCCCAAGGTCAATCCGAAGGGCAGGCTGACGCTTAACCTGCGCGGCATCATCATCGCCGGCCAGGAGGTACGCGAAGGTGATGTCTTTCAGCTCCAGATCGAGGAAGACCGCATCGTCCTTACCCGAGGATGAACCTCAACCGAGGGGTCCGGCCGCAAGGCATGGACCCTTCTCTCTTTCGGAGCGTCTCGCTGCCGGCTAGCCCGGTGCTGACGCCGGCAATCTCCAAAGCCGCTTTCTTACATAAGAAGCGGCTTTGGGCCAGAATTTCCGAGAAAAGCTTTAAGATTCAACTAGATAGCTGGATTTGTGCCGCCGACCGAGGCCCCGGTCCCATTTCGAAAGCTCGGTTTGATCCTTCCCCAAAGAAAAACATGCTTTCCAGGAGGTAGCTCCATGCGAGTGGACCCGTTCATCGAGACGCGAACTCTTCGCTCGATCAAAAGACTTTTGGCTGACAGTCCGAGAGATAAGCTGCTGTTTGTCATGGGCATAAATTCCGGCTTGCGGGTTCAAGACCTGCTGGCTCTCCGGGTCGCCGCCGTGCGCGGCTTGAAGCTCGGTGACCGCATCTCCATCCAGGAGAAGAAAACCGGCAAGCCAAACGTGCTCATCGCCAACAAGGAGATTCTGTCGGCCCTGGAGGAATACCTCGCCGTCGCCCCGACCGAGGACAGGCACTTACCTGTTCAAAAGCCGCAAGACGGCGAACTCGCCCCTGACCACCCTGACCGTCACCAAGAAGGTGAAGGCGTGGGCCGCCGCCATCAACCTCAAAGGCAACTTTGGCGCGCATTACCCTGCGCAAGACCTGGACCTACCACCAACGTCGTGAATTCGGTGTGTCCTGGGAGGTCTGGCCAAGCGGCTTGAACCACTCAAGCCCATCCGTGACTCGGCGCTACCTCGGAATTCAAGACGAGGAGGTGGAGGAGGTGCTGATGAATTCCCTCTAACATACCGTTTCAACAACATTTATCAAACAGGGGTCGTTGTGACAGCCACGGCTCGTCAGGGCGACCCATTTTTTTCTTGGCAAGGACTAAATAGGCTTTTCGTATACAGATAAGATACTGATTTAAAACAATTAAATTCTTAAATAGCACGAAATTTAATTTTTTATGCAAATAAATATCGGACTCCGAATGATCAAACGAAGGCGAAGAGTGTTTCACAAAGAGTTGCACAGAGATCAAGCAACTTGAGAACGGACGTTTATCTGCAATATCGGATTACCTAGGATGCGATAGGGCGAAACTTACAGTAGAAAATGACCCATGTCGGTAGGGCCATTTTTAACATCAGCGAAAGCTGCCGAGTACTGCGGATATAGCGCGAGACGCTTTCGGGCACTTGCACAGGAATTCTGCATTCCTAAGTACGGTCCTCACCAAAACAGATTTCGCGTTAGCGACCTAGATGCTTTTATGCAAGCTCCAAGCGCTTTTTTAAATGGTGCGGCTTCTGAAACCCGAACACCCTTGAAGTTGGAGGTTTAGGAAAATGTCTGTCCACAAGCGAAACAACAACGACACCTATTACGTGGCGTACCGGGACGAAAATGGCCGGCAACATACAAAGACTTTTGGCAAAGGGCGAGCTGCGAAGCGTGATGCCGAGAAGTTCGACAAGCAAGTGAAGGGGGCGAGGGCGGTAGAGACTGGCTCTCCCCCGCCAACCACTGAACCGCCGGTAGCCGCTTCAGGCAAGATATACCTGGACCAGCTGGCCCAGATGTACATTAGCACCCGGAAGGTTGAAGGGACGACGGTGAAGACCCTCGGCGAAATCAAGTCGTTCCTGGAAAAACACTTCATCCCGGTATTTGCCCAGCGACCGGTGGAAGAAATACGGTACGACGAGATCATGACGATCATGGGCAAAGCCTACGCCAAGCATTCCCCCGTCACGCGTGGGCGGTATCTGTCCTACCTGAAGACCGTCTTCCAGTTCGGGGTCAAGCAGGATCTCATTGAGAAGAACCCGCTGCGACACTGGAGGAAAGCGAAAGAGCACCCCCGGGACACCAAGCTGACCTTCGAGGACCTCATGAAGATCAAAACGGTCGCGGCCCCGCATCTCGCCTGGGCCATCGAGGTCGCCTTGGAACCTCGGCGTCCGAACCGGGGAATCCGAACTCTTCGCCCTGAAATGGATCGATGTCGAACTGGGCTCAATCGACGATCAGGGTCTTTCGCCACCAAAACACAGTCGGCTAGGGTCATTCCGGTTTCATCAGAGTTCCTGGCGCGGCTCAAAGCATATGCGGGCAAAGGCCCAGACCGAATTCCTCATCGAGTACAAGGGCAAGCAGGTCAAGCAGTTCCGGCAGTCGTTCCAGTCGGCCTGCAAACGCGCTGAAATCCCTTACCACGTGGTCCTCTATGATATACTTCACCTTTTCGCCACGACCCTCCTTCGCGAGGGCGGGACCTTGTCCGCCGTCAGCAAGCTCATGGGCACTCGTCGGTTCACATGACTGCCAACCAGTATTATCATTACTCGGTGATGAAAAACGGCGCACCATCATGAAGCTGCCCAGTCTGTGTGGACCAGAGGACCGCCGCCGGCGGTGCCCGCCGGACAAGCCGAAAGGAGAAGGGGCAAAAGTAGTGTCATTCGGGGGAGGAAAAAAGAAATCTGCCCTTGGTGACCTCGGTGCGGGCAAGAAAGGTCAAGTCGGCTGAAGCCGATTTTCCAGCGAAAAACGCACGGTTTTGTTTATCTGCATGAACACAAGTTGATATACCTGGACGGACTCCGGGCTACGCTTTAAGAAGGCGGTCATAGAGCGCCCACCTCCAAATCAAGCCCCTCGTGGCTCGCACCTGCTGCCCCCTGCCTTTTGTATCTGGACCCCGGTCTCGGCTGGTTTCCCTAGCCCTGCCGAGGACTACCTGGATCGGGCGCTAGACCTCAACGAACTGCTCATCAGCAACCCTGCCGCGACATTTTACGTCCGGGCTAGCGGCGACTCCATGCGTGACGCCGGCATCCAGTCGGGGGACATCCTGGTCGTCGATCGGGGCCGTCGAGGCTCGGCCAGGGAAGATCGTCATCGCCGCCGTGGACGGCGAACTGACAGTCAAGCGTCTGCGCGTCAAGGAAGGTAGGCTTTACCTCGCTCCAGAGAATCCTGCCTACCCCCTTCTCGAAGTGTCTCCCGAGGCATCCTTCGAGATTTGGGGTGTCGTGACCTGCGTCATCCACCGGACCTAAAAAATGCCGCCCCGCCGGATTCTGGCCCTCGTGGACTGCAATTCTTTTTACGCCGTCGCTGCGAGAAGGTCTTTGCCCACTGCGCTCGCCAACAAGCCCGTTGTCGTGCTTCAAACAACGACGGCTGCATCATCGCCCGCTCGGCCGAGGCCAAGGCCCTAGGCATCCCCATGGGTGAACACAGCCTTGAGTGCCCGGGAGCTTTTCCGTCGCCACGGCGTGGCACGTCTTTCGTCGAACTACACGCTTTACGGAGACCTCTCGGCCCCGGGTAATGAAGACCCTGGCGACATTCACCCCCCGCCTTGAAGTCTACTCCATTGATGAGGCCTTTCTGGACCTGACAGCATGCCCGATGATGTTCTGGCTTACAGCCCGACATATTCGGGAAACCGGCGGCGCTGGACCGGTATTCCTGTCGCTGTTGGGCTTGGGCCGACCAAGACGTTTGGCCAAGATCGCCAATAAGTTGGGGAAAGAAAGACCCGGCCCTGGGCGGGGTACTGGACTCGGCACGTATCCCGATCCTGACGCGATCCTGGAGCAGGTGGCGGTGGGAGATTCTGGGGCATAGGCCGACGCTACGCCACTATGCTCGAACGCCACGGCGTCGTGAACGCCCGTCAGTTTAGGAACCTGCCTCGGGATTGGGTCAAAAAGAAGATGACCGTCGGTGGCCTCCATACCTTGCTCGAACTCCAAGGCATCCCTTGCATCGATTTGGAGGCAATGGCCCCGGCAAAGAAGTCAGTCACCGCATCGAGGTCGTTTGGGCAGCCTGTGACCAGGATCGAGGGAAATGCGCGAAGCCCTGGCTGTCTATACCTCCCGGGCCGCTGAACGGCTCCGCAAAGCCCGCATGGTCGCCAACGGTGTGACCGTGTGGGGTCCAGACCAATACTTTTATAGAGGGCGAGCCTCAGTATGCCAATTCGGCCTTTGGCGCGTTACCAGGGGCCTCGGCACATACCGGTTGAAATCCTCAAGATTGCTTTACAGGTCCTGGCAGCGGATATTTCGCAAGGGGTATCGCTACAAAAAGGCGGGGGGGTGATGCTTTCCGGCTTGGAGCCCGTCGGGTGTCACCAGCTTTCGCTCCTCAGCCCGGTACCGACTTCTGACCCGAAAGCAGACCGTCTCATGGAGGTTATGGACCAAGCAAACGCCCGTTGGGGGCGGGATATGATTCGTCTTGCCGCCTGCGGCATCAAGCAAGACTGGAAGATGAAACAGGCAGCCCGGTCACCGCACTACACCACCTGCTGGGAGGAATTGCCGGAGGTGAAGGCGTAGGGGCGTAATCGGGGAGCCGTCTGCCTTCACACGGGACAGCATCTGCTCGAATGTTATCCAAAATTCCATCGTAAAAACGTATGGTTGGCCAAGATGTTATCCAGGAAGGTTATCCAGAAAGATAACGGGGCCAAGCCAGAACTGACTTAACCCCCGTGAAATCTTTATGGTGCGCCCGGCAGGATTCGAACCTGCGGCCGTCTGCTTAGAAGGCCGAACTAGGATTTGCAACTATCTAGAATAACTTGATTTTATTCGATAAAAGATAACATCCAGCGGCTAAAACGACCTAAACAAGCCCACAGACGGTTATCCAGAGGTTATCCAAAATCCCCCAGGTTATCCACCTGCAGTTTGCCCTGTGCGCGGCCGCCGGCGACAGAGGAGCGGGGCCCTCCCTACCTGGTTGATAGAGATAGGGAAGGTTGCCGGCGTGAAAGTGGCCGAGCCGACTCAAACACTTCTCCAAACACCTTCATATACTTTGATTTTTTGCTCACGAGGTGCAAGACGTTCACTGCGTTCATGGCGTGATGTGGACAAGCGTGTGGACCCGCCGATTGCTCGGCGAGGTGAACTCGAGGCGCCTTGCCCCCCCAATGACACCGGCTAATTGGGGACAAAATTCCTGTTGCTATTAAACAAAAAACATCCATGTCAAACAATCGGCTATGACCTACCCACAACCATGTCGATTCTGTGATCCAACTCGCTCCACCAGCACTTGGAATGCTCTGCTTTCCAATAAACATGAAAACACAACCCTCTATAGGGTCTGAATCTATGCGGGGAATTTCCACGATCTGGTATTGTATCACACTCTCAGGTAGCCCCTTGTTAAAATTGCTTCCACCTGTATCGCCCTTTGCTCGTGGATAGTATTTATGATAAATATTTTCGAGTGTGGTCTGTGGCGAAAGCAAGCGGTGAACTATTGGCATAACGTAATGGAAGGCATAGTTGTCAATATCTTTTTGGTTGTCTGGGTATTCGTGGCCGTCTGGTTGAATTACAATTATTGCGCAACCAAGTGGATGTAAAATTGGCACTGAAACCCTAAACTCAGCCAGTGTATTTTTAAACGTTTTTCTATTTCATCTTTGAATTTTATTGAACCTCCGCTTTTCAATGGAGGTGGGCCAAGATTTATGCAGCTAGAAAATGAGAGAATTTGGTTGCGTTGAATTTTGTATATTTCGGCCAGCAAGGGATTTCGGAGAAAGTTATCCATACAGCAGTATCGTAAACATCCAAAAATTAAAATTTATTGTCTCAAGCATCTCTCCTTGCCTGGTATGGTCCTGAATGTATTTCATTGCTCTGACTGAGTCATTACCTAGGATGTCACGACAATCTTCCGGATTAAATTCATGGTCAAAACAAAAGTGTTCGCGATTAGTGTTCTCTGAATCTTTGTCATTCCAATATAGCATCTGCAAGTCGGAGACGACATGCCTAAGTCTGTCAATGGTAAGTCTTATATGTGGCTCATGCTCGGTGACATAATAATTTACAGTCAAAAATTTAATCTGAGAGTCGTCTTTAATCAAAAGCGATCTTTTCCTTTGGTCTGTTCTTGCTCCAAAATACAATAAGTCTATGTAGCCTTTTGGGATTCTGTGAGCGCTTGTGGAGTTCACCCGATTTTGTGGAGACTTTTCGACTTGAACTCTCAGGAAGCGAGAGCATGCATCCTTTCGTAAGCCAAAGGCGACATGTAGTCGAGAGCAGAATGTCGCCGATGGGTATTGTACCAGCCTTCGATGAAATCAAACACGGCCAGTCTGGCCTCCTGTCTTGACCGAAAGGAGTTTTGCCAGAGCAGTTCGCACTCAAGCGAGGCGAAGAAGCTCTCGCACAGGGCATTATCAAAGCAGTCTCCGACAGTTTCCCATGGATTGGCGTACGTTCAATGTACGGCAACAGCTCCCGAACGAAAAGATGTATATTGTGACCCTTGATCAGAGTGATGGACCACTTCTGAAGGATTACGTTGTTGCACCGCCATGGTGAGAGCCGCAAGCACCAAGTCCGTTTTCATATGGCTGGCCATGGCCCAGCCCACAACCCTGCGGCTAAAAACATCCAGAACCACCGCGAGGAAAGGAAACCTTCCCACGTCGGGATATACGTGATGTCAGCCCACCCAAGCCGGTTCGGAGCCGGTGCGGTAAATTCCCGTTTTACCAAGTCCGGAGCTGGGTGTGCTTTTTCCTGACGCACAGTCGTACGAATCCAACGCCGACGACTCACTCCTTGAAGCCCTTGCGAACGCATGAGGCGGGCCACGCGTTTCTGACTTACCGCAAAGCCTTGGTCCGACAGCTCGGCATGGACGCGTGGGCGCGCCGTATGTACGCCGGGATGAACAATGTATCTTGCGGATCAGCGCGGTAGAGTTCAGTGTCAGCAACTTTCCGCCGTGAAGGAGCCCGATTTCTCCACGCATAGTAGCCGCTGGGGGAGACGCCCAAAACGCGGCACAACGTGGAAACGCTATACGTGGCCTGATTTGCCATCACGAACCCGAACGCTTCCGCGTGGTCGAGTCGGCCTCCTTGGCGAACCAGGCCGCGGCTTTTGACAAGATCTCACGCTCTTCGCGGAGCTGCTTGTTTTCTCGGCGCAATCTTCGAAGCTCGTCCCATTCCTGGGAGGTCAGTCCATCATGGCGGAGACCATCGTCGCGATCTGCTTGCTGCACCCAGTTGCGGATCGTCTGACCGGAGGGCTCGAATTCCTTGGCCAGATCCTCAGGGCTGCGGCCGGAGCGAACCAGATCGATCATCCGACTACGGAATTCCGGGGGATACGGGGGGCGTTTCGACATCGTGAACCTCTCCTTCTCAAAGGATTATCTGTCCACGAAATCGGGTCAACTCCACTTGGGGCATTTTTTTTGGTCAACCGCAATGTCAATCTTCAAGGCGACATTTGACCTGTATGGCCTCCTATTCAACCTGCTCATGGTGGCTTTTACTGTTTCTTGGAAGTCATTTTTGTCTTGTTCGCTAATATGTCCATACCCTTTAGGTTTATTTTCAAAATAAAAATGTAACCGGCGATAGCGTCTTTTCCTCCATAGATGAACTTGACCCTCAAATGATTCAAAGTATTCTTTTTTATTCACGATGACATTCCTTGTTGGCACGTTTGGCTCGCCCTAGACTCTCATTACTCCTCGAACTCGGCATTTTTGAACCGAAGTACGTTACAATTTTCTTTAACCGCCCGCTGAACTCCATCATCAAACCCAGACGACGAATCCGCCCGGATCTCAACAGCGATTTCAACCTTCACTCCGGGACGAGAGGTAAACTGCAAAAGGACCTCGTCGACCAAGTCGGAAAACTGTTTTTGGCCAGGATCGGGTCAAGGTCAATACTGCCATAAAATTGCTTTTTGGTAGGTCGCTGAGTGGCACTGCCATTAACGATGGGGCTTGGGATGGTAATGTTCCCAGTGCCGACCGTATAACCTCCGTCGGTTGAACCAGGCGTGGTCTCGGGAGGTGAGGGGTGTCCAGCTTCCTCGGCAGCACGCTGGTCTTCGATTTGCTGCTTGTACGCGGCGGCGGTAGCTGGCTCGATCAAGAGCAAGGCATCATCGAGGAAAAGCATGGGGCATGTGCCAAAGGTGAAGCCAATATAGCGGTCATCCTCTTTGCCCTGCGCGAAACCGAAGAAGTCCAGGCTTACCGCGCCCGCTCCCATGGTATTCTTGAAGACGGCCTCGTCCTTCAGTCGGGGCAGGTACAACTGCTGGCAGGTTTGCTGCCAGACGCTGAGGGCACCGACTTCCTTGGCGTCATCCTTCCAAAACCAGTCTCTGAGCATCTTAGCTAGGTGGATCGGGGCCCACTCCGTGATCAGGATTTCGTTCTCCTTGAGCACGCGCTCGATTTCCTGAGTCAGATGCGGGGGTTCCAGCGTTTATCTGAAATTGCTCCCACTTTACATCGGACACCCCTCTGCCGGGGCGGCCTCCTGCATTGGTGCGACCAGCCACTTGTAGGTTTCGCGGACCATCCGACGCAGAGCCTCTTCAGCGCCATTAAGGCTCTTACCGGCTTGCTGTGCCTGGAATTGGTCCAGGTTGAGCTTCATCTCCTTGATGTCGCTAACGATGGACTGCCAAGCCAGGGCTGATCGGACCTGATCCTTGAGCCGGCCGACGCTTGTCGCCATCTGGGACCAAGAAATATGAGCGATTCTGCTTGAAGCGGGCTGGTCGCCACGGGTCTTGAGAATCTGCCCAGCGTGTTCGAGTGCAAAGCTTGGCCCTGACTTGCTAAGGCAGCATCGGGAGGGAGCACCACAAGCGCAGTTGCCAGTCATCGGGGATGTCATTGCTTCCCGTGAAAATATGGATGCCGCTAAAAACCCCGTTCCCATGAAAGTTTTTTGACGTGGTCTCGAATGAATGGGAAGATATCTTCCTTGTCCTGGAAGCGGCGTTTACGGTCCTCCATCTCTCGGGAAGGTTTGGACGGGTATCAAACCAGAATCGATCCTGGCCGCTGTTGAGGTAGTGGAGTCGGTCGACCAGACGACGCAAGCGTCCTTGTAGAGACCGACTTGTTGCCCTGGATGTGCCGCCCCAAGCGTATCCTCTCCACTCCGATGCCGCGCACCATCTGATTCGGTGTACTGGGGCGCTGCCCAAAAATATCGTCCTGGCTGAACGGCGG
>Ga0268359_13015_pt1 | contig 11338 bp, 9 predicted proteins | sample BioMet11_FD_194416 | JGI IMG/M metagenome (GOLD analysis project Ga0268359, IMG submission 194416) | Sewage microbial communities from Oakland, California, United States - Biofuel 11 (PacBio Assembly) | ecosystem: Engineered > Wastewater > Sewage > Unclassified | place: USA: California | collected...
GGAAGGCGAGAAGGTCCTCGCTCATCCACACCACATGGCGAATGGGGTCGAGCCTGACGAGACGCCCGCGCATGGGTCGCGTCTGCACCTTGCCGGGAACCTTGTCGGTGATGCCCGCCATCGAGGACGCCTGGTCGACGATCATCTGGGCGTTCTTGGCAAAGACCGCCGATGCCCACTTCATGAAGGTAAGGCGCCTCTGGTCGTAGCTGCCAACCTGGATCACGAAGATGTTCACGAGGCTGATGTCGGCATGGACGGTCACCGTTGTGTTGCCACGCCCGCGCGCTGCATGGCGGAGCTTCCTGCTGCTATCCTCGGGATAGACGCGAATCATGAAGGGGCGTCCGAGCAGGTAGGCAACGTCACCGGTCTGGAATCGACACTCGAGCGAGTTCGTCTTCGAGAAGTGCCTGATCATTTCGGCGCGCATGTCTCGGATGCTCGGGAGCCGTTCGTTCACGAAGGCGACAAGCTCCTCGGGAGGGGTCTTGAGGCCGGCCGAGACAAACGGCTTCGCCTCTGGTGGCTCGAACGCGATGAAGACGTCGGGCGAGGCCCCACGGAACACGCGCGCGTCAATCCCATCAAAGTGAATCTGCTCGATCTGCCGCGCCTGGCTGGGGACTGGTTTGCCGGCGTCGATATCAGGGCTGCTCATGAGCGCACCTTTCCCTTGGGTGCCGTTGAGAGCCGGGCGAGGCAGGGCAGACAGCCGACGCCCGGAGGCGGTGGTGCCGGCATTGCGCGACAATCCAACGATACAAGCCTAACGTACTTGGGGCCAGCCATGGTGTTGATCCATCCCCGAACGGTAGGCCCCGCTCGCCTATGCTCACCTACGCCTGCCAGCGAGACGCGCGGACGCGTCTCGCACATGGGTATTGTTAGTGCAATGGAATGGCGTGGCGGAAGTGCGGCGTCCTGCACGCAGGTCGCCAGGCCCACCGCTGCGCCCCGCCCTGTACGCGTCTCCCTAGCTAGGGATACGCACCGTCCGAGGAGGTAGCTATGGGTGAGACCGTGACCGGTAAGGTCAAGAACGTGGTCCTTGTGGGCCAAGGCGGCGTGGGCAAGACCATGCTGGCCGAGGCCATGCTTCACCTGACGGGCAAGACCACCAGGCTGGGAGGCCACGCCGGCACCAAGCCCACGCTGGATTACGATGCCGAGGAGGGCGAGCGCGGCTTCTCCATCTCCACCACCGTCGCCCCCATCATCTGGGATGATACGCGGGTCAACGTGCTCGATGCGCCGTGCTACCCCGATTTCGTGGGCGACGCCTACGCAGCCATGAGCGTCTGCGAGACGGCCCTCTTCATGGTCGACGCCTCAGGAAGCGTGGGCACGGTCACCACCCGCCTGTGGTACGCCTCCGAGGACCTTTCCATGGCACGCGCGATCTTCATCAACCGCGTCGATCGTCCTGACGCCGACATCGAGACGACCATGGCGGTGTTGCGGGAGCGCTTCGGCAACAACCTCGCGCCCGTCACCATTCCCATGGGTGTAGGTGATGACTTCTCCGGCGTCGTTGACGTCGTGCACATGAAGGCTCGCCATCTCGAGAACGGCAAGGTCGTCGTCGAGGACATCCCCACCGCGTACGCAGACGCCGCCGACGAGGCGCGCGCGCAGCTCACCGAGCTGGTCGTGGAGGCCGACGACGAGCTCATGATGAGGTATCTCGAGGGCGAGGTCATCACCCAGGACGAGCTCGAGGGTCTTCTCGGCAAGGCGTTTGCCGCGCGTGTCTTCGTGCCCGTCTTCGCAGGTTCCTGCGTGCGTGAGGAGGGCGTCGTCTCGTTCATGGACGCCGCCGTGGCCTGGTTCCCCACGATGGCCGACTTTGGTCGCATCCCGCTTGTCAACGGCGAGCAGCTTGACATCTCCCCGGATGACGACCGCCCCGTTGCCTTTGACTTCAAGTCTCTCAACGACCCACAGAACGGCCGCTTCTCCTTCCTCAAGATTCTGGCCGGTACCGTCACCACCGGCATCGAGCTCATCAATGCGCGCACGCGCAAGGCCGAGCGCCTCAGTCACATCTACCTCATGACCGGACGTGACACTGACGAGGTCCCGTCGGCGGCAGCTGGCGACATCGTCGTCGTGCCCAAGCTCGAGGCCATGACAGGGGACACCCTCTCCGTCACCGGTAAGGTCGAGGCGGCCGCCTTCCGCTTCCCCAACTCGCTCTATCGTATTGCCATCGAGCCCGACTCCCGGGGCACCGAGGGCAAGCTGTACGCATTCCTCGAGAAGGCCGCCGACGCGGATCCCACCCTCAAGGTCGAGCGCGACGAGGATACCGGTCAGACGGTCATCTCGGCCATCGGTGAGGCGCAGGTCTCCGTGCTTCTCGATCGCCTCGAGGATCGCGTGGGCGTCACGGCGCATACCGTCGCGCTGCGCATCCCCTATCGCGAGACCATCCGGCGCGTCGCCTCGGCACAGGGGCGCCACAAGAAGCAGACGGGCGGTGCCGGTCAGTACGGCGACTGCTGGCTTCGCGTCGAGCCCAATCCCGGCAACGGCTATGAGTTCGTGGACGAGGTCGTGGGTGGTCACATCCCGCGTGGTTTCATCCCTGCCATCGACAAGGGCGTCCAGGAGGTCCTGCGCGAGGGCGTCCTCGCCGGCTATCCGATGATTGACATCAGGTGTGCCGTCTACGAGGGCTCCTACCATCCGGTCGATTCCAACGAGATGGCCTTCAAGACCGCCGCGCGCATCGGCTTCCAGAAGGCCGTCGACCAGGCCGAGCCGGTTCTGCTCGAACCCATGGCACATCTCGTGGTCACCGTCCCCGAGAGCTACGCCGGCTCTGTCATGGGTGACGTCTCCGCCAGTCGCGGTCGCGTCGAGGGTATGGAGGCGGCGGGCATCGGCGAGACCAAGGTCTCTGCCACGGTGCCGTACGCCGAGGTCGCCGACTACGCCACCCGCCTGCGTTCGCTCTCTCGTGGTACGGGAGAGTTCGAGCTCGAGATGACGGGTTACGAGCAGGTGCCCCACGACGTGCAGCAGAGGCTTGCCCAGGAGTACCAGGAGCGGCGTGCCGCCGGGCAGAAGTAGGCCTGACGACAAGGGGTACCGAGAAGAACGTAGAATCGGCGGCTGCGCGAAGACGTGCGGTCGCCGATTGTTCTGCCCCTTGAGGCGCACGGGCGCATTCGCGATGCTCGCCTGCACGGAGTTAGCTGGCAGCTAAGGAATCTCAAGAGTACCTGAACTATATTTGGCCCATCGGGGCAAACTATAGGAAGGAAACTCATGAAGAGACGAGAGACGGCCACATGCGTGGCGAAGGTTGCCGCTGCCGCGCTTTGCGCGGTTGCGCTTGTGCTCGGGCTTCCAGCGTGCGGCCGCTCGGGTTCGAGCGACCAGTCGTCCAGCGCGACTTCCGAGGAGGACAGCTCCTCGTCGACGACCGCCTCAACCACCACGACTACGACGAACGCCGACAGCGAGACAACCTACGAGGACATCTACAACGAATACACCCAGAAACTGCAGGATGCGACACCCGGCCTCATCGACGAGTACAACCAGGAGGCAGCGGCCAACACCGACGGTATGACGGGGTTGGCGACCATCTGCAACAAGAAGATATCAGAGCTCGCCAAGATCAACACGGAAGGCACCAAGAAGATGGCCCAGCTCATGTACACCTCCGGTAATGGTTCGTACCAGGACTACGAAGACTGGGCGATGAAGCTCAGCGACGTCTACACGACGGAGGCGCAGAAGATAACCGATGCCTATACGAGCTCGGCTATGTAGCTGCACGGCGACCGCGGACGACACGGCGTCCGCGGTCGCCAAGTGCGATGAAAAAGTTTTCCAGGCTTTCAGCAAGACTCGAGAGCACCCCGTCTCTGCGAGCCATTCTCGGTAGCTCCTAGCGAAAATGGCTCGCGGGGAGTTTGGCTCTTCTCAGCAACGTTTGTACCTGCGGGGACCTTAATCGTCATCTCTATGCGATTATGGCTCCCGGGAGACGGGCCCTGTACCTGCGGAAGCCATAATGACTAACGTCATCCGAGGAGCCAAAATCCCTTCGTGTCGCCGCAACGGACTTCTCTTCTGCCGTGATGCCGCAACTCTGCGCTTCTCGAAGAGACGCCTCCGCCGTCCTCGAAATCGGCTATCTTCTTTGTAGCAGAATACCTCGTGCCCTGCGCGGTCAATGCTTGTCCGACCCTCCGCGCGCGCCTTGTCGAAGGGAAGCCACATGCTTACCGCAGTACAGCTCAAGCCTGACGTGTATTGGGTGGGTGGAATCGACTGGAATGCCCGCAGCTTCCACGGATACACCACCGAGGATGGCATCACCTACAACGCGTACCTCATCATCGACGAGAAGGTCACGCTCATCGACACCACCAAGGCCACCTTCAGGGACGAGCTTCTCGCTCGCATCTCGAGCGTAATCGATCCCGCCAGGATCGACGTCCTCATCGCCAACCACGTGGAGATGGACCACTCGGGCAACGTGCCCACCATCAAGGAGGTGGCCCCGAACTGCGAGGTCTACTGCTCCGCCCCGCAGGGCGTGAAGGGCCTCACCGCCCACTACGGCGACCTGGGTTATCACGGTGTCAAGACCGGAGACACGCTCTGCATCGGCAAGCGTACGCTCTCCTTTGTGCAGACGCCCATGGTCCACTGGCCCGATAACATGGTCACCTATGACGGCTATGACAAGATCCTCTTCTCGAACGACGCCTTTGGTCAACATTTTGCCAGCTCGGCCCGGTTTGATGACGAGAACGACCTCGGCGAGGTGATGAGGCAGGCGCGCAAGTACTACGCCAACATCGTGCAACCCTATGCGATGCAGGCACGAGCTGCGATCAAGTCCGTCCGCGGGCTTGGTGCCGACGCGATCGACATGATTGCTCCCGCCCATGGCGTCGTGTGGCGCAGCCACGTGGCTGACATCCTCGATGCCTACGAGACGACCTACTCCTCTGGCAAGGTGGAGGAGAAGGCCATCGTGGTCTACGACTCCATGTGGAACTCCACCGACAAGATCGCCCATGCCATCGTCGACGCGTTTCTCGCCAAGAAGATTCCGTGCCAGCTCATGGATCTCAAGACCAGCCACACCTCGGATTGCATGGACGTCTTTCTCGACTGCAAGTACGTCTGCGTCGGTTCGCCCACGCTCAACTCGCAGATGCTCCCCACCGTGGCGGCGTTCCTCACGTACATGCGTGGGCTCTCGCCCAAGAACGGCAATCGCGTCGGGCTCGCCTTTGGGTCGTTTGGCTGGGCACCCCTTGGTCCCAACGGCGTGCAGAAGGTCATGGAAGAGACGGGCTTCCGGCTGCCTGCCGGCAAGGCCTTCACCATCAACTGGATTCCGGGCCCAGAGATGGGACAGCAGGTCAGGGAGCAGGTCGACATGCTCGTCGAGGCGTAGCCGCGACGTGGGAAATGATCCCGCAGCGACGTCAGCGTGCGGATTGCAAGGTGACCACAGAAGGGGAGAGGGCTATGCGGGCTTCGAAGGTGTACTGGTGCGATTTGCGCACGCACGGGCGCACGAGCCGGCTGGAGAAGCTCGAGCACCTGTTGCGCGCGGCCGGTCTGGCGGACATGGACCTGGAGAATAGGTTCGTGGCAGTAAAGATGCACCTTGGCGAGCCAGGCAACCTTGCGTTTCTTCGTCCCGCCTACGCAGGGGTCGTGGCAGACGTCATACGAGAGGCGGGAGGGAAGCCCTTCCTGACAGACTGCAACACCCTCTACGTGGGTGGCCGCAAGAACGCCATCGACCATCTCGACACGGCATCCAAAAACGGCTTCAACCCTCTGACCTGCGGCTGCCAGGTGATAATCGCCGACGGGCTCAAGGGCACGGATGACGTGGAAGTCGCCGTGCCGGGTGGGGAGTACGTGACGCGTGCCAAGATCGGTCGGGCCATCATGGACGCCGACGTGGTCGTCTCGCTCACGCATTTCAAGGGTCACGATCAGACGGGCTTTGGCGGGGCCATCAAGAACATCGGCATGGGCTGCGGTAGTCGTGCGGGGAAGATGGAGCAGCACGCGGCAGGTCGTCCACACGTCGATCCCGACCGCTGCATAGGTTGCATGGCGTGCGCGCGTATCTGTGCCCACGGAGCCATCAGCCATCGAGACGAGCGACCGCGGCTGGCGACGATCGACCAGGACGCATGCGTCGGCTGTGGCCACTGCATGGGCGTATGCAACCAGGACGCCATCATCGCCAATGATGCTGCGGCATCTGAGATCCTTGGCCGTCGCATGGCCGAGTACGCCGCAGCCGTGTGTGCCGGGCGTCCCGCGTTTCACGTGAGCCTTGTCATCGACGTGGTTCCCAACTGCGACTGCTGGGACCTCAACGACTCCGCCATGGTGCCTGACGTGGGCTTCTTCGCGAGCTTTGACCCTGTGGCGCTCGACCAGGCCTGTGTGGACGCAGTCAACGCCGCCCCGACCATCCCGGGCTCGCTTCTCGCCGATGCGGAGGCGTCACGGCCAGACGCCCCGGACCCCCATGACCACATCCATACGATGAACCCCAACACCAGTTGGCAGGCCACGCTCGACCAGGCCGAACGAGTCGGCTTGGGAACGCGTGACTATGAGCTGGTGAAGGTGGGATAGAGACCGTCATGATGCGATGATGCCTCGCGATGGGTAAAAGACCTGCTAGACTTTCTCTATTGTCATCCGTTCTAGGAGGTTGCGCCGCCGCGCATGGACATAGCCATCTCGATTCTCGTGACCCTGCTTCTCACGCTCGTCAATGGGTACTTCTCCATGTCGGAGATGGCCCTCTCCACTGCCCGACAGGTGCTCTTGGAGCATGACGCCGAGGAAGGCGACAAGAAGGCCGCCGTTGCCGTCAGGATGATCGAAAGCCCTGGTGACTTTCTCGCCGCCATTCAGGTGGCGATTACGCTCGTTGGGTTCTTCTCGTCCGCATTTGCCGCCACCACGCTCTCCGAGCCTCTCGGTACGTGGCTCGCGGGCTTTGGCATGGATGTCGCCGTTGCCCATGGTCTTGCCACCGTGCTCATCACACTGATCGTCTCGTACTTCTCGATCGTGGTTGGTGAGCTCGTACCCAAGCGGATTGCCATGGCCGACGCCGAGACCGTCTCCAAGAACGTGGCAGGTCCGCTCTCTGCTTTTGCGACATGTGCGAAGCCGTTGGTCTGCCTTACGTCCGCGAGTGCGAATGGCCTGGCAAAGCTCATGGGCATCAAGGGCACCGATGACCGGCAGGACGTCTCCGAGGACGAGATTCGCTACATGGTCACCGATTCCGAGGACCTCTCCGACGAGGAGAAGTCGATGATCCATGACGTCATCGACCTCGGTGACACCATCGCGCGCGAGGTCATGATTCCGCGTGTGGACATGACGGCCATGGAGGACGACTCCACCCTCACCGAGGTCCTCGACGTCATGCGAAAGACGGGTTACTCTCGTCTGCCGGTCTATCACGAGTCCATCGATCGCGTGGTGGGTATCGCGCACATCAAGGATCTCATTACTCCGATTCTGGACGAGGACGACGGCGACGCGCCCGTCACCAAGTACCTACGTGCCGCGAGCTATGTGCCTGACACCAAGGACATCATTCCGCTGCTCTCCGAGATGAAGGGCAGACACGACCACATGGTCATCGTGGTGGACGAGTACGGGGGCACTGCGGGCGTCATCACGATCGAGGACATCGTCGAGGAGGTCGTCGGCGAGATCGAGGATGAGTTCGACCCCGACAACCGCTACATCACGCAGCTCTCCAACCGCGAGTGGTTGGTCGACGGTCGCTTCTCCATCGATGACGCCATCGAGCTTGGCTGGCCCATCGAAGACAGCGAGGAGTACGAGACGATCGCCGGCTTCGTGCTCGAGCTTGCGGACAAGCTCCCCCGTCACGGCGACGTCTTCGAGAAGGATGGCTACAAGTTCTGCGTGCAGTCGGTGCATGGCCGCAGGCTTCGGTCGATTCGTGTGACGGCGCCTGGGACCGACCCCAGCGAGGATGACCGCACGGAGCTCGCGGAGGGATAACGCCTGCTCCCTCACGAAAAGCCCATCCCCCGGTCAGCGCCTTTCGTATGTGCCCTCTCGCAAGAACAACTACAATATGGAAAGCTATATGTGCGCTCGTCTCGATGACGGGCCCGACCGAAGGGGAGCCTGCCCATGGCTCGGATTGTGGATATCAGGAAGGTCACCGTTGGCCCCAGGTTTCTTGATGCGCTCATCGAGATTCCAGGGACTGCACCACGTATGACCAGCGATGATCCCGAGGGCACCGCCCGTCGACGGGAAAAAACGGTCAGGACGATGGCCATACTTGTCAAACGCGAGCAGGCCGACGAGGAAGTCGCCGAGGGACTCCATGTTACCGAGGGCTCAGACGTCTACAAGCTTGTCCGTCTGAGATACGTCAACGACGTTCCCAACGTGTTCATGGAAAACTACGTTCCATGCAGCCTGTTCCCCCTCTTTCTGGAGAATACGAATTTTTCTGAGACACGTCTCTATGAGAGAATGAGGGAGCTGGGCCGCCCGGTGAAGACGGTGACGAGGCGTCTTGAAGTGATCAAGGCGGATGCCTCCTATCGGCCCCTTTGGATGTTCCGATTGGCGATCCGCTCTTCTTCATCCACACCATCGGCCAAGATGCCGAGGGTGACATAATCGAGTTTTCGGTCTCGACCTATCGCGGGCGAAGCAACAGGTTCGAGTTCTCCGTGGCGGAGCCAAATGGGTGCCAGCCCACCGCGCCCGCAACCATAGGCTAGGACACGGGCCGATAGAGCCTGTCGCGCGGCCGCTCGTGCTTCTCTCTTTGTTTGTGCGCTGCAGGGACAGGAGATAGTCCAAGCGATGGATGGTCTCCTGAGCCGCCCCTTGCTTGGCGGCCTGCATCTCGTCGATGTACGCCGAGCTGCCCTCGGCGACGATTTCGTAGATCTTCCTGCACTCGTCGGCGACCTCGTTCATCCTGGGCATGTCGCCGATCTCGTCGAGCATCGCCTTCGCGTCTTTGAAGTTTCCCTTGCTTGAGATAGAACTCGAAGGCGCGTATGACGAGGTCCGAGCGCTGTTCGTCGCTCGACTTCGTGGCTAGGAGCTCCTCCAGCGCAATCTGGACCCGCTCTGCGTCGTCCTTCTGGAGGCATGCGTTGAACTTCATGTACGTCCTGTTGTATGCGGGGAAGAACAGCCGAGCATAACGCCCCTCGAGATACGCGAGGAGCTCGTCGCTGCGATGCTGCCCATATAGGTCCTGGACCTTCTTGTAGGCGCGTCTTCTCAGAATCTGGTCCACGATGACGAAGAGCATCAGCACGACGAGCGTCGTGAGGAACAAGGGATTGAGCTTCATGTGACCCCCAAGGGGTTGAGCCGGCATGTCGTCTGTATAGATGATGGCTGAAAATTTACATGTAATTATATACGTCATGCCAATCATGGGCAATTGAGCAGACTAGCATGTATTAGAAGCAATTATGTCACTATCTAATGACAACAAAGAGGGTTCATCGTATGATGGGACGAAGCTGATGTCCAAGGACTCGATGTCCTCCCATTCGCCTTGCTTTTCCCCGACAGAGAAATGGCCGAGGTACCTATGGATTCTCTCTATCTGATGATCAGGGACGAGCTCCTCCTCCTGATTAAGAACAAGACCTATCGTGAGGGGGAGATGATTCCCTCCGAGGAGGAGCTCGCCGAGTTCTATGGGGTGAGTCGCCCGACGGTTCGTAGGGGCATCGGACTTCTCGTGGACATGGGCTATTTGGAGAAGCGTCTGCGCCACGGCACGTACGTCTGCTCCCCAAAAATCGATCAGGGGTTTCCCACGTCCCTGCGGAGTTTCGACGAAGAAATGCAGAGAAGCGATAGGGTACCGCGTACGCAGGTCATCCTCAGCAAGAAGTCGAGGGCGACCAGCGAGATCGCGCGAATCCTCGAGATCGAGGAAGGCGCCTCGGTCTTCAAGCTCGTTCGTCTGCGCTATGCCGACGAGACTCCGAACGTCCTCGTCAGCAGCTATGTTCCTGCAGACCTCTTCCCGAACGTCGCCGAGGCCGACTTTGCCCGCGCATCCCTTTACGCCTACTTTGACAGCCAGGGGAAACCCGTGCAGAGCGCAAAACGACGCCTTGAGGTCATAAAGGCCGGATGCGCCTCTGGCTGCCCTTCTCGACGTTGCGCAGGGAGATCCCATCTACCGCTTCTACACTACGGCCCGCACGGGGTCCGATCGAGTGGTGGAATCTCGACGGCCTGCTACCGAGGCGAAAGCAACGCATTCGAGTTCACGGCCGGCCTTACGCGCGTTGACAATCCGCACGCATAGTGTCTCGCCCCCCCTCACCGCTAAACTGGACGTGTCCTGGTGACGACCGCGCTTACGGTGGTGCTGATGCGGGTAACGTGAAGACAGCCCTGCTTTTACTTTGGAGCAGGGGGTGATGTCTGACAAGAGGGGAGACACGGGCAGATGGAGGACGGCATCGGTACCAGCACTCGTCCTCGAGGGCGGTGGCTTTCGGGGCATGTTCACGGCAGGTGTCCTTGACGTGCTCATGGAGCATGGCATCTATGACTTCTCGAGCATCTGGGGCGTCTCGGCGGGCGCCATCAATGCCGCGGGCTTTCGCAGCCGTCAGATCGGCCGCACCATGCGCATAATGCTTGCCTTTCGTGATGACCGCAGGTTCATGTCGCTCTGGTCGTTTGCGAGGACGGCAATCTTGCCGGTGGCGAGTTCCTCTACGAGGACATCCAGGACAGTCTCGACCCTTGTGACGTCGAGACCTTCAACAAGAGTCGCATCCCCTTCTTTGCCGTTGCGTCCGACATCGTCTTTGGCACTGCGGCCTATCTGCCCACAAGGCGCTTTCCGGATGACGTGATAAACGTCCGGGCATCCGCCTCGATGCCTGCCGTGTCGCGCGTCGTCGAGATTGACGGGCATCGGTATCTTGACGGCGGAACCACTGACTCCATCCCCTTTGGCGTGGCGCTGGGTCTCGAGGGGGAGCGAAGGGTTGAGGGCTGCGTGCCCTCTCGCCGCGCACTCGTGGTGATTACCCAGGATCGCGGGTACGTCAAACCGAGAAACTCCGAGGCGATATCCCTGCGCTCGCATCGCTATGACGGCTACCCCTTCTACCTCGCGGCTCTTAAGACGCGTGGCGAGCGCTACAAACGAGCAGCGGGAGAGGCTCTGGGAGCATGAGACCGCAGGTGACTGCCTGGTCATTGCTCCCGAGAAGCCCGTGGAGGTCAAGGTCAACGAGCACGATGGTGCGCCGCTGCTCGATCT
>Ga0268359_11546_pt1 | contig 11289 bp, 13 predicted proteins | sample BioMet11_FD_194416 | JGI IMG/M metagenome (GOLD analysis project Ga0268359, IMG submission 194416) | Sewage microbial communities from Oakland, California, United States - Biofuel 11 (PacBio Assembly) | ecosystem: Engineered > Wastewater > Sewage > Unclassified | place: USA: California | collected...
GTATATGATTTTAAGGACAAAGAACTGGGAAAAGTAAACCCATATGGAGTCTACGACATTGCTAACAATAAAGGATGGATAAATGTAGGCATAGATCATGATACGGCTTCTTTTGCAGTTGAAAGTATACGAAGATGGTGGAATATGATGGGATGTAAATCATATCCAGAAGCAAAGAAACTCATGATTACTGCTGATTGTGGTGGGAGCAATGGATACAGAGTACGATTATGGAAAATATAATTACAAAAGTTAGCTGATGAAACTGGACTGAAAATATCGGTTTGCCATTTCCCACCAGGAACAAGCAAATGGAATAAAATAGAGCACAGACTATTTTCTCATGTAAGTCTTTTATAACTTTAAATTGGAGAGGTAAACCACTTACAAGCTACGAAGTAATTGTGAATCTTATTGCGGCAACAACTACATCAAAAAGGCTTAAAGTTAAGTGCATATTAGATAAGAATGAATACCCAAAGAGAATTAAAATCACAAAAAAGGAAGTTGAAAAATTAGGAATTATTCGTGATGAATTTCACGGAGAGTGGAACTATACATTCAAGCCTAAAAAAGAGGGTTATGCATAATTTATTTTGTGACAGTTACTAACTATAATCAGGCATGGGGATTTTTACAGTACCTTTTAAAGAAGCTAAGCATAAGGCAGATATAACTATCTAATCGCAACTGGAAAAATAAGAGAGATAGGGAGTTAAAGAGATATCTTTTAAGATAGAGGGCGGAAGAGATAGCTTTAGATAAAAGGCGGGAAAGAAAATGAAGTGATAAAAACTGGGGAAGATATTAAACACAGAATAGTATGATAAGCTTAGCATGATAAGCTGCGTAAATCAGTTGCGAGCTGCCACGCCACCTAAATAATTATAGGGTCGATAATAAAAATGGGTGTTGGGATTATGAGTGTTAGGATTATGGGTCTTTTGATGAGCTTATTCATTAGATAATATTTTCAGAAAATCACTTTTATCTTTTTCTGTAATGGTGCGTCTCACCCTGCACGGATTGCCAACAGCTATTACATTGGCCGGAATATCCTTTGTCACTACGCTTCCAGAACCAATGACAGTATTATCACCAATAGTAACCCCCGGGTTCACAATAGCGCCACCGCCAAGCCAAACATTGTTGCCTATGGAAATAGGAACGGCATATTCCAACTGGGTATTCCGCACATCCGGATGCACGGGATGTCCCGCAGTAAAAAGACTTACATTGGGTGCGATAAAAGCGTTGTCACCTATGGTAACCTTAGCGCAGTCGATAATTGTGCAATTATAATTGGCGTAAAAGTTCTCCCCAATGGAAATATTATATCCGTAGTCGCAGCGAAAAGGTGATTCAATAATGAAGTTCTTGCCCGTTTTGCCAAAAAGTCTTTTAATGATTTTATCGCGTTGCTCAATTTTGCTGGGGTGTAGAGCATTAAATTCAAAAATCAATTCCTTTGCAGCCTGACGTTCTGCCAGCAGTTCTTCTCCAAAAGCTCTATATGGTTTGCCTGCCAGCATTTTTTCTTTTTCTCTCATCTTAAGCCCCGTTCTTTTCCTCTCATTTTAAACTTCTTTCTTTTTCTCTTACCTTAACCCCCATTCTTTTTCTCTAATCTTAAATCCTTTTTCTCTCACCTTAAATCCTGTTCTTTTTCTCATCTTACCTATATATTTCTGATATCGTTTTCACTGTCGTTTATTTGTACTCAATTATCATTGTTCCACAATAATCAAAACAAAGTCTACTCACATTCTTTTTCCATGCTTTTGGGATTAATGAAACTGTTGTGTACAGATACATCAAAAAGCAATCGAAAGTCGTGTTGGAGATTTTATTTTGAAAAACTAATCTTGTATTAGTGGACAACAAAAGAATATAAAACAAAAAATTGAAGATAAAAACCAGAGCTTTCAAACCTTTTCAGCCAGGAAAACGAGAGATCCTTTTTTAGTGCCATTTCCAGAATAGTTTGTCGGGACTTTAAGTTCAATTTCCAGAGCTTTACTTGTGTTATTTTCAATAACTTCAGAAAAGTCTGGCCAGAAACGGGAAGAAATATAGATACCTTCAGAAAAAACTGCATCTGAGGAACCACTGACCTCAGCGGAAATCCTGACATTACTTTTTCCTGTGTTCCTTACCGTCAAAACCTGTGGTTTACTTACCTGTTCTGTTGACCGCCCGAAGAGCATGGTTCCTAAATTAAGAGTATCTCTGTCAATTTCAATGGAAATGTCCGAGGTATTATTTGGTTCAGGCATTCCGATTGTTACCTCAAGATCTACCCCGGTTACGAAAGGAGGTCTGGCAAGTGGAAGATAATCGAAATCGCTTCCGTTAATCTGGAATGGTAAATCGCAGATCCCATCCGAGTTTGAATCATTTGAGACCTGAGAGAAGCCGGTCCCTTCCGGATTCCCCCAGAAATTTCCTCCCAGGTTTGGACCCCCTACAATATTTGTCCCTGGCGACTGTGTAGTATTCCATATATTTCCTTTAGTATTCTCGGCTTTCACATTTACGCTATTATTGAAGTAGTTATTATAAATGTGGTTATCTGCACTGTAGTCCAGCAGGTAAATGCCAGATTCTTTACTCGTTGTTATTGTATTGTTAGACAGCTCATTGTCGTGGCAGTCCTCTCTTAGATAGATGCCCGTGCTTCCGTTTGAAATCGTGTTATTATAAACTCTGGAATCGAAGACGAAAGTTAGATAAATCCCGTTCCCACAGCCTATAATCACGTTGTCACGCAGGACGGTCCTTGCCTGAACGTCATAGATGTCAATGCCGTTACTGCAGTTTATAACTTCATTCCTTGAGACGAGATTGTTTCCACCGCAACAGGCAATACTTATCCCTTCGCCGTTTGAAACCCGATTCTGGAACATTATATTATCCCAGCAGTGAGCCCCAATAATGAGATTACTCTCTTCAATAGCATTATTTATCAGCAGGTTTTTGCCGCACCCTTCGTCAAGCCAGATGCCATTGCGGAAAAAAGTATTCTTCAAGACTGTACTGTTCCTGGAGTCCTGCAGATAAACCCCGTACCTATTTTCGAAAAATATGTTATTCTCGACTGTGCAGTTGTTAACCTGCTCAAGGCAAATCCCTGCTGCAGGACAACCGAACCCATCCCATTGGTAAATAGGCTTATTTGGCCCTGAACCGGAAGCTTGCCCAGGATCGGCACTCTCTGAATCATTGGAATTATTGGAATCATTGAAATTATCGGAATCATTGGAATTATTGGAATTATCGGAATCATTGAAATTATCGGAATCATTGAAATTATCGGAATTATTGGAATAACTGAAATTATTGCTCATTTTGGAAGAGTTTGCAGAACCTGAAACATTAGAGATGCTGGAAACAGAAACGCTGGAACCCTCCCCTGACCCGGTTATATTAAAGCCGCTGACAGTTACATTATCGGCTTTAATCTGGAACACACTGGAATTTTCATCCCTCGTTCTTATAAGCACATTCTCAGGATTCTCAAACTCCGAACTGATCTTTATCCCTGAAACATTGACAACAATATTCTCCTGATATTCCCCAGTTTTCACAATAACTAGATCTCCGGCCGTAGAGTTATTTACCGCAGCCTGGATCGAATTTCCTGGTTTTACGTAAATAACCTCTGCACTTCCAACGCCTGCTGAAAACAGAAATAAGAAGACAACAAATGCAGCACTGAACCTCCACCTGTTTGTGACAATCTTCAATAAACGTGATTCTCAGAACCAATCCCCCCAGAAACTTTACATAGCCCCTCCGGCTTAGAATACAATAACTTTAAGCCGACAGTTATTGTTTATAATGAAGATAATTTATTATATACAGATGAAATTAATAATTTATATATTAACTGTTTCCTTGTTTTTAAATATCTCTCTGTTTCTACACGAAACCTGAGACTGTAAATAGAGAAGCCTTACAAGCAGATAGAAATTGAACCTCAAAAGTTATAACCATAAAAAGAACAAAGTGGAACCTGAGTTTAACCGAAGTTTAACCTAGAAGATGGAACAAAACTTCTTTCTAAATATGTGGAACCTAAATTTAACCGAAATTTAACTTTAACAGGAGATAAGTATGAGGGAGATCGCCCTTACAAAAAAGGTAGAAGACACTGCTTTTAAAATGAACGCGGATTTTATTGGTATTGCAGATGCAGCTTGCTTTGAAAACCCGGAATATACAGGAAACAAACCTCAGAATGTAATGGCAGACGTGCGGTCAGTAATAGTCCTCGGGGTTGGCGTACCAAAAGGAGCCTTTGATACTCTTCCAGCCGGACGGGCAGAATATACCAATACTCTTATGGCAGCAACTGCAACCCTTCGAATAGTCGCTTTTCAAATTGCAAAACTTATTGAGAAAGAAGGATACAAAGCAACTATTGTGCCTACAGAGGGAAGTGAGTTTGGATACTGGTATGCTGACCGCGAGACACTTAAGGCAAATCTGTCTATCAAATATGCCGCATACCATGCAGGACTGGGAAATTTCGGTAGGAATCACCTCCTTATTACAAAAGACTTCGGCCCCAGAGTTAGAATGACCGCAATACTTACCGATGCTCCGCTAGAAAAAGAAGAAAAGGGTACATTGCTACCGTTTATCAACGAAAAATGCAGCAACTGCATGAAGTGCATTGAAGTATGCCCGGCTGGCGCTATCTCCCGGGATGGAAAAATTGACAGGCAGAAGTGTGCACAGTATATGTTTAATGTACTGGGAGGTCTGCGCTGTGGACTCTGTGTTAAAGTCTGCCCACAGTAAACTTGCTTGTGGTTTACCAACATTACTTTTAGTAATATTGGAACCAAAAAATCCAGAAAAACTGAACAGTTAAGGGCAGACTTTAAGACTTCATACTGTCACGACTTATTATATGTATAATTAGAATTATAATTAAATATGGAATAAGAGATTCTATTAAAGCTCCAATAATTATCGCTATAAGAAGTGATATATCAGGTTGACCAATCACATTTATAAAATTTAAAATAAAGAAAAAGGCAAAGCAAGCGATAAATAATATCTCATAACTTGATTTTTTCATCATAATAAGTTGTCCTGTACAGTGAGAGTTCCAGAGCCATTCTTTATTCTTGGAAATTCGGTTGATGATCCAAAGCCCATATTCAAAGGACCGATTTTGAGTGTTGGGATAAGTTCTGTTACAGAATAGTAAGCTCCGTAATTTCCGTTTTGATCGCACGATAAATAAACCTTAACGTAATAGTTCTGAACAGTTAAGCTGTTACCGTTGTATTCAAAACCATAATGGAAATTCCCCTGGCTATAAACTTCTGCAGTACTATTGGAAATGATGTCCTCACCTTCTTTCCAGTTAGAAATCTGCCAGAGATTGAAAGGCATATTATGTATATACCATGAATCTACATGATAAGGTTGTACAGATTTATTATCATACCCGAAATATCCTTGTGTGTAGACAGTAAACAATTTCCAACCAAGAGAATTGTATTCGCTTACGGAAGATATTAGAGAAGGTGTATAAAGCGAATTATCTTCGGATTGTAAGTTCATCTTATTTTCTTTATTAACTGGTTGAATTGTATTATTGTTAACTTTCAAATTATCAATTAAAAAATTACCTCGATTTGTAAAAGTTATGTTCGATCCATCTTCCAGTTGATACATCCTTGAATTACTTTTGCCTGAAACATTATTGTCTTCCGGTGTTGAAATTTTGTCTTCGTTTGCTTTACAATAATTAGCAATCACATAGTCTGCAGCCAGACTTTTTGTATCAGAATTTAGTGCATCTATTAGACCTTGCTCCATTTCGGAAGACTTAACATTTGTTGTTAAATCATCTTGTGCACTTACAGTCGACACAAATACCATGCATAGAAGTAATATGGCTAAAAGCAAACTTTCTATTCGAAATTTCTTCTTCGTTCTCGTTTAAATTACTCCTATGTGCTTTACCCAGAATCAAGTTTAGGAAGCTTAAATATTCCCAAAGCTAACATAATCATGCCTTTTAAAGCCTGTTTTACTGAATTGGGAGAATTACTGAATTGAGATGATTTTGGAAATTATAATTAAACCCAATAAACTTCTTTTTGTTAAACATTTATAAGCTTTCGGTGTAAACTCTTAAACTATTCAATTTTCATACTCATGTAGAGTCTGTGATTATTTCCCGATCTTTGATGGTTTGATTATTGAATAGGAGGTATATATATGAGCAAATTACCTTAACTAATATCGCGAAAGTGATGTGAATGAACAGCATAAATATGACAGTTAGGCAAGCAATGGAATTCGGTGCAAAAGCACATGCAGACCAGCTTGATGATACCTGAAATGACTATTTTATGACCCACTGCTGGCAGGTTTATGAAATTGTTAAAATACTTTACCCTGATGACTTTGAACTGCAGACGGCTGCTCTACTTCATGACACGTTAGAATACACCGACACAACATATGAAATGTTAGTTACCACATTTGGTGAAGATGTCGCAGATCTAATTCGTGAGGTCACACATGAAAAAAAAGAAGATGACACGGGGTGGTATTTCCCTCATCTGCATTCTATACGTGGGATCGTCTTAAAATTTGCTGACCGCACTTCTAATTTGTCCCGAATGGAAGGTGTATGGGACGCTGAAAAAATTGAAAAGTACATCAAAAAATCGAAATTCTGGCAGTCCGAAGATATATAAAAACACATAGCTAAATGATTTTAGTTATGTCCATTTTCTCTTTTTCCAGGCTTCTTTTTGAACCATTTGAGTTTTCAGCTTTGCAGAACTTCTCTAAAATAACACATCTCATTAGTTTAAACCCAATTGCTGGAATTTTTCTCATTCGTTTTTAGAGTTTCGCAATTGATTTTAACGTATTTCTATAAAGCTAAGTTTTCTACTTCGCTACTTTTCCAAAGCTCTCGGTTTTACAAAAAATTGGACTACTGCCGTTATGTATATATGTTAACGTCGTTAAGTAGGTGGTAATTATAAAAATAAATTTATTTGATGTATAATAAACAAGCCTTAACAATAATTAGGCCAGCGTCGAGTCAACAACAAAATCTCGTATAAAATCAATTGCAATTATTTGGAATTATTGAATCCTTGATGATTACTCGACACTGGTAAAAACACGGATATTGATGAGAAAAAAATGAAGATAAGTAAAGAAAGATTAATAGTCACATTCCTTCTGGCTATTTTAATAGCACTCATACCCCTTGGAGCAGCAGCTCCTGTTGGAACCTCAGAAAACGCAACATTAGAAGCCGCAAACAACTGGCTTGGAGTTAAATCCGTACATGGGGGCAATAATACAACTGCCATTGACTGTTCTCACTTGGTATATCAAGTATACAGCCAGGTAGGCGCCAAAGACATATTTTTCCAGAAAGTACCTGAGATGAAAAATAATACAGATTATGTAAATACAAGCTCTCCAGCTCCGGGAGATGTGATCTTCTGGCAAAAGGACGTTCCCCAAAACGGCAGAATATACTGGCTTGCTACTCATGTGGGAATATACATAGGAAATAATCAGTTCATAGACACATCTTTTGATACAAAAAATGTTACCACAGAAAATATCACTGGTGTGTATGAAGAAGGAATGCCGTACTTTGCAAGATGGTCACATATTTAAGAGATCAATTTAAGAGATCACAGTGAAGATGCTTAAGAAGAGACTATTGAACAGGAGATCTAAAACGATCTCCCCTTCCATTTTTAGCTTCTTGTAGAAATAAGTTATAAGTACATTAGCGCTATATACTGCCTATATATTTTGTACAATTGAAGAGTTTGTCCCCCTTTTACTATAAAATAGGGTACAAAATAGGGCATGTTATAAAATAAGGCATGTTATAAAATAAGGCATGTGCCAAAGACCGATAATACAAGCAATAGAAGCTTGTGTTTTGTTTATTAGGGAGAATCTCACTATGAAATTGAAGTATACTAAACTCCAACTTGCTTTGGAAATTATAGGACTTCTATTTTTAGTCGGGATGATCGTTTTTATTTACACTCAGTGGGACCAAATTCCTCAACAAGTTCCTATGCACTATAATGCACTGGGTGAAATCGATAGATGGGGAAGTAAATATCAAACCCTTATTTTACCAGCCATAGGTATTTTGCTTTATACTTTCATGACTGTAGTATCTTTTTTCCACAGATATGGAATGTTCCTGTTCAAATAACAGAGGAAAACAAAGAAGCTGTGTACCTCAGTACAAGGAATCTAATTATATTCATGAAAGTTGAGATCTTAGCTATATTCTTTTACCTGAATTATCATACATGTAACTGTACAGCCTTTGTCAGTCATTTTTTTACCTATTTTTATGATAATCATATTTGGCACATTAATATTCTTCATCGTACGGACCATTCGATTAGGAAATGAAAACAAGCATAACCGTGAATTATGAGCATACTCAATTCCTTCGAAGAACAATTGAGTTGTTGATCAATTAAAAATAAAGTTTCTCTAAAATTCGGATTTGAGCATATTGGTACCAGTGACAAGGCAGAAGTTATTTCACAAGTTATTTCACAAGAGCATACATACAATAATCAAAAAAACTACTATTTTTATAGACACCTTTCTTCATTATGCCCTCTAAAACAAATCCGGCTTTTTCAAGAGCTTTTCTTGAGCCGATATTTTGTGCATAAGGCTCTGCAAATATCCGGGAAATATCATACTGTTCAAAAGCTGTCCCGACAAAGTTGTTTTATTGCTTCGCTCATTATTCCCCTGTCCCAAAAAGGTTCACCAAGCCAGTATGCAATTTCTGCATTCTTACTAGGAGTTACGCAGTTGGCTCCTAGCATATCGTTTTTTCCAAACTTTCAAATATATAAATTAATTTACTGTGTATATGGGGTTATTTAAATATGCTGTCACTGCCACTCTTCTAATTTTCATAGCACTTTCAAACCAGGATATTCCACTTTTGATTCTTTGTAATTCCAGTCTAAAAAAAGCTCTGAATGAGAACATTATATGTGCTCTTTGTGCCTCTTCCTTTCTTGCCTGACATTTTTCCACACCACAAAACTGCTTTATCCCTCTATGATATTCCTCAATTTTCCATGACTTCTTTGCCAGATCCTCACGTTCTGGTTCCTCCATCTCCTGCATATCTGTAACCCAGTGTTGCGTGTCTCCATCTTTTGAAACTATCCTAAACACCTTTACAAATCCATATGCTTTGAGGTGAACCACACGTCCTTTTGGAGGAATATCTACTGTTTCAAGTGGCACATTTCCGTTGTTATCAGGATTTACCAACCGATTATTTTTTAACCTTGTAAGGAAATGCCATTCTTTCTGTCTAATGGCTTTGAGGTTTTTCACACTTGCATACCATGTATCAAATAAAACAAATTCTGGCTTAAAACCACGTTCTTCGGCCTTGTCAAGCATATCACGGAAATGGTCATTCTTTGTTTTGTCGTCTACATCGATGTTATAAATTCGAAAATCGATAGGTATAACGGTTGTACCGTCAGTCCAAACTAAGGTAACCAGGCCTATTCCCTTTACAGTACGATGATGTTTTCCACTCCACATACGACGAACAAAAGCAATTTCTTCTGCGTATGGTTTATCTAACGTTGAATCATCAACAATTAGGTATCCTCCCTTAAGCTTGACATAACTTTTTACTTCCTCCCATAGTGCTTCCGTGTCTGGAGGTTGCCTTTGAAGACAACGAGTAAAAGCATCATGAGAAGGAGCATTAGCTATGTCTGGATAACATCTAGCAGCTTCAGTACAGCTAAAAACGTTAGAAGCCGCAATGAGAAAATTAATGTAGTCGATGTCGGTACACTTAGGTGGATTTATGTCCATAACTCCGTACGTTTTTAGAGAAACACTAAACAATAATTATATTTTTAATGATATGAAGCTTTCGGCATTTCAACTGCGTAAGTCCTACTTACAATAAACATCACTTTTAAGGAATAATGCAATGCACCCTGCAATTTCTCCGTTCACAATAATTGCTCTGCAGCACTGTTGTGTTTCATCGTTACAGCTAAAACTTTCTACAGTTTTTCTGCAGTCATCTAAAGTGGAGGGAAAAGAATCTCTCATGTTTTTTGTAATTTTTGTATTATGGGAATACTTGAAAAAGCTTTCAGCATCTGTTTTATTCCACTTTCTCAATTCAAAATCCATTTTGACAACATCCGGTAATATAAATAATCTTTTAGTACAGATATAAGAAAACTACTTATTGAAAACCTTAAAGACTTTAATAAATTTGCGTTTTATGCTGTAAAATTCGTAGCAAGATTTACAAAGGAAAATAAGATATAAAAACGTCAAAAGTAAATAAAATAATAAGAAAAATAAAGCTGCATTTTGCGGCTTTACTCAAAGTTCACAGGCAAATCCTGCCTTTTTACCGCATAGAACACATTTGTTTTTCCTGCAGAAAATTTTGTCTTATTTATGCTTAAATAGGCTTTCTTGGCGGAATCGCGGCAGATCTCACAGAGGCCTTTCCCAGCCACTCTCTGAATGTCAGGGTATTCGTGACCCTCTGCGCTCCCGATGTAATAAATTGTATACGGGTGACTCAAACCCGCATTTTAGACTAAAATGCACTTCATGCGTCATCGGTTAAGCATAAAATTCCATCTCCTGTATATGCTTATATAATAATATTCCATACGTCATCGGTTAAGTGAGGAATCGTGACAAATTGCGTTTAATTCCTCCACATTTATTAAATATTTGAATAAATTATGAGCTGGAACTTGGTATCGATTTCATGTAAATAAGCCAAAATATAAGGCTGGCTTCTAATGCAAAATCGATAGCTTTCAGGCAAGAAAATTCCTTAACCGATGACCAATGAATAATATTCTAATCTTTGTATCTATGTCTCCTCGTTCCCCACCTACTCTTGAAGACTCTCTTCGGGAAATGTTTCCCGAAGAGTGGTTAAGGCAAACTGCCAAAGAAACTGGTCTTATAATACGTGAATGTAAAATTGACCCTGTCATCATTTTTTTGGGTTTAACTCTGAGTTTTGGTGTACGCCTGCAGCGTACACTTGCCAGTTTGAAATGAGAATATGAAACTGAGTCAAGTAAAACCATAAGCGATAGCAGATGGCACTATCGTTTTACTCCAAAACTTGTTGAGTTCCTACATCAGTGTGTAATTCACGGCATAGAAGAACTTTGCAAAAGAATCTGGTAGAAAACTTAGCAAGAAACTCGAAAACTTCCA
>Ga0268359_11582_pt1 | contig 11269 bp, 13 predicted proteins | sample BioMet11_FD_194416 | JGI IMG/M metagenome (GOLD analysis project Ga0268359, IMG submission 194416) | Sewage microbial communities from Oakland, California, United States - Biofuel 11 (PacBio Assembly) | ecosystem: Engineered > Wastewater > Sewage > Unclassified | place: USA: California | collected...
CGGGAGAGAAACTTCTGCGCAACTTTTTGAAAATGAAGTAACAACATCTGTCGGTAGGTAATAATATGTATTCCGACAATTAATAAATAGAGAAAATTATGATAGAAATAATTCCCGCAATAGATGTAATGAACGGCAAATGCGTTAGACTGAGCCAGGGAGATTTTTCAAAGATTAAGACATATTCAGAAGACCCTCTTGAGGTTGCAAAAAGCTATGAAGACTGCGGTATTAAACGCGTGCATTTGATTGATTTGCAAGGTGCAAAGAGTAACTCTCCTGTAATTTTTGACATACTTCAGGCAATTGCAAGCAAAACAAATTTGCTTGTGGAATTTGGCGGCGGAATCAAAACAAGAAATTCTTTGAGAGACGCACTGGAAAACGGAGCGGACAGAGTAATTTGCGGCAGTATTGCAGCAACTGAACCCAACGTATTTACTTACTGGTTAGATTGTTTTGGAAGCGATAAAATTGTTCTTGGAGCTGATATAAGAGAGAACAAAATAGCAATAAAAGGATGGAAGGAATCTACAGATAAAACTGCAGAAGAACTGATTAGATTATATCTGCAAGAAGGACTTAAATATGCAGTTATTACAGATATTTCAAAAGACGGAATGCTTGCAGGCCCTTCATTGAAAATGTACAGGGAGTTGGAAGGAAAATATCCAAGGCTTAAAGTCATTGCCAGCGGAGGAATCAGCAGCATGCAAGACATTGAAGACTTGAATGATATAAATGTTCCCGCCGCCATTGTTGGAAAAGCTATTTACGAAGGACACATTACCCTGGACCAGATAAGAGAATTTAACAAATCAACTGCTCATGCAGAGGAATCTGTAGAAAACACTGATAATAAATAAATTATGTTAGCAAAGAGAATCATACCTTGCTTGGATGTTAAAGACGGTGAAACCGTAAAGGGGGTGAATTTTGTACGCATGGTAAATGTGGGAGATCCGGTAGAATTGGCAAAAGCCTACTCTTATGACGGCGCAGATGAGCTTGTTTTTCTGGACATTAGCGCAACTGTGGAGGGACGCAAGACCTTTTTAGGCTTGGTAAAAAAGATTGCTAGAAATATTGATATCCCGTTTACCGTGGGAGGAGGAATTTCATCCCTGGATGATGCCGCAAGATTGCTGGATGCTGGAGCCGATAAGGTTTCTATATGTACGGCAGTAGTAAATAATCCGCAGCTAATTGGAGATTTGGCAAAACGCTATGGTTCTCAGTTTGTGGTAGTTGCAATAGATGCAAAACAAGTGAACGGAATTTGGAGAGTCACAACAAATGCCGGAACCAAATTCTCCAATAAGGAAATGTTCAGCTGGGCTAAGGAAGCGGAAGAGCGCGGAGCCGGTGAAATTCTTTTCACATCCATGGATAATGACGGAACAGAGTTTGGCTACGCATGCGATCCTTGCCGCAAACTGGCTGACAGCGTGCATATTCCGGTTATTGCAAGCGGCGGGGCCGGAAGCATACAAGATATTGCTGATGTTCTTACAAAAGGCGGTGCAGATGCAGCACTTGCGGCATCTGTATTCCATTACGGGAAAATCAGAATTCCAAAACTTAAGAAATACCTTAAAGAGCACGGAGTTACGGTTAGATACATTTACGGAATAGATAATTATGGAGAAGAATAGAAAAGTTTGCAATAAATTTTTCTGGCAAATTTCTGATAACAGTTAATAAAAATGAAAATTGACTTTAAAATAGAAGATGTAGATTTTGCAAAGGGAAGCGGACTGGTTCCTGCTGTTGTTCAAGACTTTGCAACATTAAAAGTTTTGATGCTGGGTTACATGAACAAAGAATCTCTGGAACTTACGCTAAAAGAGAACAAGGTGACATTTTACAGCCGAAGCCGCAATACTTTGTGGACAAAGGGAGAGACAAGCGGCAATTTTCTCATTCCTAAAGAGATGTACCTTGATTGCGACCAAGACACAATCCTTGTAAAAGCTCAGCCTATGGGGCCCGTTTGTCACAAGGGAACTACTTCTTGCTTTAAAACAGATGATACGGAGGGATTTATAAGGGAATTGGAAAAAGTCGTATACGATAGAAAAGAGAAACGCCCAAAAGGTTCTTACACCGTTGAGCTATTTGACGCCGGAGTAAACAGAATGGCTCAAAAGATTGGAGAAGAGGCTGTCGAGAGTGTAATAGAAGCAGTTAATAATAATGATGAGAGATTTATTTATGAATCATCTGATTTGGTTTATCATCTGCTCGTGCTGTTTGCAAGCAAGAATATGACCATCGCGGACATGGAGAAAGAATTGTACAAGAGGCATAAATAATTGAATATGAAGAAATCCGACAAACCAATAGTTGCGCTTATATATGATTTTGACGGTACGCTTGCCCCGGGCAACATGCAGGAATATTCATTTATTAAGGCTATTGGCAAAACAGTCGACGAATTTTGGGAGGAATCTCACAGAATGGCTGATACTCAGGATGCTGATGGTATTCTTATCTATATGCTTTTAATGCTGGATGAAGCCCGCAAAAAAAACATATCTCTCACCAAAGAGAGTTTTATGAAGTTTGGCCGAGACGTCAAATTTTTCCCAGGGGTAGAAAGTTGGTTTAAGAGAATCAATGAAATCGGGAAACAGGAGGATGTGATTGTTGAGCACTATATCAACTCCTCCGGATTATTGGAAATCCTTGAGGGAATGAAGATTGCAAAAGAATTTAAGACAATTTTCGCAAGTTCTTTCTACTACAGCAAAAAAGGAAATGCAATTTGGCCTGCCGCCGCAGTCAACTACACAAACAAGACTCAATTCCTTTTTAAAATCAACAAGGGCATTCTCAATATTCACGACAGTGAGAAAATAAACGAGTCCATGCCCGAAGATGAGAAACGAGTTGCATTCCCAAATATGATTTATTTTGGAGACGGAGAAACCGACGTACCTTGCATGAAACTCACCAAGCAGCTCGGAGGGACCTCCATAGCAGTTTATAATTCAGGCATTTACAATAAAAAGATTATTGCCCAGGAATTGTTGGACCAGCAGCGCGTAAATTACATTTGCCCGGCCGATTATCGCCAAGGGAAAAAAATGGAAACGTTGGTAAAAACTATTATCCGCAAGATTAAAGCGGATGATGATTTGTCAAAAATTTCTCTTTAATTACATTTGCTATTATCTCAGCACAACTCTCCGTGGTTAAGACAGTTGAGTTCAGACATATATCATAAGACTCAGCCTTTCCCCAAGATTTCATTGTGTAATTATTATAATAATTGGCCCTCTTCTTATCACCCTTATCTAGAATATCAGAGATTTTTTCATCTGAGAGTTTCTCTATCCCGTCCGGTTTTTTATTGAGTTTTACTCTAGCTATTCTATCTGGTTTTGAAGCAGTTATAAAAACCGATATTCCATTGGGATTGTCTCTTAATACATAATCTGAACAGCGTCCCATAAAAATTGCCGACTCTTTCTCTGCAATTTCTGCAATCACGCCGCTCTCAATTTTGTACAAAGCAGAGCTGTCCAGTACGGTAGATGTAAAAAAGTTGGAGAACCCTTCTGCCAGAGAACTAAATCCAAACATACCACCCCCGCTCTCAATTACCTTATTTTCATCAACTTTCTCAAATATTTCCGGATTTAATCCGCTCTCTTTAGATGCCTCCATAAGAAGTTCTTTGTCATAAACCGGAATACTAAATTTCTTCCCGAGAATTTTAGCAATTTCAAGCCCTCCGGCCCCTATCTGCCGTCCGATGCTTACGTAAAAAAAATTATTGTCTGACATATCCATCAATATATGGGTTAACCAATGAAATATATTTTATTATTGTTGATTCTCTTTAGGTTTTACTGATGTTTGCAGTTGCTGTTCGGACTGCCTATCTTGCTCTTGCTGCATTCTTATAAATACTCTGTGCTGAGCTGCAAGCATAAACCCTGATACAACACTGGCAATCAAGTCAGAAACCGGCAGACTCCACCAAACTCCGTGTATTCCCCAAATAGTCGGCATTAAGAAAAGCAGCGGGAGTAAGAATAAAACCTGTCTTGACAAAGAGAGAAAAACAGCCTTCTTTGCAAATCCTATGCTTTGGAAAAAATATGCAGTAACCATCTGGAAACCAATAATTGGGAAACTTATAAAGGTTATCCTCAGACCAATGACGGATTGCCGTATAAGTTCAGGGTCTGTAGTAAAAATAAATGCAAGCTGCCTTGGAAACAGCTCCCCAATTACAAAACCAAATGAAGTAACAGCAGTAGCCAGCAGGATTGTTGTCCTTAGTACTTTGCTGACCCTCTGCGGTTTATCGGCCCCAAAATTATAACCTGCAATTGGTTGCATTCCTGGTTTAACCCCATGACAACCATAATAAACAAAAAACTCATCCTGTTTACAATGCCAAACGCGCCTATTGCCATGTCCCCGCCATATCTCTTAAGCTGCTGATTTAGAAACAGAACAATAAAACAAGAGGCGGCATTCATTAAAAACGGAGACATGCCTATTGAAAATGTCTTTTTTATTATTTTTGCCTCAAGCTTGTATATTCCTTTTTTTAAATGAATTATACGGTTTTTGTCAGACGCAAGATAAAAGACGTAAAGCATTGCCAAAAATTGAGAAAGCACTGTGGCTATGGCTGCGCCTCTCACTCCCCAGTGAAAGACAAAAATGAATATTGGGTCTAATATTGAATTAATTACGACTGTAAAAATAGTTGCGCCCATTGCCTTTTTAGGAAGCCCCATTACGCGCACAATATTGTTCATTCCAAAATATAGATTGGTCACAATATTGCCGAGCAGTATGATAAACATATAGTCATACGCGTAAGACATTGTATTTGGACTCGCTCCAAAAAAGAAAAGGATTGGTTTTAAAAATGCAATGCAAAAAACGGAAAACAAGAGCCCGACTATTACGTTGAGAACCACAGAATTGCCAAGAACCTTTTGTGCCACTTTGTAATTTTTCTGTCCAAGCAAAACAGAAATAATTGTAGAAGCGCCAACTCCGACAAGCGTTCCGCATGCCGCGCTAAGATTCATAAGCGGGAACGTAATAGCCAGACCCGCAATAGCATAAGGCCCAACACCCTGCCCAATAAAAATGCTGTCGCACATATTATATAAGGAGGATGCCGTCATTGCTATAATGGCAGGAAGTGCATATTGCTTGAGCAACTTGGAAATTTTTTCCGTTCCCAGTTCTGTTGGAATTACTGTTGGCATAAAACTATATGGATGACATAAAAAAATTTACTACTTTTGCGTTTCAGATTCGGACGCAGTGCAAAAGTAAGAAAATATAGCTGGAGTGCTTGATGAAACTTTTAAACTTAACAATATGGAGATTGTAAGCAAAAAAGCGCCAAAGGAGAAGGATGTTAAAACATTTAAACTTAACTATATGGAAATAATTGAAGGACAAGAGCCTAAGGTTGCTGAGCAGCCTAGGACCCGGCCGATTGCTCCTCAGATGAATCAGCCTAAAGAAAAACTAACGGTAGGACAATGGGTGCTAACATTGTTCCTTATGTGTATTCCGCTGGTAAACATTATTATGCCGTTTATATGGGCATTTGGCGGAAACAAGGATGAGAGAGAGAATTGGGCAAAAGCTACTTTGATTTGGTGGCTGATTGGAATTATCATTTTTGTTTGCATTGTAAGTTGCGTTGGATTTGCAGCATTGGGAGCACTGTTTGCAGGTAACAATTAACAATTGACTGCCAGCCTGTTGGCCGGCAGATTTTGCCAGCTTAGCTCAGATGGCTAGAGCGACGCATTCGTAACGCGTAGGTCCGGAGTTCGACTCTCCGAGCTGGCTCACAAAAAAAAAGCGACAGAAATGTCGCTTTTTTTTATGTGACTTAATATTAAATAAGAATTTTAATAATACCTACGCCGTAGCAATTGAGCGGCATGGAAATGGCGGCGTCTTTACGCAGGGCCAGACGCATAGATTTTCCGGAAAGCAAATCTTCTGCTTCAATAGCGCCAATCTCTGCAATATTCCAGAAGTCAAACAGATGTGCAGGCAAAACCACATTCAAGGTTTTAGCACTTTGAGTGAAATCTACCACTATAAAAATTAGCGACGATGGCACACCCGATGAAACAAATCTGCGTGCAAATACAAAGTTCCTGTCGGGATTGAAAATGCCTCCTTCTGCACAAACATCTTTGCCGCCACAATTTACATACTCCAAATCAAACATATCACCGCAAGAGATTGCCTTTTCTGAAGTAGCTATATGTAAGAGCTTTACATACTCTGCAAATAGATTCTGCTCTTCTGAACGCAATTCATTATTTAAGAATCTTGCAACACTTGGGGCACTGCAATAATCAAATATTGAGGTTTTTCCGTCTAAGCCGCTATAACCTTCACACTCCATTCCGCGCTCTCCAAATTCCTGTCCAAAATAGAGCATGAACGGGGACCTGTTAAGCATCAGACTAACAACCAGTTCCGGCAACGCTCTAAAACCCGCTTCATTTGCGCCAGGACAGCAGTTGACCGCTCTAGTCCCTCCAAGATTAAAATCGGACGCTATCCTCTGTTCATCATGGTTCTCCAAAAAGTTCAACATTCTATCCTGAATGCAAAAATCACTTTGCGCTATCCGTTCATTACTATCACTTTGCAGTTTTATTGCATAAGGTTTTGCCAGCATACCGTGATTTCATGCGCCGCAGCCCCACCTCGTGAGATGCTCTTCAATTTATCATAAAGTCCAACCTTGTCATACAGCATATCAAATCCGCATTCAACCAACACACTGTACTGCAGAGGATTGTAAGATTCTGCCATAAATATCACCTTGGGGTATTTCACTTTTATTTTCCCGACAGCCCATCTCCAGAATGCCGGCGGCACCATCTCAGCCATATCGCAACGGAATCCGTCCACACCGTTGGAACACCAGAAATCCAACACATTATACATCATCCTCCATGTTTTGGGCACCGGATTAAAATAACATTTATGTCCGTTAAATTCATCTGACGGTTCCTGATTCTCACCACAATTTGCAACATTCATATAATCAACTCCGTAATTTAATTTTACGGTTTCATACCAATCGTTGTGTGAGGGAGCCACTGTAAAACAGTCATTTCCGGTTGCTCTGGCCGGATTCTCAACATACTCTCCAATCTTAAGTTCCTGACCAGGCAGATAATAAAAATTGTTTGCGAATCAAATGCCACTGAGTTTTTATCTCCCTCTCCAAACCCGGCTATCAAACTATTATCATCCGAGGCGGCAGAATTAACAACGGTATCACCTGCACCCTTATAAAATGTCCTAGTACTCTCTGGAAACATGATTGGGCACAAAATCAATAATAGCCTTAATGCCCACTGAATGAACGCGCTGCAACATTTTTTCAAACTCATAAAATCTGTCGGGAACTTTATCTGCAAGAGCCGGACAAACATCATAATAATCTGTTATGGCAAATGGGGAGCCTGCGCGTCCCTTTACCACAGCGTCCGAATTGCGTGGAATTCCGTACTGAGTGAAATCCGTTTTAGTTGCGCTGCGGATAATTCCGGTAAAATATACATGACTTACGCTCAACGATTTAAGGTGCCAAAGGACCTGTTCATTTACACTGCTGAACTTTCCGCTTCCATTAGTTGTGAACCCTCCGTCTGGAATATTGTCCTGACTTTTATTGCCAAAGACACGCAAAAGCATTTGATAAATTATCGGTTTCATCTCAATTATAAAAAATGCACGCCCGGTATTGGACGTGCACTCTCATACTTATTTATTTATTACCAATTAAGGATTTTCTTAAAGTCGTAAGTCTCAGGGTCTTTAACATACTTCTTTGCGGCTTCGTAATCATCCGGAGTGATATAATGCATAATTAATTCAAATATCATCCTTACTTTATCCTGATGGATATTAACTCCTCTTGGAGGAATTTTTCCGGTTACCGGGTCCTGCATATCCTTCAGATACAGAGATTTGACATTACCATTCAAATCCATGTAAACCATACATCCCGTAATGCCCTCTGTAAACAATTTGTACACACCCATTCCAAGTTCTGTACAATATACCAGGTCATACGCATGAGGCGTAATACACCTTACTTCATATCCAATCTCAACGGGACGAGACTTAATATCCAGCCCCAGTTGTTTCAAGCGTGTTTCAAGCATATCATTGAACATCTGAGCCTTAGACACTTTACCAAGTTCCGGATGTCCATGCTGGTCATACGTAAATTTGACTCCGTAAGACTGCAGTTCCTCACTGGAAAGTTCCTCAAACACACCCTCTGAAATTATAATCGCGCCATATTCTATTCCAAGAATTTTTCTCTTTATAATTGCAGAGACGGCCATATTTATAATTTTCTCTCCGGTAATATTTGTCTTATTGAACATCTCGGGAATTACAATCATAGGATAATGATTTGTATATCCGATTGAAAGTGCAAGGTGACCTGCCGAACGCCCCATTGCAGAGACTACAAACCAAGTATGATTTGTTCTTGCATCCTCGTAAATAGTTGCTCCAATGGTAGTTCCCTCGCCTTTTGCAGACTGATATCCGAATGTCGCAATATTCTGAGGGAGAGGAAGATCATTGTCAATGGTCTTAGGAACGTGAATATTTGCTATATGATAATCCTTATCATGAAGGAATTTTGCAATTCTGTTTGCGGTAGATGCGGTATCATCACCGCCAATTGTTACCAACAATTTTATATTGTTGTCTTGGAAAAATTTTAAATTAAAATTTTTATCAAAATCTTCCTGCGTAGGCTTAAACCTGCTCATTACCAGATGAGAGCCCCCTCTGTTAAATATAGAATCGGCCAAGAAAAAATCCAGCTCTTCAAAATTTGGATCGGAAGAGAACAAACCTTTGTAACCTCCGTTAAGTCCAAGCACTCTGTAACCGTTTCTTAAAAATACTTTAGTAATAGTCCCGACTACCGTGTTCATTCCCGGCGCAGGACCTCCTCCTGTTAAAATAACAATTGATTTTTGCATATAAATATCTCCTCTAAATCGGGCGCAAATTTATGATTTATTATCAAAATATGGTAAATTTGGAGGTTAAATTTGTCTTGATGAACAAAAAGGAAGCAAAAGCCCGCATAGAAGCTCTCAGGAATGAGTTGAACCGGCACAATCATAACTATTATGTGCTGAATAACCCCACAATTTCCGATTATGAGTTTGATATATTAATGCGAGATCTTGCTCAGCTGGAAAAGCTTTACCCTGAATTCATTATACCGGATTCCCCTACCCAGAAAGTAGGCAGCGATCTGGAAACGCCCGCTGAGGCAAAACAGGAAAAAAGTAACAATTCAGAAGTTCCGGACGGCAAAAATCATTTCAGGCAATTTCCTCATAAACACCCTATGCTGTCACTGGCAAATACATACAACATTGAAGAGCTTAAAGAATTTGATCAGAGAATTAGAAAGTTTACGGACCAGCCATACTCATATTCATGTGAACTCAAATTTGACGGTACCGGAATTAACTTATACTATAAAGACGGTGCACTAGAGCGTGCTCTCACAAGAGGAGACGGAACTGTCGGCGACGATGTTACTGAAAATACAAACATATCCCCTCCATACCTCAACACCTAAGGCCCGGCAGCGGTTATCCGGCTGAATTTGAAATAAGGGGAGAGATTTATATGCCGTATGAGGCTTTTGACAAATTAAATTATGAGAGGGAACTAAATGAGGAGGCAGGAGTTTGCAAATCCCCGCAATGCCGCCGCCGGTTCTCTTAAATTGATTGAGCCTTCTCAGGTTTCCGGCAGATGTCTTGAGTGTATTCTATATCACCTTATTGCAGAAGAATTTGATGTCCCGACTCACACAAAGGCAATTGAATGTGCTGCATCATGGGGGCTTCCCACATCCGAATATGCAAAAGAATGCTCTAATATAGAAGAAGTTACAGAATACATTCAAAGCTGGGACGAAAAGAGAAAAACTTTGCCGTTCCCGACAGATGGCATGGTCGTTAAAGTGAATCAGTTTGCTTTGCAAAAGGGGCTTGGGTATACGGCAAAGATTCCAAGGTGGGCTGTGGCCTATAAATTTAAACCCGAGCAGGCTTTAACACAGCTGATATCCATTGATTATCAGGTTGGAAGAACGGGAGCTGTGACTCCGGTTGCAAATCTGAGACCGGTGCAATTGAGCGGAACCGTTGTCAAGCGCGCTACTTTGCATAATGCAGACCAGATGAAATTGCTTGATATTCATTACGGTGACTACGTATATGTAGAAAAGGGAGGAGAAATTATTCCAAAATAACCGGCGTAGAGCTCTCAAAAAGAGCAGTTAACGCACAGCCGGCTATATTCCCTTCCGTATGTCCAGTCTGCGGAACATCTTTGGTGAGAGATGAAGATGAGGCCAAATTTTTCTGCCCCAATTCAGACAATTGTACCCCGCAGATAGAGGGTAAATTCATACATTTATTGGACGCAAAGCATTGAATATCAATGCAGGTGAGGCTACCATTCATCAGCTGTTTACAAAGGGATATATCAAAGAATTGGAGGACTTGTACAATTTGACTGATTTTCAGTTATTATCCCTGGACAAATGGAAAGAAAAATCTGTCGCGAACTTTAAAACATCACTTGAAAAGAGCAAAAGCGTTCCTTTTGGGAAGGTGTTGTTTGGTCTGGGAATAAGATTCATCGGGGAGACAACGGCAAAAAGTCTGGCCGCCAGATTTAAAAGCATCGAGGGTCTTAAAAACGCCACAAGAGAGGAACTGTTGGAGACGGAGGATGTTGGGAAAGCGCTTGCAGATTCCATCATAGGGTATTTTAAAGAGCCGAGACATCTGAATACAATAGAAAAGCTTAAAGAGGCCGGACTGCAATTGGAAATTGGAGCATCTGATACTAAAGTGGTTTCCAATGTATTGCAGGGAAAGACTATTATGATTACCGGTAACTATTCTGTTCCAAGGGAGACCATGAAACAGTACATAGAAGCACACGGCGGGAAGGTTGGAAGCTCAGTTACGGGAAATACTTCCTATCTTGTTGCGGGTGAAAAAGCCGGGGATGCAAAACTTAAAAAGGCTGAAAAACTGGGAATTCCTGTTATTTCAGAGGAGGATTTTTATAAAATTGCAGCATCGGAAAAGGGAGCGGATATAGGAAAACCAAATGGAGAAAACGAAAAAGATGAGACGTTATTTTAATGACACGTCTGATGTTGTCTTTAATAAATCTTAAT
>Ga0268359_12591_pt1 | contig 11258 bp, 8 predicted proteins | sample BioMet11_FD_194416 | JGI IMG/M metagenome (GOLD analysis project Ga0268359, IMG submission 194416) | Sewage microbial communities from Oakland, California, United States - Biofuel 11 (PacBio Assembly) | ecosystem: Engineered > Wastewater > Sewage > Unclassified | place: USA: California | collected...
ATGCCGCGACGCCGCGGACGGCGGATGCGAAACGTGCAAAACTGTTCAACACAAATGCAAGAGGACCCTATGAGCGGAATCAAGGCTCGCTGGACGCGATCGGCCATCATCAACTACAAGCCGTCGCATGCCCCCCTGAACTTCAGCGAGACGAAGCCGACCGAGGTCTTCGGTTGCAACGTCTTCACGAAGGTCATGCGTGAGCGTCTGCCCAAGGATGTCTACAAGTCCCTGAAAAAACCATTGAACTGGGCCAGAAGCTCGATCCGTCCATCGCCGACCGTGGCCAACGCCATGAAGGATTGGGCCATCGAACGCGGGGCCACCCACTTCACCCACGTGTTCTACCCCTGACCGGCTGACCGCCGAAAAGCACGACGCCTTCCTGGTGCCGACGGCAAGGGCGGCGCCGTGGCCGAGTTTCCGGCAAGATGCTCATCCAGGGCGAGCCGGATGCATCGAGCTTCCCTTCGGGCGGCCTGCGCACCACCTTCGAAGCCCGCGGCTACACCGCCTGGGACGTGACCAGCCCGGCCTACATCCTGGAGAACCCGAACGGCACCTTCCTGTGCATCCCCACGGCCTTCGTGTCCTGGACCGGCGAGGCCCTGGACAAGAAGACGCCGCTTTTGCGCTCGAACCAGTCCCTAAACAAGCAGGCCAAGCGCATTTTGAAGCTCTTCGGCACCGACACCAAGCTGCCTGTGGTCTCCTTTGCCGGCCCCGAGCAGGAATACTTCCTCATTGACCGTAACTTCGTGTTCGCCCGCCCTGATCTGCTGATCGCCGGCCGCACCCTTTTCGGCGCCAAGTCGGCCAAGGGCCAGGAATTCGAGGACCAGTACTTCGGCGTCATTCCCCGCCGCGTCCTGGCCTTCATGATGGAAGTCGAGCGTGAACTCTACAAGCTCGGCGTGCCGGTCAAGACCCGTCACAACGAAGTGGCCCCCAGCCAGTTCGAAATCGCCCCGATCTACGAGGCCGGCAACCTGGCCACCGACCACAACCATATGGTCATGACGGTGCTGCGCGCCGTGGCCAAGCGCTACGGCCTGATCTGCCTGCTGCACGAAAAGCCCTTCGCCGGCATCAACGGTTCGGGCAAGCACCTCAACTACTCCATCGGCAACGCCGACCTGGGCAGCCTGTTCGATCCGGGCGACACGCCCCATGAGAACGCCCAGTTCCTGGTGTTCTGCGCCGCCGCCATCCGGGCCGTGCACAAGTTCGCCCCGCTTTTGCGCGCCACCGTGGCCGGTCCGTCCAACGACCACCGACTGGGCGCCAACGAGGCCCCGCCGGCCATCATGTCCATGTACCTCGGCGAACAGCTCTCCGACGTGTTCGACCAGATCAAGAAGGGCAAGATCAAGGGCTGCAAGCAGAAGGGCATCATGAATATCGGCGTCGATACCCTGCCGCCGCTGCCCATGGATCCGGGCGACCGGAACCGAACCAGCCCGTTCGCCTTCACCGGCAACCGTTTCGAATTCCGCGCCGTGGGTTCCTCCCAGTCCATCGCCAGCTCCCAGGTGGCCCTCAACACCATGATGGCCGATTCCCTGGACTACATCGCCACCAAGCTCGAAGCGGCCACCGGCGGCGATCCCGCCAAGCTCAACGCCGCCGTCCAGTCCGTCATTCAGGCGATCATGAAGGAGCACGACGCCGTGGTCTTCAACGGCGACGGCTATTCCGAGGACTGGCACAAGGAAGCCGAAAAGCGCGGTCTGCCCAACCTCAAGACCACGCCTGAAGCCCTGCCGGTGCTGACCTGCCCGGATGTGGTCAAGCTGTACACCACCTACGGCGTGTTCAGCGAAGCCGAGCTCAAGGCCCGCGAGGAAATCTACCTCGACCAGTACGTGAAGACCATTCAGACCGAGGCCAATCTGGTGGCGCGCATGGCCAAGACCATCATCTTCCCGGCGGCCATGCGCTACCAGGGCGAGTTGGCCGCCACCTGCGCCAACTTGAAGGCCATCGGCCATGACTACAAGATGGTCGCCTTGGAAGATGTGACCACCAAGCTGCGCGACCTGCAGACCAAGGTGGCCGAGTTGGAAACGATCATGGTGCATTCGGCCGACAGCATCCTGGACGAGGCCAAGTACCTGTGCAGCACGGTCTTGCCGGCCATGGGCGAAGTCCGCGCCGTGGCCGACGCCCTGGAAGCCGTGGTGGCCGACGACCTGTGGTCCCTGCCGAGCTATCAGGAAATGCTCTTTATCCGTTAGGAAACGATCCCGGCGCCTGCCGGCGTCGCCATCCGTCAACGAAGGCCGCCCCCGAGGGGCGGCCTTTTTTCGTGTTGGCGGTGTTGCTTGCACACCGCCGGACCGGAGGAAAAGCCTCCGGCGGCCAAAGGGTTTCACCCTTTGGAATCCCGCGGTATTCCGTCATGGAATTGTGCAGCCGTCTCAGCCCGCGCAGAGCTGTCAGTGCACCCCCTTGTGCGAGGGGTCCGGGGGCATCATGCCCCCGGCCGCCGGAGGCATCTTCACACGCCATCGGCCAGCCCCTGGGGCCGCCGGCAGCCCCCTTTTTTCCCACGTGTGCCCGGTTACGGCTGCCGCATGGACCCTGGCCGCAGGCCGTTCTTGTAGGCGTCGTAGAGGGCTGCTGCCCCCGGAATTCCGAAGGGCGAACAGTATTCCGGCAGGCTGAAGGCCATGATGCCGGTATGGGGTGCCCGGTCGGCCAGGGAGAGCTGGCGGATGATCCGGTCGAGCGGGGCAGGTTCGGCTCGAAACGGCTTGTCATTGATCGGCGGCCCGTCCACCTGGGTGAAGGTCTCCACGATGGGCGTGAATTGGCGGCCGGTCTGGCTGGCTGCTTCGGCCACCGCCGCGAGGAAGACATCGGCATCGCCGAGCCCCAGCTTGCCGACGCCGATGCCGTCCTGGAAGAGCACCCGGTCGATACCCGTCCGGGACAGCAACCGCTGCCAGGTTTGGCCCAGCAAGCCCGGATCGGCAAAGGCGTTGGAAAATCCCGAGATGGCCACGGGGGCCTGGGGGGCGATATCCTTGAGCCCCTGGCGCAGCTCGGCCAGGAAGGCGTCGAGGACGGCGGCGTGCTCCGGGGGGAGCCAGGTCCGGTCGTCGATTTCCTGGGGGATGTAGAAGCCCGAAAAGGCCGGCGACGTTCCGACGAGCGCCATAAGCTCCCGGGCCGTGGCCAGGCTGTCGCGCAACAGCCGCTTGAAATAGACCCGCACCAGCTTGGGATCGCGGGCGACCTTGTGCCAATACGCCCCATCGTGGACGAGCCCGAGCAGGACGTGGAAGCCCTGGCCGCCGGCCGCCTCCATGACCCGGGGCAGCACGTCGTGGGGCGCGGCCTTGAAGTGGGTGCTCGGGTAAAACGGGACCTGATCGTTGACGCTCCATTGAATGATGATTTCGTCGACCCCGATGGTTTTCAGCGACGTGAAAAGCGCTTGCCATTGGCTGGCCGTCCATTGTTCATGCTGCCCGAGCAGTTGCACGAACGTGCCCGTGAAATGCGGTGAGACGCCGGCGCCGGCTCGGGGTGGGCACGCCGGGATCAGGCACAGAAGCAGCAGGATGACGCGGCCGAGCGGTCTGCCCATGATTCCTCCAGATCAGAATTTTACGATAGTCGTCAGAAACAGGGCGCTGATTCTTTTTTCCCGTCCCGAGACATTGATTTTATTAAAAAGCGTGCCGTATTTGTACTGCAGCAGAAATTCAAGGGAAGAGCGCTCCACCTCATAGTCGAATCGGTTGAAAAGATACTTGAAAGACAAGCCGCCGCCGCCTTCGAGATAGGAAGAGGCATCCCAGTCGGGCACCCAGAGTCTACAGTCGGCCACTACATGCGGCGTTATGAGAAAACGGTTGCTGACGTTGAAGGTGATGCCTTGCCGTCCCTCCGCGTAGAACATGCTGCGCTTGTTGTTTTCCGTGTAATAATCATATTCTCCGTAAAGGAAGGTGTAGTTCCACCATTTTTCGTTCGGCTTGACGTCGTAGCCGTCGGTCCAGGACTCCATGGCCCGCACCAGCCAGTTTTCCTCGGCGTCCTTGCCGATTTTGAAAAGCCGTTCGAAGCCGAGGTTGAGATTGAAGGTCTGGAACGGCTTGTAGCGAACCCCGGCCGCGCCTTGCCAGGAGTCGGGCTCGAATTCCAGGGTCTCCTTTTTCAGGTTGCCGGTCACCCGGCCGATCACCTGGAAGATGCGGTCATCCCGGAACCCGATGACCGGCGGAATCCAGGCCACCTCCATGCCGCCGCCCGAACGGATGGTGTCGGTGGATTCTCCGCCGCCGGAGCCGGGTACGGAGCCGGCATCGCCGGAGATGAAGGACAGATAGGCCGTGGTGGTCAGGTGGGTTTCGAGTTTGGTCACTTCCTTGCGCATCCGGTAGACGTCACGGTCGAGTTTTTCCTGATCGGCCGCGTTTTCCACCGGACGCAGGGGGGCGTTGTCGATGGCCTGCTTGAAGCTGCTTGCGGCCTTGGCGTTATCGCACTCGTGCATGGCGGCATAGCCCAGATCCTCCCACAGGGGCAGGTAATCGGAATCGCGGCCCAGCACCGTTTCAAAGGCCCGGGCCGCTTCGGCGTAGTGTTTGCCGTCGGCCAGGGCATAGCCCAGGGCGCTGCGGTTTTGATCGGAATCCTCCAGCTCCACGGCCTGCCGGTAGGCCGTGACGGCCGCCTCGGGATGGCCGGACGCCCGTTCGATATTGCCCAGCCGGAAGGCGGTCTCGGCCTCGGGCTTTTGCTCCTGGGCCGCCTGCAAATAGTCCCTGGCCGCGTCGTAGGCCTTGTCGGCCTCGGCCAGACTGGCCAGCTCGGCCAGACGCACACGTTTCATCTCCTCGGGCAGTCCGGCCGGATCGACGGCCAGGAGCGTCTGCTCGGCCTCTTTGGGCTGGCCGGCCAAGCGTTCCACCCGGCCGAGGCGGGTGGCCGTTTCCGGGTCGTACCGAAGCGCCTGGGCGGCCCGGAAGGCCGTGACCGCGTCTTCGTAGCGGAATTCGCCGGCGTAGAGGAAACCGATGGCCAGAAAATAGTCGCGGCGCTCGGGCTCCGGCAAGGAGGCCACGCCCGGGGCGGCTGCGGCCAGCTCTGGCCAGGGCCAGGCCGGGTTTGCCGCGCTTGTCGTCGCTTCTGCCCAGGGCGATGCGGGTGCGAACGTCGTCGTGCAGGCCCAGGGAAGCGGCAAAGGCCTTGGCGGCCTCGTCGTACCGGCCGCTTTTGTAGGCGAGCTGGCCCAGGGCGAACGGCAGCCGCCAGTCCTTGGCGTTGCGGGCCCAGGCTTGGTGGAAGGCGGCTTCGGCTCCGGCGACGTCATTTTGTCCGGCCAGCAGATGCCCCAGGCTGGCGGCGGCGGTTGCTACGGCATTCCGGGAAGCGCCCGGGGTGGCGGCGACCCGGCGCAGGGCCGACGCGGCCTTGGCCGGATCGCCGGCGGCGGTGTAGGCTTGGCCCAGACTGAGCAGGAGCATCGTGCGCCTGGCGCTGCCCTGGGCCAGGGCAAGAGCCTGGTTGAGCGGGGCAATGGCCTTGCCCGGCTGTCCGGACAACAGGGCCGCCGTGCCCAGGCCGAGGAAGAGATCGGCCCGCTTTTCCGCCGGCAGCGCGCCGGCCAGGGGCACCGCCTTCTCATAGGCGGCCAGGGCCTTGGCGTAGTCGCGCCGGGCGGCCTGGATAGTGGCCAGGGCCAGAAGGGCCTCGGCCTTGGCGGTCGGATCGCTGGCCGTGGCCAGGGAGGACTGGAGACTGGCCAGGGCCTGCGTATCGTCTTTGGCGGCGGCATAGCTTTGGCCGGCCTTGAACCAGAGGGCCGGTTGCCCGGCCTTGGCCAGGGCCGCGTAGAGGGCGGCGGCCTGGGCGTGCCGGCCCAGCCGGGACAGGATATTGGCCAGATTTTCCTTGGCGGCGGCCGCTTCGCCGGGGGGTGGCGGCTGTTTGGGCCAACTCCTCATAGACGGTAAGGGCCTGCTCGGGCTGGGCGGCCTTGACCAGGGCGTCGGCCAGGGCGCGTTTGGCCTCCCGGCCGGCTCCGGCCGCCACGGCGCCTTTGAAGGCCGCCACCGCTGCCGGATAATCCTTCTGGTCCAGGCAGACTTGGCCAAGACTCAGAAACAGCGCGCTTTTTTCGCCCGCACCGGCGGCCAGGGCTTCTTCCAGACTGCGGCGTGCACCGGACGCGTCGCCCTGCTCGCTTTGCAGGAGCCCCTTCATGCCCAGGATGCGGGCGCGGCGATCAGGCGGAAGCGGTCCGGCCAGGGCCTTGTCCAGGGCGTTTAAGGCCTCGGCGCCATTGTCGAGTTTGGCCAGCAGGGTGGCCAGTTCGAGAAACGTCTCCGGATTGGCGTCCCGGGCGCCGGCTTCTTGCAGGGTCGCGGCCGCTTCCGCCGTCCGCCCGGCCCGTTCCAGGGCCCGCGACAGGCGCAGCAGGGCCAGCGGTTCCCGGTGTAGGGCCACGGCCTTGCCCAGGGCTTCGGCCGCGGCTTCGGGCTTGCCCGCATCCAGCAAAAGCAGGCCAATGTGCATGGAGAGACGGTAGGCGACGTCCTGGTCGGTTTTTTCGGTCAGGGCCGGGCGCAGGACCTCGATGGCCGCGTCGTACTGCTTGAGGGAGCCCAGGGCGTTGGCCAGAAGTTCCCGGTTGTCCAGGCTGGGCTCCCGGGCCACCAGTTCCCGGCCCAGACGGGCCGCTTCCGCGTAGTCTTTGGCGCTGGTGGCCAAGACGGCCTGCTGGCGCAGGAGACTCGTTTCGTTCGGGGCGATGGCCAAGGCCTGCGTCAGGGCCTGTCTGGCCGCCGCCGGATCGCCGGCCTTGGCGGCGGTTACGGCCAGGGCGCGCAGGGCCGCCAGCCGGTCCTTGTCGGTGGCGGCGGCGGCCAGGGCCTTGGTGTAGGCGGCCGTGGCGCAGGCGGTGTCACCCATGGTGCTGCAAAGCACCCCTCGGGTGAAGAGGAGTTCATAGTCCCCGTCCTTTGGGGGCAGGCTGTCGAGCAGGGTCCGGGCTTCCCGGAAACGGTTCAGGCGCGAGAGGGCCTCCACCGTGGACAGGAGGACGAAGCGATGCTGTTTGGCGTCATTGGACGTCAGCGGCAGGGCTTTCTGCAGGCTGTCGAGGGCGGCTTGATTTTCTCCGAGGCGGAGCTGGCACAGCCCCAGAGTGAACAGGGCGGCGGGATCGTCGGGCGCGGCCGCGAGCATTTGCCGGGCCTGCTCCTGGGCTTCCGTGTATCGCTTCAGGGTATAAAGCAGGTTCATGAAGTCGGCGCGCGCCTTCGGTCTTGGGGGGCGATTTGGAGGTAGCGCTCGAATTCCTGGCGCGCCTCCTCAGGTTTGCCTTCCCGGATGCGCCGGTAGGCCATGTCCAGATGCGGGTAGGATTGAAAGCGGGAAAGCTGTCTGGCGAACCAGCCCGGCGCGGTGACCTCCGCTTGCGGGGGCGCAGCCGAGGCCGCGTCGGCGGTAGGGACCATACTGCCAGGTGACAAGCAGGAAAGCAGCTGTCAGCCCAAGGAGGAGCCAGTGCGGCGCGGGATGGTTGGTTGGCATGGCGTTCCACCGGTTGGAGGATCCGGAAGGATGCCCCCAATAAAGGGAAGCAAAAATCGGACCGCAGCCGTCCAACCAAAGACTTCTTTGAAATACGGTCCCTTGCGAAGGTCGTTGTCCGGCTGCCTTGCCTGGGCCTCTTCGGGCGTGTTTCTATTGGATAACCAGTTGTTTCATTGCGTGAAGCACGCGTGGGGTTCAAGACCGGCCGACGCGCGTCTCGGCCGGCGGTGTCGTCGCCTCCTGGAGGGTTTCCGGCGTGGCGTAGCCCAGGGTGACGACCAGTTCCTTCAACGGCGGACAGGAGGTTTCCTGCTCGCGCAAGGCCTCCCTGAGCTGGTCTGCGGTGATGTAGCCCTGTCCCACCAGGAAATCGCCGAAGCGCCCGCCGCCGGCATGGCCGGCAAAAAGGACTTCGGCCTCGGCCAGCCGCTGGCGCGACAAGGTGTTTTTCCGTATGAGGATGTCGCCGAGGCGAGCGTAGCACTGGCGGCGCTTTTTGAGGACGGCCACGAGCTGGTCCTCGGTCAGAAGCCCTTTGTCATGCAAGAGTCTGTCCAGGGGCTTCAGAGAGGCGGCGTCGGCTTGCTCCAGCCGCTTAAATCCGCGCCGAATGGCGAAAGACAGATCGGATTTCGTGGCCAGATAGAGTCTGAGGGGGCGGCCGGCGGCCGCTTCCAGCTCCGTCAGCGTCTGTCGGCTGAGCGGCTGGTTCACCGCCAGGGACAGGGCGCCGTCAGGTTCGATCTCCAGGGGGAAAACCTCGTGGAGCGCGGCCAGTTCCTGGGGCAGGGCGGCAATGGCGTCGAGCGGTACCAGGTACGGGTCGATTTCCCGCGTTTCCAAGCGGAACTGCAGGCCGAGGACCTGGACCAGCGTGTCCTGGCTGACCAGGCCGAGGGCGAGCAGGGCTTCGCCGAGGGGTTCGCCCGTCTTTTTTTGTCGGTCCAGGGCGGCATCGAGTTGGGCTACCGTCACAAAGCGCTTGTCGAGCAGCAGGTCGCCCAGGCGGCGGCGATAGGCCAGCAGTTCCTCCTCGGAAGGGTAGACGTGCTCGGTCTTGTCCCAGGCGATGGTCCGGCCGGTGGCCCGGGAACGGGCATAGAGCCGCAATGCCCGCATGGTGGCCACGAAGTTGATGGTGTTGCCCCAGACGAGCCGGGGGACGGATAACAGGGCCTGCAAGGGGCCGTAGATCCTCCAGACATAGAGCGCCCGCCACAGGGCGCGCCACGCGAAGAAGAACAGGTTGGCGACCAGGAGATACCAGGGCCAGGTGCCGGGCTCGACAATGGGCGGATAGTGATAGGCTTCCGGGAAAAGGGTTTGATAGAGCCAGATGGCCGCCACTGGGGGCACGATGCAGTTGCCGAGCATGACGACCTGATTGGCCACCAGTGCCTTCCTGTCGCGATAGAGCATGTAGCGCGTCCAGAAGTTGCCCTGCCAGCCCAGGCTGGCCCAGCCCTGCAGGGCGATGCCCATGATCCAGCGGGATTTTTGCCGGACCGCCGTCTTGAAGGTGCGGGGGAAAAATTCCCGGATGACGATGAATTCCGGTTTGGTCTTTACGTGCACCTTCCCGGTCAGGCGGCTTTTCACCGGCACCCGCCGCTCCAGCACCTGGCGTACGAAAATTTGGCGCAGACCGAAGTTGCGCATGCGCAGGCCGAAATCGTAGTCCTCGGTCAGGGAGTCGATGTTGAAAAGCTGGTTGTTGCTGTCGGCGGCAAGCATTTCCAGGGCCCGGCGGCTGTAGCCGCTGCCCACCCCGGCCGAGGGCACGTTCTTGCTTAAGATTTCCCGAACCAGCATGTCCCGGGCGTGGTTTTCCGCGAATTCGTCGGCGTAATGGCCGGCCGTGAATTTCCACCATTCCGGGATGATGGGAAAGACCGGCAACTGCACCATGTCGGCTCGGGGAATGAGATAGTTGTAGAGCTTGAGATAGAGCGGATGCACCAAGTCTTCGGAATCATTCATGACGAAGATTTCGAAGCGGATGTCATGTTCCTTTTCGTAGACGCGGACGCCTTCGAAGACCCAATTGAGGCAGTCGGCCTTGTTGGTGGGGCCGTCTTTCGGGCAGACAATGCGGTTGACGTTGCCGTAGGTCTCCCGGGCCAGATCCACTTCGCGCTGGGTGTTCGGGTCGTTGGGATAGGTGCCGACGAATATCTGATAATTGCTGTAGTTGATGGTCCGGATGGTGTTGTCGAGCATGCGCCGGATGACGGCCGATTCGTCCCAGCAGGGGATCATGATGGCCACGGCCTTTTCCGGCAGGGCCACCATCTTGTCTTCGGTCAACGGCGGGTATTTGCGGCGGATGATGCAATATTTATAGGCCTGGCGCAGAAGATAGACGATGTCGACGAACAGTTCGTCCAGTCCGCCCAGTAAAAACACCACGCCGAGTCCGACCAGCAGCAGTTGCAGGCCGAGCAGGATGTACGGCATGGCAAGAAGGACAAAACTCATGACGCGTCCGCCGGCAACGGGTGGAATTGGGCGTTTTCGGGCAGCAGCGGCGCACGGCCGGAAGCAAAACGGTCCAGGGCCTCGACGATGCGTTCAGCCGCCCGTCCGTCGCCGTAAGGATTCTTTCCCTGCCGCATGGCTTGCCGGGCCGTCTCGTCGGCCAGCAACCGGGAGGCCTCGGCCACGATGGTCCGGTGGTCGGTGCCGACAAGCCGGGACAGCCCCAGTCGGGAGGCCTCCGGCCGTTCCGTGACCGTACGCAACACCAGGACCGGGGTGCGAAAGGTGGGGGCCTCTTCCTGGACGCCGCCGGAATCCGTCAGAATCAGGGTGGCGTCCCGCATGAGCAGGGCAAACGTCTTGTAATCCAGGGGCTCGATCAGGTGGACGTTGGCGAGGCCGTCCAGGACGGCATGGGCCGTTTCCCGGACCCGGGGGTTGCGATGCACGGGATAGATGTACTGCACGTCCGGGAAGCGGGCGGCCAGTGCGGCAATGGCCGCGCAGATGGAGGCCAATGCCTCGCCCCAGCTTTCCCGACGGTGGGAGGTGACGAGTACGGCCCGGGCGCCGTTCGGGGCGAGGGTTTCCAGCAAGGGGCAGCGGGCCGGGCCGAGGGCGGCGGTCAGGTGGAGCAGGGCGTCGACGACCGTATTGCCCGTGACGACGATGGCGGCCGGGTCCTGGCCTTCCCGGAGGAGTTCCTCCCGGGCCAGGGGCGTCGGCGCGAAATGGAGCCGCGTCAGCACGCTGGTCAGCCGCCGGTTGGCTTCCTCGGGAAAGGGGTTGGCCAGGTCATGGCTGCGAAGTCCCGCCTCCACGTGGCCGAAGGGGATGCCATGGTAAAAGGCGACCAGGGAGGCGGCGAAGACCGTCGTCGTATCGCCCTGGGCCAGGAGCAGATCCGGGTGCAACCGGGTCAGGGCCGCGTCGAGGCCGCCAAGGGCCCGTTGGGTCAGGCCGGCCAGCGTCTGCTCGGGGGTCATCAGGCCCAGATCGATATCCGGTTTGATGCCGAACAGGGATAAGGCCTGCTCCAGCATCTCCCGGTGCTGGCCGGTGGACAGGATGCTGACCGAAAACCGCCCGGGCTCGGCCCGCAGGGCCGTAATGACCGGGGCCATCTTGATGGCCTCGGGGCGGGTGCCGACCGTGATGACGATATGTGGCATGAAACGAGCTCCCTTTCCCACGTCCGGCATGGAAAGGTTGGAGTCCCTTCTCTT
>Ga0268359_10750_pt1 | contig 11240 bp, 9 predicted proteins | sample BioMet11_FD_194416 | JGI IMG/M metagenome (GOLD analysis project Ga0268359, IMG submission 194416) | Sewage microbial communities from Oakland, California, United States - Biofuel 11 (PacBio Assembly) | ecosystem: Engineered > Wastewater > Sewage > Unclassified | place: USA: California | collected...
CGATGGTGGTCACCGGGAAAATGCGGAACAACCCCTGGCGTACGGCCTCCACCACGTCCTCGTCGAGCATGAGGTTGAACCACGTTGTCGGCGGGCAGGATCACCCCCCTGGCCCCCGGTCAGTCCCCGCCGGCGGGCACACGGCGAAAAAGCCCCGATTTTCTCGTTCAAGCCCCCCACGGCCAGGATGGCGCCGGACTGGGACACGGCCCGGTCATGGCGTAGCAGAGCTTGATGGGCCGCTCGGACCAGGGCCGAGCAAGGCGGCCAGCTCGGCGCCGAGGCCGAATCGCCCTCCACGGCGGCGTAGCTCTGTTCGAAGCACAGGGAGCCGGCCATGACGATGGGCTTGTCCTTGGCGAAGCGTTCGAGCAGGTAGCTTTTGGGATCATCATGCCCTTGGTGTGGATGGGGCCGCCGAGTTCCGCCTCGCGCTCGAGGTCCAGGACGCCGCCGTGCCCCGACGCCCACGGTGCAGGCGATCTGATGGGGCAGTCCGAAGGCGTAGTCCCCGAACATGCGGACGGAAAGCCCGTTGGCCCGGCCCACCGCCTCGCCCGTGGTGGAGACCTTGATCATCTCCCGGTCGTACTCCTCCAGGTATTCCTCCTCGAAGAGGTTGACCCGGAAATTCCCGGGCGCGCAGGGCCTCGGCCAGATGGACGTCCCGGACCTGCTCCTCGCCCGGGTCCGGGCCAGGGAGGCCGCCTCGATCATCAGCTCCCGGGCCAGGGGCAGCTTCAGGGACAGGCGCGTCTGGTCCTCGGACAAAGCGAGGCATGCTCCACCAGAGCGGCCAGGGCCGACCGATCGAAGGGGGCAGCTTGGCGTCCCGGATGACCCGGCCCGGCCAGGGACAGTAGACGGGTATTCTCCGGGTGCGCGGCATGGTCTCCTGGAGGTGGGCCTTGAGCTTAAAAAGCTTGCCGAAGCGCTCGTCGCTGTAGAGCAGCACCTCGTAGGCCTCGTCCGAGCCGACCAGCACGACCTTGACATCGAGGGGAATGGGTTCGGGTTCGATGGTGCGGGTGCGACATGCTCGCCGCCCTCGGCCGGGTCCTCCACCCGGGCCAGCCCCGAGCGCAGGGCTCGCAGCAGGCCTCCCAGGCCCCGGAATTGGCCGACAGGTCGTCCACCCGGATGATGCAAAACCCGCCGTTGGCCCGATGAGCGAGCCGGCCTTGATGAGGGTGAAATCGGTATAGAGCGCCCCCATCTCGGATTCGCGCTCGATGCAGCCCATGAGGTTGAAGTAGGTGGGATGGTCCTCCACGATGACCGGGGAGCCTGTCAGGTGGCCGTTATCCACGAACAGGTTGACCTCGTAGCGGTAGAAGATGTCCTCGGGCAGGGACGGGTCGCCCGTGGACGGCCGGGGGATTCGGGGCGGCCTGGGAGGCGTCGCGGGGCATGAAGGCGTCCAGGTTGTCCAGGATGTCGGCCCGCAGGGCGTCCAGATACTGGGCGATGGCCGGATTTTGCTCCCGCAGTTCGGTAAATTCCTCCAGCCGGGCGGCCAGGACCTCGCCGGCGGTTTCCCGATCCAGGTCCTTTTCCCGGTCATGGTAGCCCCGCTCTTCCTTGGAGAGGCGGCGCAGGGCCGTTCCCATCTCCTCGAGCAGGAGGTCGCCCTTGGCCTTGAGGGTCTTTTTGAGGTCCGGGTCCAGGCGCTCGAACTCCTCGTCGCTGACCACCTTGCCTTCGAGCAGGGGGGTAGAGGGTATAGCCGCTCTGGTCGTCCACGAACAGGCTGTAGCCTTCGTTTTTGGCCTTGGCCTCCATCTCGTCGAGCACGGTATCCCGGCCGGCGTTGTAGCCGCGCAGCAGGCTCTGCTTCTGGTTGAGGTAGGCCTCGCGCTCGAACCGGGCCGGGGATGTCCTCGCGCAGATCGGCCACGGCCTTGGCCAGGGCGGTCTTGAAGCGCTTCCCCTGGCCGGCCGGCAGCGACACGGCCCGGGGCCGGTCCGGGTCGTCGAAATTGTGGACATAGAGCCAATCCGGCGGGGTGGCCCCCCGGGCGGCGGCCGGGTCCAGGAAGGTCCGGGCGAAATGGGTCCGGCCGAGATAGGGCTCGCCGGCCAGATAGACGTTATATTCCCGGCCGCCGATGGACAGGGCCATGGACAGGGCGGCATGGGCCCTTGGCTGGGTGCGCGACAGCGCGCCGGGGTCGTCGGGGATGTCCCGGCTGTCGGCATACGGCAGGTCGGCCGGATCGCAGGCGGCGCGCAGGGCAGTGGGATCGAGGGGATGTTGTGTCTTTGTCGTTATCATGGAATCCGTCTGGTAGGCACGCGGTTTTCGGGGGGTGACCGGCGCCCGAGGGCCCACCGGCAAATGTCGTCCTTACGGTCTTCCGCCGTGTTTGTCATCACCGCCATTGCGGTCGGACCGCGGACATCCCCCAAAGGGGCGGCCGGCCGAAACAGAAGGGGCCCCTTGCGGGGCCCCCAAGGCTCACGTCGGTTGCGCGACCAACACGTCAGAACGTGTACTTCAGACCAAAGGCCACCTTCCAGGCGTCATTGGCCTCATTGGCCAAGTGGGTGCCCCAGACGCTCTTCTGGAACGGGCTGGCATGGGCCCATCCGGTCTCCAGGATGAAGGCCAAGTTTTCATAGAGCATGTACTTGCTGTCGAAGTTCAGGCCGATGGCCCACTCGTCCCAGGTCAGGTCGCGGCCCATGTTGAACAGCGGATCGGAAACGCCGCCGGTATTGAGCGCGTAGGTGTAGCCGCCGCTGTTGGCGTAGCGGATGGCCCGGGGCGAGTTGTTGCCGTGGACGTAGGCGAAGGTCAGGATGTGGGACAGCTTCTCGATGAAGCTCATCTTGTTGAGGGATGCGCCGAAGCCGTAGGCGCCGATGGGGTTGATGCCCATGTTGGAGCCCTTGACCAGTTCCTGGCCGCCGTCGAACAGGAAGCTGTTGCCGGCATTCCAGGACTGGGTGCCTCCATTGTGGTCGCCGCCGTTGCCGGAACCGGGGAAGAAGTTCGGCATGCGCTCGGAACCGTTGCGGATGGAGCTGTCCTCGCCGGTGGACCAGAAGCCGAAGGCCTGCGGGGTCACCATGTCGAAGCCGGTGTATTCGAGGGCCGCGTCGATGAACCAGCCGTCACGGACGTTTTTGGCATACTCGTTCATGCCGTGGCGGCCCCAGATCACGTCGGCATAGAACTTGAGGGGATCGAGCACGGAAACTTCCAACGTGGTGCCGGCCCACATGGCGGTGATGAAGTTGTTTTTCCAACCGGAGGCGCCGTAGGCCAGGAAGCCGGGGGCGACGAGGCCTTCGGCCCAACCGCCGTCGTAGAGGTACTTGCCGTCACGGCCGCCCTGGCCGTAGGCGACCCATGGGGTAGCCTTGAAACCCTCCAGGGTGAGGGGCAAGGCCAGGAGGAAGGCCTCTTCGTTGGCGTAGAGGTTCCGGTGGTTGTCGCCGATGGAGGTTGCCTGACCGAAGGTCTGGTCGCTGGCAATGGTCCGCACGTAGCCGAGGAGCAGGCTCAGGGTGCCGTCGATCAGCGGCGCGGTGACGATGGCGGCGGAGACATCCGAGTCAAAGACCACGCTGCCGGCGAAAAACGAGCTCTGCGGCATGGAGGCCGGCTGCAGACCGGCCGAAACCTGGATTTCGGTGCCGGGCCACTTGAACTGCAAGTAGGCCTGATAGACCTCGACGCCGCTGGAGGTGCGCACGCCCGAGCCGTTGCTGATGCCGGCCGTCGGGTTGGCGGCGGTGTAGGTGCCGTGGCCCCAGGTATCCTCGACCAGGACGCCGAAGCGGAACTTCACGGCCTCGCTGGCGATGAAATCCGTGCGCAGGCGGAAGCGTTCCCAAATTTCAAAATTGTCCGAACTCCGGGAGCCGGCCCGTTGAACCGCGCCGGCGTTGTTGCTCCAATAGGCCCGGTTCCAGCCGGTAAAGTTTCTGTTGGCGAAATAGTTGCCGTAAACAAGGGCATCACCTGTCATCCGCACCTCGGTGGCTGCCTCGGCGCGGGACACGGCCGTCATCACCAGGGCGGCCGCCAGCACACCAAACAATAACCGTTTCATGAATCCCTCCTCCATAAATGTTCCCCTAGACGCAACCGACGCCTCTCACTGTATACGGACTGACAGCGGAACTGCCCGCAAGGCGACCGCAACCGCCGCCCTACCCTCGACTGTTCGGGGTCCCGCTGTCAGAGTTTTTTTTTCTGCCTACCTCATGGAGTCCGCGAGCGCAATGCCCTCACTGCAATACGCCACCTTCTTGCCGCAAAAAAACGGCATGAGCCGGCCGGTTGGACAAGCGTTCGACGTCCCGCTCTCTTGGTCGGCCTTCAAAACGGGAGCTTTCCATAACCCAGCAAATCATACGCCGGGACAAGAAGGCCCACGAACGACAGGATGACCAGCAGCGTCCCCAGCACCTTCGCGGACATCTTCCCGTAGGTGACGGCCCAGATGACCAACGTCAAAACAACAAAGGCGACCATCATGGCGCCCAAATACAGACTCTTGCCGATATAATTCGTTCCATCCGCCTTGACGCCGCCGCCGGTGAAAAAGAAAAATGCCGCTACGGCCAAAATAACGCCCATCATCAGGCTCAGGTTCCCCAGCGAACGCTGATCTTCAATGCCGGCCAGCACAACATAGGAAATGGCCAAATAGACGACGCCGAAGGGAATAAGCAGGGTCGCCGTGAAGGCATCGCTTGCAAAAAGAGGCGTCGCCTGCAGGATGCCGCCGACAACCGTGATGACTCCGACGAATCCGGCGATGGCACCGCAGGTTTTGGCATCCCCCTGCCCCAGATAGAACAAGCCTATCGGGAACCAGAGCATGCTGATCGTACGAATAAAACGAGTGTCATGGCATTCCCCCTCACCGGTTCTGGTTGATTTTTTCGAAGACCTCCCACACGTATAATGCGTTTACGCTGCACCGTTTCCCGGAACGCCTGCGGTATGGCCCGCCCCGTAGTCTCTCCAAAAAGCACTCGGGGAAGCCCTGAACCGGCCTCTCCGGACCGGTACCGCTGCACAGGGAAATGGAATCCGCCAGGATACCAAGGTATTCGATGCTGCTCGCAAATACCGGGCCCACATAAAAACCATTGTATTTAAGGATATTGCAAAACCATCCCGCTTTTTCCTCCGCGCCCGGGGCAATCGATGCGCCAGTCCCCCCGGCCCCCTCCCAGCCAGGGCGGTATTTTTCGAAATTTATTCCATTTATTCTATTATGTTATCGATTATGAGACACTTTGACCTAGCGAGATTCTTATTCGGGTCATTTTTTCCCATAAAAACGTGTTGGGGTTTTTTTACCCACCGCATCTCGCAACATTTTTTCCGCCGCGCGCTCCCCAAAGGCCTCTGTTGAAATACCCGGCCCGACCGGCTAAGGAGTCCACTTGCAACGGGCGTCAGACCGGCCGGCCGAAACGACCACCCACGGTCGCCCGCCGGCACCCGGACGACACCCCAAGCGCAAGGGAGAACCTATGTGCGGCATTATCGGTTATTGCGGGCACCGGCCGGCCGTCCCGATCATCCTTGAGGGACTCAAACGCCTGGAATATCGCGGCTACGACTCGGCCGGCGTGGCCTTTTTGCAGGGCCGCGATCTGATCCTGGTCAAAGCCGAGGGCAAGCTCACCAACCTGGAAAACAAGCTGGCCGCCCAGAACGTCTACCTGGCCACCTCGGGCGTGGGCCACACCCGCTGGGCCACCCACGGCCTGCCCACGGAAAAAAACGCCCATCCCCACGCGGACGCCGCCCGGTCCCTGGCCCTGGTCCACAACGGCATCATCGAGAACTACCAGGAACTCAAAAAGGAGCTGGTCGCGGCCGGCGTCCGCTTCGCCTCGGACACGGACACCGAGGTTCTGGCCCAGCTCATCGGTTTCTACCTCAAGTCCACCGGCTCCCTGGCCGAGGCCATCGCCAAGGCCCTGTCCCGGGTCGAGGGGGCCTACTCCATCGTGGTGGTCAGCCGCGACAATCCCGGCATGCTCTATGCCGCCCGCAAGTCCTCGCCGCTGGTTCTGGGCGTGGGCGTGGGCGAAAATTTCCTGGCTTCCGATATCCCGGCCTTTTTGCCCTACACCCGGGAAGTCGTTTTCCTGGACGACGGGGAGATGGCCCGCATCGACGCCGGCTCCTGGCAGGTGATGGACGTGGCCACCCTGGCCCCGGTGAAAAGGAAGTGCGCCACATCGCCTGGGACGTGTCCGCCGCCCAGAAGGGCGGGTTCAAGCATTTCATGCTCAAGGAGATCATGGAGCAGCCCCGGGTGGTGGCCGACTGTCTGGCCGGACGCATCGACAAGGAAGGCGTCGCCGCCGTGCTGCCGGAAATCGAGGCCGCTCCCGTCCCGACGAGCCTGTGCATCGTGGCTTGCGGCACCTCGTTTCACGCCGGGCTGTGGGGGATGTATCTCCTGGAAAAATGGGCCGGCATCCCGACCCGGGTGGAGATCGCCTCGGAATTCCGCTACCGCGAGCCGCTGCTCGGTCCCGGCGACACGGTGCTGGCCATCAGCCAGTCCGGCGAGACGGCCGACACCCTGGCCTGCATCCGGCTGGCCAAGGAGCGCGGCGCCCACGTCATCGGCCTGTGCAACGTGGTGGGATCGTCCGTGGCCCGGGAGGCCGACGTGGTCCTCCACACCCAGGCCGGACCGGAAATTTCCGTCGCCTCCACCAAGGCCATGTGCAGCCAGCTCACCCTGCTCACCCTGCTGGCCCTGGCCTACGGCCGCAAAAACGGCCGGCTGCCGGCCGAGGTAGCCGCCAACTGCCTTCCGGCCCTGACCGGACTCCCCGACCAGCTGACGGATGCCTTGCCGACCATGCGCGAGCGGGCCCGCGAGCTGTGCCGCATTTACGCCGAAGGCCCAGAGCTTCCTCTATCTCGGCCGGGGCGTCTGCTACCCCCTGGCCCTGGAGGGAGCGCTCAAGCTCAAGGAAATCTCCTACATCCACGCCGAAGGCAACGCGGCCGGAGAGATGAAGCACGGCCCCATCGCCCTGATCGACCCCAAGTTCCCCACCTTCGCCCTGGCCCCGCTGGACGCGCTGTTCCCCAAGGTCAAATCCAATCTCCTGGAGGTGCAGGCCCGGGGCGGCAAGATCATCGCCCTGACCCATGCCGGGGCGAATCTCGACGTGGATCACCCCTGGGAGGTTCCGGCGGCCTGGGGCCCCCTGTCGAGTTTTCTCATGCTGCCGGCCTTGCAGCTTTTCGCTTACGAAATGGCCGACTATCTGGGCAAGGACGTGGACCAGCCGCGCAATCTGGCCAAAAGCGTGACCGTGGAGTAGCGTACCGGCGTGCAGCGACTTTTATCCCCGAGAATCGCCAGGGCAGCGGCCGTAGCGTGCCTGCTGCTCCTGACCGTCGCCATCGGCCGGGCCGCCGACGTGGCGACCCAGTTCAAGGAAGAGGCCGCCCGATTCGCCAAGCTGCGGGCCGACCCGGCCTCGATCAACCGCCGGGACCTGTGGAAGGCCCTGGACGCGCGACTGGCCAAACTGGCCGCGGCCGCCCGGACTCCGGCGCTGCGGGGACGCATTCTGTATTGCCAGGCCTGGGCCGACGAGGAGCTGGCCAAGCGGTCCGTGCTGGACAAGGATTACGAGGCGGCCGTGGCCCTGTACGGCCAGGCGGTCCAGGCCGCCTCCGACCAGGCCTGGGCCGACGACGCCCTGCTGCGCCGGGCCACCATCCTGCTCGAAACCCTGAAACGCCCGGACGAGGCCAAAGCCGACCTGACGCGTCTGCTCGGCTCCCACCCCAAGCGGGACATCGCCGACCGGGCCAAAAGCCTTTTGGCCGAACTCGGCAAGGAAGCGCCACCGGCGACGACGCCGGCCAAAAACGGCCAGCCGGCACCGGCCGCGCCGCCCGCGCCGGCCAGCCCCGCCCATCCCGCCACCCTTTCGCAGCTCGCCGTGACCTCGACCGGGGCCGACACCCGGCTGACCCTGACCCTGGACCGGGAAACGACCTACCGGTATCAACTCCTGAACCAGACCAAGGCGGGCGGGGAGCCGGTCAAGCGGCTCTACATCGACCTCGACAACACCCGGACCGGGCCGGGGGTCTCCTCGGAAAAACGCTTCGATACCGGCCGCATCGCCCGGCTGCGGGCCGGCTATTTCACGCCGGACACCGTACGGGTCGTCCTGGAATTCGATGCCCAGCAATATGCGCTGCAGGCCCAGAACGGCCCCTTCCGGATCATGCTGGACCTGACCGGCCCGGCCAAGGCCGCGTCGGGCCGCCCGCCCGAACACCGGGCCGAAGCCGCCTCGCCGGACGGCGACAAGACCGCCAACATCGTCACCTGGCTGGGGAACGTCTTTCGCGACACCAAAAAGGTCAACCTCGGCCCCACCCCCAAGGAGACGGAAAAGGCGTCGGCCCGGAAATCCTCCGGGGAGGCGCGCCAGCCGGCCTCGCCGCCGCCGCCCGACCCCACGCCCCGCGCCAATTTTCGACCGAGCAAGGAACAGAAGAAACGTTTGGGCGATCTGGTGGAGCAGCTCGGCCTTTCGGTACGCACCATCATGATCGACCCCGGACACGGCGGCAAGGATCCCGGCGCCCACGGCCTGCACGGCCTGGTCGAAAAGGACGTGAATCTGCGTTTCGCCAAGATCCTGGGCGAGGAGCTGCGGCAGAAGGGGTTCAAGGTCCTCTATACCCGGACCACGGATGTGTTCATCCCCCTGGAGACCCGCACCGAGCTGGCCAATTCCAAAGGGGCGGACCTCTTTATTTCCGTCCACTGCAATGCCCACTCCGATGCGGAGACCTCGGGCCTGGAAACCTACTCCCTGAACCTGGCCAACAACCGGGACGCGGTCCGGGTCGCCGCCCGGGAAAATGCCTCTTCGTCGAAAAAAATCAGCGATCTCCAGGCCATTCTCACGGACCTGATGTTGTCGGCCAAAACCACCGAGTCCCGGGATCTGGCCCAATACGTCCAGAAACGCGCCCTGGCCGACATGCGCGGCCATTACGCCACCCGGGACCGCGGCCCCCATGAGGCGCCCTTTTTCGTGCTGATCGGCGCCAACATGCCGGCGGTCCTGGTGGAACTCGGCTACATCACCAACCCGACCGAGGCCGGGCGGCTGTCCTCGGGAAACTATCTGCACGCCCTGGCCTCGGGTCTGGCCGACGGCATCGTGGCCTACAAGAAAAAAATCGAGCGTTTCACCACCCTGTAACCGCAAAAAACACCACCATGTCGAAAATCCCCCCCGCCGATCGTCTCATCGTGGCCCTGGACGTGCCGAACCCAGCCAGGCCCTGGCCCTGGTGGACCTGCTTGCGCCGCACGTCCGCTTCTTCAAGGTCGGGTTCCAATTGTTCCTGGCCGGCGGCTTGGCCGTCTGCGACGCCATCGCCACCCGCGGTTGCAAGGTCATGCTCGACCTCAAATTCCACGACATCCCCCAAACCGTGTCCCTGGCCATGGCCCAGCTGGCCGATCACGACATCGCCCTGGCCACGGTCCACGGCTATCCGCAGGTGGTGGAAGCGGCGGCCAAGGCCAAGGGCAGGACCAAAATCCTGGCGGTCACGGTGCTGACGAGCCTCGGGACGGAGGAATTGCAGCAAACCGGTTTCGCCGGCACTCTGGCCGACCTGGTGCGGCTGCGGGCGGCGACCTCCCTGGCCGCCGGGGCCGACGGCCTCGTCTGCTCGCCCTTGGAGGTGGCCGTGCTGCGCAAGCATCTGGGCCAGAAGCCGTTGATCGCCACGCCCGGCATCCGACTGCTCGACAGCCCCCGGGACGACCAGGTCCGCACGGCGACGCCGCTGGCCGCCATCCAGGCCGGCGCCGACCACATCATCGTCGGCCGCCCCATCACCCGCCACCCCGACCCGGCCGGCGTGGCCCGGGCGATTGCGGAAGAGATAGGCTAGGGGGGAGAAGGAAGGGAAGAGGCCTCCGGCGGCCAGGGGGCATGATGCCCCGGCCCCCTCGAAGGGGGGAATCCCTCAGAGCGTGGTCAGAAACGACCGCCAGCAGCCGGCGCAACCCGCGGGAGGGGTGTCCGTGTCGTGCTGGAAGCGGAATTCCTGATAGGCCGGCTCGTTCCAGATGGCGGCCAGGGGCGTGGTGCGCAAGGAGCCCCGCACGTCGTGCGGAAAGGGGATGTCCTGGCCGTGGAAGCGGTAGCTGGCCGGGGGAATCACGGGCACGTTGCGGAAGGGACAGGGGCTGACCGCCCCGTCGGCCGCCACGAACAGGGCGCTGCCCGGCGTGTCCGGACAGTGGAAACGGGTCTGCCCGCCGTTGACCAGCCGGCTGTCCAGGCGGACGCCCCGGGCTGCGGCTTCGGCGGCCAGCCGATGCAGGCGGACGCTCACCCGCTCGTACGCCGCGACGGTCACGGGCACCAGGGTGTCGTCTTCGGTCTGCGGACTGGTGGCGTAGGAAAGCAGCCGGACGCTGGCGGCCTCGAAACCGACCCGGGCCAAAAATTCAGGCAGCTGGTCGCACTCGGCGGCAAACCCCGAACGGGTCAGCGTATAGCGCACGCCGATCGCCGGCAGCCGGGACTGATGGACGGCCCGGACGGTCCGCAGGCGGTTGGCCGCCTCCAATACCGAAAAAAGGCTCGTCCCGCGCCGACGAAAATTGGCCTCCTCGGAGAGCCCCGCAATGGTGAACACCACCTGGTCCACCCCGTCGCGGACCAAGGCGTTGGCGTGATCGTCGGTGAAACAACCGGCGTCGGTGACCAGCTCCACCCTGGCGCCGGTCTTTTTGGCCACGGCCAGCATGGGCAGGATCTCGGGATTGGCCAGGGGATCGCCCCAGCCCTGGAAACGGATGACGGCCACGGCGGTCAGTTCCCGGACAAGACCCGAAAAAAGGGCCAGGGGCAGGTCATGATCGAGCCAATGCTTTTTGTGGCCGGCATGGATGGTGTAGCCGGTTTCGGCCCGGCTGCGGGAAGAGGCCTCGATAAAAAGGCGGTCCAGGACGAACGGCGCGATCATGGCTGCCCGCTGCTGGTCGCCGCGCGGCGCACGCCCGGACAGGGCGGAGGCCTGTTTCCCGCCGCCTGGCGCCTGGCGGCGACCCCTTGGAGCCGGGCAGAGGACTCCCCGTTCGTGTTCGGCGCGAGGGCATTCCATGGAGGGCAACCTCGTTGCTTTTCGGTCGTTACGGTAGCCCAGGGACCGCTCCTTGGCAATGCACCCGGTCGGCGCCGCC
>Ga0268359_10830_pt1 | contig 11235 bp, 12 predicted proteins | sample BioMet11_FD_194416 | JGI IMG/M metagenome (GOLD analysis project Ga0268359, IMG submission 194416) | Sewage microbial communities from Oakland, California, United States - Biofuel 11 (PacBio Assembly) | ecosystem: Engineered > Wastewater > Sewage > Unclassified | place: USA: California | collected...
CTTGCGCTTCAAGACCCTGGCTCCGGCCGGAGGCTCGTCCAAGGTCAAGATCACCACCAGTTCGCCCGGACTCATCGATCCGTCCAAGAACGAGGTGGTGTTCAAGAACGAGTCCGAGGTCGACGTCGTGACGGGCAAGGAATACAACTGTACCTTCACCTTCTCGAAGGAATGGGAGATGGCCACCGGCGATTGGACGCTGACTGCCGTGGCCGAGGACGGGACGTCCGTCAAGAAAACCTTCCAGGTCTTCAATCCGCAGCAATAATTAGGCCCTGTTCGAAAAGAGACGGCTCCCGGTCTGGGGAGCGTCCCGGAGCGCGGCCCCGGGAAGGAGGTTTCGCCCCATGTCGGACGCGACATCTCCGGCCAGTCCGTACGTCGAGGCCCTGGAATTCGCCCGAAACCTGCGCGCCCCGGGGAATCGTCTCGATTTTCCTTCCTATTCCGCCTACGTGCATTTGGTAGCCGCCCTGGTGCATATCGACCTGGAGACCTCCGATCCGGGCGTGGAGGATTTCCAGGAGCTGCCGGACGCCTTCGAGCTGGCCTACCTGACGGCCCGGCTGGAACGGCTGCGGGAACACATTCGGGCCACCACCGGCGTGGATGTCCGCTCCCTGTGACGGCGGCTCCGAAAATTCGGGGCCAGCATGTCTTCCCGGCCCTTGTCGTCTTGCCTCCTGCAGCCTTGGGCCGTAGAGTGGTTGCTGGCATCCTCCCTTGTTGCCGGTAGCCATGGTCGAAGACGAAAAACTCTATGAACTGTTCACCGAAAGCTGTCTGGAACAGCTTCGGGGCATCGAGGCGGCGGTCCTGGACCTGGAAACCGCCGGCGCTTCCTCTTTGCGTCCCAAGGTGGAGGCCGTCTTCCGCGCCGCCCACACCATCAAGGGCGATGCCGGTGCCCTCGGCCTGGTGCCGCTGGCCTCGCTGTGCCATGCCGTCGAATCGGTGCTGACCCTGGTCCGCGACGGCACGCTGCCCGTAACTCCCGGCCTGATCGGGGAACTTTTGGCCGCCTTCGACAGCATCAAGAACATGGCCGAGCACGCGGCCACGGCCCGGGATTGGGACGTGGCGTCCGACCTGGCCCGGCTGCAGGCCCTGCTCGATCCGACGCCGCCCGCCTCGGACACGGAACGTCCCGCTTCGGTCGAACCGACCGCAGCCGAAGCGGAAGAGCACATTCGCAAGTTGGCCATTCCGGCCCGGGAACTCGACATCCTGGTGGATCGGGTCGGTGAGCTCGGCATCGCCCAGTCCAGACTGGCCGCCCTGTCCACGCGGCGCGGCGATGCGGAATTGCGGGATGTGGCCGAGGAGGTCGAACGCCTGGCCGGACTGTTGCGCGATCAGGTCCTCGGCTTGCGGATGCTGCCCATCAAGGTGAGCTTCCCCAAATACCGCCGCCTGGTGCGCGATACCTGCGCCGCCCTCGGCAAGGAAGCGGAACTGATCATGGTCGGGGAGAACACCGAGCTGGACAAGGCCGTCATCGAACAGCTCAACACCCCCTGCATTCATCTCCTGCGCAACGCCGTGGACCACGGCATCGAGCTCCCCGATATCCGGGATGCCCGGGGCAAGCCCCGGCGGGGAACCATCACGCTTTCGGCCAGGCAGGACGGCAACGACGTGATGATCGTCATTGCCGACGACGGTGCCGGCATCGACGTGGAGAGGCTCTGGGAGAAGGCCGTGGCCGCCGGTATGGTGGATCCGGACAACCGACCGGCGGGAGCCGAGGCCCTGAACCTGATTTTCCTTCCCGGCCTGACCACGGCCGCGGCCGTGGGGGCGGTGTCGGGGCGGGGCGTGGGCATGGATGCCGTCCGCGAGGGCATCGCCGCCCTGCGCGGTCGCATCGAGGTGGCTTCCGTTCCCGGGGGCGGCGCTTCGTTCACCATCCGCCTGCCCGTGTCCCTGGCCATCATCGACTGCCTGGAAGTGCACTGCGCCGCCGTTTCGTATTTTCTGCATCTGGACTATGTGGAGGAATGCCTGGAACTGCCGGAGCATTGCCTTCTCCGGGAAGGCCGGGGCGTCATGGACCTGCGCGGGCGGGCCATGCCGCTCGTCTGCCTGCGGCATTTTCTCGGGATTCCCGGGGCCGTGCCCGAACAATCCCATGTGGTGGCCGTCTCTCAGGGCGAACGTCGGGCAGGCATCGTGGTGGATGCGGTCATCGGCCGCAAGCAGGCCGTGCTCAAACATCTGGGCAAGGCCCTCGGCAGGATCGAGGGTGTGCTCGGCGGCACGGTGACCGAGTCCGGCGATATGGCCCTGGTTGTGGATGTGCCCGGGCTGTTGCGGGTCGCCCTGGCCGAAGCCGGAGAGCCGCATGGTCCGCTTGCGGCTTCCGGCCGCGAACAAAAGAACTGTCCTCCGGGAGGTCCCCCATGCCGCGCGTGCTGATCGTGGATGACAGCCGTTACCAACGCCACCTCATTACCCAGGCCCTGGGCGGCACCTTCGTTTCGGACCAGGCCGCCGACGGACGCGAGGCCGTGACCTTGTTCGCGGCCGCCCTGGCCGCCGGCACGCGCTATGATCTGGTGGTCATGGACATCCTCATGCCTGAGCTCAACGGGCATGACGCCCTGGCCGCCATTCGCCGCCTGGAGGCCGAATCCGGCCTGTCCGTGGAACAAGGCGTCCCGGCCGTGATGCTTTCGAGCCTGGACGATCCCGTCAACATGCTGCGGGCCCAGTATGATTCCGGGGCCCAGGCCTACGTCACCAAACCCTTCACACCGGCCACCCTGCTGGAGGCCTTAAGCAGTCTCGGGCTTGCGGACAACCCTTTCGATGCGGATGACGAAGAAGCCGGTGCACCATGCAAGACCTTCTAGAGCGCTATCCCGACCACCGGCCCGCGTTTCTCAACGTGGGGCAAGGGGGGATCTACGAATCGCCCACCATTGCCCACACCGTGCTCGGTTCCTGTGTGTCGGTGACGTTTTTCGTTCCGGGCCGGGGGCTGGCCGGCATTTTTCATGCGCTTCTCCCCCGGGCCGAGGAATACCGGCTGCATGATCCGGAGAGCTCTCCCTACAAGTTCGTGGACACGGCCATCCGGACCCTTTTTGCCCGATTGGAGCGGCGGGGGATCAGCCGCTACGAGATCGAATGCAAGGTGTTCGGCGGGGCCAGCGCACTTTTTGCCGAGGAAATGTCCGTCGGCCGGCGCAACGTGGAAACGGCCTTCTCCACCCTGGCCGAGCTGGGCCTGCGGGTGGCCGCCTCCAACGTCGGCGGCGAGCGGGGGAGAAAGATCGTGTTCGCTACCGGGACCGGCGAAATTTTCGTGAAGCTTTTGAGTAACAACAATCCGATGCTTTGCCGGAGATAGGGGAGGCCGGTTTGGGCGTGGACGCAGGCGGTCGCGCCTGCGTCTTCTCCCCGCCTGCTGCCCGCGGCTTACTGCCGGGGCGTGCCGGAGACGGTGACCGAGACGTCGCAACGCATGCCTTCCTTGATGCGCGCGTCCGGATTGGCCAGGGACAGTTCGACCTGGTAGTACGAGGGCTCCTGAGACGAAGCCGATTGGGGCATATAGTCGATCTTGGCGATGGTGGAATGAAACGTCTGGCCCGGCAGGCTGGCGAAGGTGAGGGCCGCCTGGTCCCCAATCGTGAGTTTGTGCGCGGCGATCTCATGTACCGCCGCCTGGACGAGGATGGGGTCCATCTGGCCGATGATAATGAGCTTCGTTTCTTTGGTGAAGACCATTCCGGGGACACAGCTGGCGTTTACCCAGAGGATACGGCCTGTCGCACAGGCCCCTATGGTGTCTTTTCTGGGGAAATGGCGGAGGTCCAAGTCCTTGCCGAACCTGTCATGGGCGATTTGCATGTCGTCGTCATAGCGGGCCTTGGTCACTTCGTAGCAGCGGTCAGGGCGTCGCGCTTCTTGAGCAGCGCCTCAAAACCCTGTGAAGAAATCCGGGCCGTACTGGGAGGAGCCGTCTTCAGGGAGACCGCCTTTTCAACTTCCTCCTGCTGCAGGCCCTGCATGGCCAATTGATAGTTGACCCCGGCCAGGGAGCGCTCCAACGCGTCCAGTTTGGCCCGGGACAGATGTTCCCGCTCGGAGATCACCCGATCCGGGGGCATCTCGAAGGTCAGAAGGGGGGCACCCCCGTTCACCGTTTGGCCGAGCTGGGCGTTGACCGTCAGGACATGCAGATAGGGTAGGCTCGCTCCCAGGGCCACGCCGGATTTTTCCGAGTCCTGGGCCTCGGGCTGGACGCTGACGGCCATGGCGATTCCCTTGTCCTGCCTGATGGCCTTGGCTTTGGCGGAATCCCGCACAAAGGGCCAGACCATCTCACACCGGATGGGACACACGCTTTTGCCTTGGAACGCGACGGTTTCGGCCCGGACGGGGGGGGATGCGCCAAGGAGCAGCAGCGCAAGGCACAGGAAGAGAGGGAGGGACGTTTCATGGGGTGCTCGAAAAATCTCGGGTTGGCGATCCTGGACCGCCGGATAGGCTGCCCGTAACGGCAAGACATCCGTCGCCGGAAGACGTTTTCTGGATACATCAGGATTCCCCGGAGCACAACGCGTGGTCCGTTTGCCCTCCGTGCCGCGGGAAGCCCTGCCGCCTTGGCCAAACCGCTGCGGCGCTCCTGCCGGCAGCCGGGCCGGCAACGCCGCCGGACGGCTAGTGTATATTGTCCACTTCCAGATCGCTCCAGACATCGAGGGGAATGTCATTGGCCTGGGCGCGGCTGATGGAGCCCTTCCCCTCCTTGTCGACCTTTTCCCAGGCGGCAGCGGCTTTTTTCTGGTCTTTCCACTGGAGAGGAATTCTTCCCTGGTGATGACGCCGTTTTTATCCACGTCGTAGAGGATGAACACTTCGTCCAGGGAGGCGAAATGGTGCTTGGCGCAGCCCAGGCCGGAAAACACCAGGGCAACCAGAAAATTGCCACGAAAATACGCCGCATATCGCCTCCTCGCCGTTTGTCGCCCGGGTGACGGGTCGCCCCCGGATCGGGTTCGGGCATCGGGCCCGTGCCTGACGCTGCCGCGCCATGGCGACAATGGGGTTTCCCTCGTCCCATTTCAAGAGGAAAAACCGTTGCCGGTCTCGCCAGGGCCAGGAAGGTTTCCCGAGAGGAGGCCGGCGGCCAGGGGCAGACGCCGGCCCAGGACGATGCCTTCGGGACCGACCCGGGCCCGGTACGGCAGCACCATGACGCCGGCGGCCAGGGCCTCGGCCAAAAGCGCGCCGTAGTCCGGGTCCACCGCGTCAGCCGGTGCGAAGCAGCCCCCGTCCGGGCGCTGCACCAGCAAAAAAAGCGCCGCCCGGCCATGTCCCAGGTGGCACAGCCGCGTCAGCTCCACCAGATGCTTACGCCCGCGTTCGGTCGGCGCGTCCGGGAACACGGCCGCGCCGTCCTCGACCAGGGTGACGTTCTTGCACTCGACCATGCATTCCCCCGCCGGTCCGGCCAGGGCGAAATCCAGCCGGCCGCCGGCGAAAACCGGCTCGGGGCGCAGCCGGTCGTAGCCGGAAAGCTCGGGCAAGGCCCCGGCGGCGAAGGCCAGCCGGAAAAGCCGGTTGGGGGTCAGGGTGTTGACGCCGACCCAGAACGGCCCCCGAAAATCCGGTATCCGGACCATCTCCAGGGTATGGGGCAGCCTGCGTTTGGGGTTGGCCGAGACCGACAGGGCGATCTCCCCGCCCGGGCGCAGCAGTCCGAGCATGGAGCCGGTGTTGTTGGTATGGGCCGTCAACGGGCCGTCCGGCCCCAGGGCCTCCAGACAGAAGCGCTTGAACCGGCGCACCAGTCTCGCCCGCACCAGGGGGGCGGCAAAGGGCAGGCACACGTTTTTTTGTGGACTCGGCTCCATCTGATTTACCTTTGTCGGCAAATTCACTACTTTTGCCGCCGCCGTTGGTTCTCGGCCCCTTTTGAGCACCTTTAACGCAAGGATTTCGGGCAATGCGCACCGCCCTTCGTATGCGTCTTATCGCTCCCTCGGCCACGCTCGGCATGGCCGCCAAGGCCGCCGCGTTGCGCCGTCAGGGCCGGACTGTTCTGGACCTGTCGGCCGGAGAGCCCGACTTCCCCACGCCGGAGCATATCAAGGCCGCCGCCAAAATCGCCATTGACCAGAACTGGACCCGCTACACGCCGGTGCCGGGCCTGACCGATCTGCGCGAGGCCGTCGCCGCCTTCTTCGGGAAAACCTACGGCGTGACCGTCCCGGCCGAGGCGGTCATTGCCACCAACGGCGGCAAGCAGGCCCTTTACAACCTTTTCCTGGCCACCCTCAACGTCGGGGAGGAGGTCCTGGTCCCGGCCCCCTACTGGGTGAGCTACCCGGATATGCTCCGGCTGGCCGGAGCCGTGCCCGTGCCTGTCCCGAGTTCCCCGAACGCGGCTTTCTCCTGACGCCGGCGGAACTGGACCGGGCCGTCACGCCGGCCACCCGCGCCCTTATCCTCAATTCCCCGTGCAACCCCACCGGCGCCCAATACACGGCCGAGGCCCTGGCCGCCATCATGGACTGGGCCGTGGACCGGGACATCCGCATCATCGCCGATGAAATCTACGACCGGCTGGTCTACGAACCGGCCACGCCGGCTTCCCTGTCCGTCCACTTCGCCAGGCATCCGGACCATGTGGCCATCGTGGGCGGGTTGTCCAAGAGTTTCGCCATGACCGGTTGGCGCGTGGGCTACTGCCTGGCCCACCCGGAAGTGGTCCGGGCCATGACCACCCTCCAGAGCCAGTCCACTTCCAACGTCTGTACCGTGGCCCAGAAGGCGGCCATCGCCGCCCTGACCGGGCCCATGGACTGCGTGGAGCGGATGCGCCGGACCTTCGCCCATCGCCGGGATCTGTCCCTGGCCATCATGGCCGGCTGGGACCGGGCCGTCTGCCCCCGTCCGGACGGGGCCTTCTACCTGTTCCCGAGCGTGGCCGCCTATTATACGCCGGCCATTCCGAATTCCACGGCCTTGTCCGAGGCCCTTTTGACCGAGATCGGCGTGGCCTCGGTGCCGGGCGCGGCCTTTGGCGACGACCGGTGCGTGCGCTTTTCCTACGCCACCAGCGACGCCGTTCTGGAAAGCGCCCTCACCCTGGTGGGCAATTTCCTCAAAAAACTGTAATCGCCCCGGGAATCGACCCGCCCCGTGGCGGAAGGGCCGGCCAAGGAGCGTGCATCCGTGAAACAGACCGCCCGATCGGACGGCGACCAGTCCCTGGGGCTCGTCAAGTTCCTCTCCTGGAGCTCCCTGGCCCTGATCCTTCTGGTCAACCTGTTCCTGTCCATCTTTCTGTCCAACTACGCCGCCAGGACGTGCTGGCCAAGCAGCAGAAATTCGCCCTGCTGTTGGCCGAAAACCTCAACCACCAGATCTACCAGCGCTTCACCCTGCCGACCGTCATCGGCTTCGGCCGGGTGGACCTGTCCCAGCCGGCCCAGTACGACCGGCTGGAAAAGACCGTCCAGTCCACCATCCACAGCTTTCACGTCAACGAGGTGCGCATCTACGGCTTCGACAAAAAGGTGGCGTTTTGTACCGATAAGGACTTGGTGGGGCAGGCCGGGTATGCCGGCCAGGCCATCAGCGAGGCCATGGACCAGGGCACGTCGAGTTTCCAGCTCGTGAGCCGGGTCGGCTTTTTAAGCGGCATCATCGACTTCCATCTCAAGAGCGACTCGGTGATTTTGCGCACCATTTACCCCTTGCGCACCGAGCGGTCGCTGGTGCCCGGCAATCCCCAGGGCATCATCATGGGCGTGTTGGAGTTTTCCCAGGACATCACCGAGGACTATCAGAAGGTGGTGGATTTCCAGCGAATCATCGTCGTCACCTCCTTGTCGTCCGCGTTGCTGCTCTTTGTCATGCTGCGCATGATCATCAGCCGGGCCGGGCGGATCAATGCCCAGCGCATCCAGGAGCGGGAGCAGCTCGAGCGGGAGTTGCAGCAGCAGGAAAAACTGGCCGGCATGGGCCGGATGGTGGCCGGCATCGCCCATGAGATCCGCAATCCCCTCGGCATCATCCGGTCCACCGCCGAGCTCCTCCTCAAGCGCAACAAGGATTCCGACGGGGTCAACGCCAAGCTGCTTTCGGCCATTTTCGACGAGTCCAAGCGGTTGTCCAAGACCGTGGGCGACTTCCTGGATTATGCCCGGCCCAAGGCGCCCCGGCAGGACCCCGTGGATTTGGCCATGGTGCTGGATCAGGCCTTGACGTTCCTCGACTCCAAGTGCGAGGAGCAGGGGGTGGCGGTCACCCTGGACTACGCGCCGGGGCTGGTGGTACGCGGCGACAAGGACCTGCTCTACCGGGCCGTCTACAACGTCCTGTCCAACGCCTTGGAATCCCTGGCCGAGGACAAGGAAAAAGCCCGGGCTCCGGCCATTGTCGTGACCTGCCAGAGCTTCGGAGGACAACGTCCTTTTGTCCGTGGCCGACAGCGGACCGGGGTTTTGCCCCGAGAACAAGGACCGGCTGCTCGACCCTTTTTCACCACCAAGGACGCGGGCACGGGCCTGGGCCTGGCCATCGTGCGCAACATCGTGGAAAGCCACAAGGCCACCCTCAGCCTGGACGACGCCCCGGACGGCGGCGCCCTGGTGACCATGACCTTTCCTCCCGCCGCCTGACGGGATGGCGGGGCCGGCCCTCGGTCTGTCCGCCACGGAGAACGAAATACCGTATGCCCAGCCAGATTCTGATTCTCGACGACGAAAAGAACTATCTGCTCCTGCTCGAGGCCATGCTCACCGATGCCGGCTACACCATCACCGCCCTGGATGATCCGGAAACCGGCCTGGCCTTTCTGGAAGAATCGGAAGTGGATGTGGTCATCACGGACATGAAGATGCCCAAGGTGAGCGGGCAGCAGGTGCTTGAACACATCAAACGCAACTATCCCTACATCCCGGTCATCATCATGACCGCCTTCGGCAGCATCGAGGGGGCGGTGGAGGCCATGCGGCTCGGGGCCTTCGACTATATCGCCAAGCCGTTTGCCAACGACGAGTTGCTCCTGACCGTGGAAAAGGCCGCCCGTTTCGCCGCGTCCCAGCGGGAAAACATGCTCCTGCGCCAATCCCTGGAAGACCAGTTCACCGCCGAGAACATCGTCGGCCGGGGCAAGGCCATGCAGCGGGTGCTGGAGATGGTGGCCAAGGCCGCGCCCACCCGGTCCACGGTGCTGATTACCGGCGAATCCGGCACCGGCAAGGAGCTGATCGCCAAGGCCATCCACTACGGATCGCCCCGGAAAAATGCGTCGTTTATTTCGGTCAACTGCATGGCCCTGGCTTCCGGGGTGCTCGAATCGGAGCTTTTCGGCCACGAAAAGGGGTCGTTCACCGGGGCGGTGGCCCGCAAGCGCGGCCGGTTCGAGATGGCCCACGAGGGCACCATCTTTCTCGACGAGATCGGGGAGTTGTCGGCCGAGCTGCAGGTCAAGCTCTTACGGGTCATCCAGGAGCGCAAGTTCGAGCGGGTGGGCGGCAGCGAACTCATCGAGGTGGACATCCGCATCCTGGCCGCCACCAACCGCAATCTGGCCGAGGACGTGGCCAAGGGCACCTTCCGGGAAGACCTGTTCTATCGCCTGAACGTGGTCCACATCGAAACGCCTCCCCTGCGGGAGCGCCGGGAGGACATTCCGATCCTGGCCGCCCATTTCCTCGATCGGTATTCTTCCGAGAAACAACAAGAAGTTCAAGGGATTCAGTCCGGACGCCATGGATTATCTCACGGCCTACGAATGGCCGGGCAACGTGCGCCAGTTGCAAAACGTGGTGGAACGGTGCGTGGTGCTGGCCGCCTCCGAGCTGATCGGGGTGGAGGACCTGCCCGGTGAAATCCGGGACGAGGAGAGCCAGTACAAGTCCGCCGTGGACCTTTTGCCCGTGACCATCAACCTGAATGAAACCCTGGAGAAGATCGAGGCGGCCCTGATCCGTCGGGCCCTGGCCCGCTCCAATTTCGTCCAGGTCAAGGCGGGCCGAGATGCTGGGCGTCTCCAAAAGCCTTTTGCAATATAAGTTGAAAAAGTATAAACTCACGGGACATTAGCCGAAAAGGCACGACCGCCGGCCGCAGGTGCCGGCGGTCGTGCCGGTCTCGTCCTCGCCAGGGAGTGTGCCATGAAATATACGGCCATGGGTGTTTTATTCGTAGCGCTTTGCGCCTTCGGCTGCGGCGGCAGAACCTATTACAAAAATCCCAACGCCTCCTCCGTCCAGGAGGAAAAAGACTATAACGAGTGCGACTTCGAGGCGGCCAAGGCCACCGGCAACCTGCCGGACAAGGATGGCCGGGAGGACCGCACCAAGGAACTCGTGGATAAGTGCATGAAGGCCAGGGGCTACTCGCCCAAGTAGGCCGCCGGCTCCTTACGTCTCGAACGCCACCTGGTCCCGACCGGCGGCCTTGGCCTGGTACATGGCCCGGTCCGCCCTGACCAGCAGGTCGTCCAGCATGCCGGCGCCGAAGTGGACTTCCTGGCGGGCTTCGGCCACCCCGATGCTGACCGTCACCGGCAGGACGCGGCCCTGGATGCGGCACGGCCTGTCGGCCAGGGCGCGGCGAATCCGTTCGGCCAGCGCCCGCCCCTGGTCCCGGTCGGCGCCGGTCAACAGCACGACGAACTCCTCGCCGCCGTAACGGGCCACCAGGTCGGATTTGGCGCGCGCAGCTGGCGATGCTCCAGGCGATATGGGCCAGGGCCTGATCTCCCACCTGATGCCCATGGCTGTCGTTGACCTCCTTGAAGTGATCCACGTCGAGCATCAGGCAGCAGCAGGCCCGTTTGGCCCGCTGGGCCGCTTCCAACAGCTTGGCGCCCGCCGTCGAAAAGAAACCGGCGGTTATAAAGCCCCGTCAGCGGGTCCTGGATGCTTAACCGCTCGGATTCCTCGATATGCCGGCGTACCTCGCTGGCCATGGTGCAAAACGTTTCGAAGAGTTCCCGCATTTCAACGGGCATGCCATGGAGTTCCTTGGAGGAGCAGGCCATGTCGTAGCGTTTGGCCTGAAGCTCCCGGGCATAGCGGGAGAGAACGCCCATGGGCCGTTCCAGCCGGCGGCAGAACTGCAGCACCAGCGGCGTAATCAACAGGACCGTGGCCAGGCCGCCGAGGGCCACGAAGAGGGGCTGGCGCCGGTAGCCGGCCAGGAACCGTCGCGGTGGGGAATCTCCCGGACCAGCCGCCAGCCGTCGATCTGGAGCGGCAGGGC
>Ga0268359_11990_pt1 | contig 11190 bp, 12 predicted proteins | sample BioMet11_FD_194416 | JGI IMG/M metagenome (GOLD analysis project Ga0268359, IMG submission 194416) | Sewage microbial communities from Oakland, California, United States - Biofuel 11 (PacBio Assembly) | ecosystem: Engineered > Wastewater > Sewage > Unclassified | place: USA: California | collected...
AAATCCAGGCCGGAGGAAGCCCTTTCGCCCCTTGACTGGGTGGGGGAACTGCTTATCGTCTTTAGCACTCGGCCATGTCGAGTGCCAAAGCATGTCACGCGGCCGCGCGGGGCGGCCGGGAATCGGCCCTTGACAAAGTCAGGCCGAAAGACCAGTTGTTGCGGCCGGCCAGGCCGGTCAAACGAGTCGCCAGGGAGAGGATGTTATGCCCATCTACGAATATCACTGCGGGAAATGCGGCCACGAATTCGAGGTGCTGCAAAAGCATTTCGACGTGGACGAAATGCCGTGCGAACTCTGCGGCGCCAAGGCCAAGCGCATGATTTCCAACACGTCTTTCGTGCTCAAGGGCACGGGGTGGTACGTCACCGACTACAAGGGCGCCAATGCCTGCACCGCCGGTGACAACGGCAAGAGCCATCACGGCGACAAGCCCGCCGGCGAAGCCCCCGCCTGCAAGGCGACCGGAAAGGGCGCGAGCTGCTCGTCCTGCCCGAGCGCCGCGGCTTCCGGTTCCACCGCCAGTTCCGCTTCCAGCTAGTCCCTCACCGCCCGAGCAGGGCGATAAGCCTGGGAGAGCCCAGGCTTTCCTCCACCACGTCGGCCAGGCGCTCCAGGGCCGGCTCCAGATCGTAGGGCGATGTCGCTACGATGGGAGCGAGTCCCCGCCTGGCCCGGAGTCCGTTCAGCCAGTGCCGTCGAAAGGCATCGGCATCAAAAATTCCGTGCAGATAGGCCCCCCAGACCGGGAGGTTCGGATGGCCGTAGCCGAGGGGCGCGCCGTCGTCTCGGCGCGTCACCACCACCGGCGCCGCGTCGGTGGCGCGGCTGCGGCCGTGATGGATTTCGTAGCCGGAAAGGGGCAAGCCCGAGGGGACGTGCCGGGCCTCGGTCACGGTCAGCGTTTTTTCCGCCGCCAGTTCCGTGGCCACGGGGAGCACCCCCAGTCCCGCCGCCGACCGCCGGTCCGATTCGAGGCCGAGCGGGTCCTCCACCGTTTGGCCGAGCATCTGGAGGCCGGCGCAGATGCCCACGATTTCGGTCCGGCCGCTTTCGGCCGCCCGGGAAATCGCCCGGGCCAGCCCGCTTGCCCGCAAGGCGGCCAGATCGCCCAGGGTATTGCGGCTTCCCGGCAGGAGGATCGCGTCCGGACGGCCCAGGGCATCGAGCCGGCACACCCGGCGCACGGTCACGTCCGGTTCCACGGTCAGGGCGTCGACGTCGGTGCCGTTGGACACGTGGGGCAGGTCGAGCAGCACGATGTCGAGCCGGTCGGGATCGGTCGGCGGGGCGTCGGCCAGGATTTCGCCGGCCTTGAAGCTGACCGAATCCTCCTCGGGCAGGCCGAGGTCCTCGATATGCGGCACCACGCCGAGCACCTCCCGGCCGGTCAGGTCGCGGAGAAAAGCGTTGGCCGGGGCCAGGAGCGAGGCGTCGCCCCGGAAGCGGTTGAGGACGTAGCCGGCCACGAGCGCCCGTTCCGCCTCGGTCAGGCAGTCCATGGTGCCGGCCAGGGCGGCGTAGGCTCCGCCCCGGTCGATGTCGGCCACCAGCAGCACCTTCGCTTCGGCCAGGCGGGCCATGGCCATGTTCACGATGTCGTGGGCCTTGAGATTGACTTCGGCCGGACTGCCCGCGCCTTCGATGACCATGGCGTCGCGGCCCGCGGCCAGGCTGGCATAGGCTTCCCGGACGGCGGCCGCGGCCGTCGGCTTGTAGGCGATATAGTCCTTCACCCGCATGACGCCGACGGGCCGGCCCATGACGATGACCTGGGAGCCCAGGTCGGAAGTGGGCTTTAAAAGCACCGGATTCATGCGGGCGTCCGGGGCCAGCCGGCAGGCCTTGGCCTGGAGGATTTGCGCCCGGCCCATTTCGGCTCCGTCCGGGGTGACCCCGGAATTGAGCGACATGTTCTGGGCCTTAAACGGCGCGACGTTGCAGCCGTGGCGCTGAAGCAGTCGGCAGATGCCGGCCGTCAGCACGGATTTGCCGGCGTTGGAGGTGGTGCCCTGGAGCATGAGGGCCGGGGTGACGCGTTTGGGGAGATAGGCCGGCGCGGCCGACGGGGCGAGTATGGCCGCCAGGGCGAAAAGGATGCGGTCGGTTTCCGGTTCGGGCCGCACGGCGATGCGCAGGTAGCGGTCGGACAGTCCCGGGAAATTGGCGCAGTCGCGCAGGGCCACTCCGTGCTCGGCCAGCAGCCGGTGGCAAAGCGCCGTGGAGCCTGGGGCCTTGGCCGGCAGCTTGGCCAGCAGGAAATTGGCCTGGCCGGGCGTGACCGTGAACTCCAGGCGGGAAAGCCCCCGGGCGAGCCTCTCCCGCAGGGCGGGCAGGGCGGCCCGGGTTTGGCGCAGATAGTCCGTATCGGCCAGGGCCCTGACGCCGACGGCCTGGGCCAGCGTATTGACCGACCAGGGCGGCAGGGCCCGGCGCAGCCGCGCGACCAGCCCGGGCGCGGCCGCCAAAAGCCCCAGGCGCAGGCCGGGAATGGCAAAGGCCTTGGTCAGCGAAAGCAGTACGGCCACGTTGGCCGGCCGGTCGCCGGCCAGGCTGGCAAAGCCCTCCACGAAGTCGGCGAAGGCCTCGTCCGCCAGGAAAAAACTCTCGGGATGGCGGGCGGCCAGGTCCCGGACGGCTCGGGCCGGAAAGACCCGGCCGGCCGGATTGCCGGGACTGCCCAGAATGACCAGGGCGGGGGCGTCAAGCGCCGCCTCGACGGCCTCGGGGGAAAAATCGAAATCCCCGTCCCGGACCGGGAGCACGGAATGGACGGCCAGACCGGCTTGCCGGCAGGCCGTCGCGTAGTCGGCGTAGGCCGGCATGGGGATGACGGCCCGGGTGAGCCCGGTCAGTCGGGGCAGGGCGAAGAGCAGCTGGCTCGTGCCGTTTCCGGCCGCGAACTGGTCCGGCGGCGCGCCATAGCGGGCCGCCGCGGCCGTGAGGAGGGCCGTGGCGGCCGGGTCCGGATAGTGGGCCAGCTCGGAAACGGCGGCCCCGAGGACGGTGCGCAGCCAGTCCGGCGGTCCGAGGGGGTTGAGGCTGGCCGAGGCGTCGAGGATGTCCTCGGGGCGGCGGCCGCTGGCAGCGGCCAAGGCGGAGCGATTGCCGCCGTGGGGGAAGACGTCGCTCACCGGACCGTCTTTTCCGGCACGAGCAGCACCACATACCAGCCGGTCGTCTTGATGCGGGCGGCCAGAATCCTGTCCGTGTCCTGGGTGAACACGATCGGCCAGGCATGGTTGGCCGCCGCCCGTTCGAGGACGGTTTCGACGGCCGTATTCATCGCCTCGTCCGGCGAGGACACGCCCTTTTCCATGCCCAGGGCGATCAGGCCCCGGTCGGCCCGGAAATAGACCACCGCATCCTTGGCCTTGGCGTTCTCCTCGTTGATGGCGGCCGCCGACTTGGGATCGCTGGCCGCGATGGCCTTGCCGCGTCGATTGATGATGACGGCCCGGGCGTCCGGGAGGGAGGCCAACGCCGCGAACATCGTGGAGGAGAGCTGGGCCAGCGTGATGTCGTGGGAAACCACGCCGAGCAGCGTCTCGCCGGCATAGGCCGGGCAGGACACCGTCACCATCATGCCCGCGCCGGCCAGGTCGAAATACGGCGATTCCCAGCCGCAGGCCTTGTGCTTGAAATCGGCGGCCGTATAAAAATTCTTCTCCGTGGGCTTGTCGTTCTGCACCGCTTCGGCCAGGGGCAGGTAGGGATAGATGACGAAATTTTGTGACGGCGCGGTCAGGTAGACCCAGGAAAAGGGGAAGGCATCGTGGGCGGCGGCCAGGGCCGGGGCCAGCCGTTGCATGATGTCGAGCTGGCGGAAGGTCTCGTCGGTCAGGCGGTCGCCGTTGTAGGAATAGTAGGCCGGGAGAGGGGCCATGGCCGCCGGTTCCGGAGACTGTTCGCGGAAGGCCATGGTATTGCCCTGGCGGTTGCGGTGTTGCAGCCAAAAGACGCGGTCTTTGGCGGTCACCGGCGGGGCGGTCCTGGACAGCTCGCCATAGGCGTTGGCCAATCCCCGGGTGCTGGCCGCCACGGCGGCCAGGGTGTCGTCGATACGGCCGGCCGCCTGGTCGATCAGGGCTCCCGCAAAGGGAATGGCGGGGGGGGAGCCTCCGGCCATGGCCGGCGCGTCGACCGTGACGGCCATGATGGCCAGCAGTGCCGCGACGATCCATCCTGTCGGGCGTGGCATGAAAAGCCTCCTTTTCCTGAGGGTCACCGCACGACCAGATTCCAAAAGACCGAAAACAGACCGATGATGATGCCGACCACGGCCACGGTGAAAACGAGGTCCGGTCCCGTGGAGAAACGCTTTGCGCCGGTGTTGATGCAGTGGCGGATATACCAGAATCGCCAGGCGGCCACGATCATGACGAGGACGCCCGCGGCAAACGTGGTCAGGGTGATGGCTTCCGTGTGGAGGTGCTTCGGCGGCAGGCGGGGGGGTCAGGGCCTGGAACTGGCGAATGAAAAAGTCGAAGCGCTCGATGACGAAACTGAAGCCGAAAAGGGCCAGCCCCGTGCGGCACCAGGCCAGGAACGTGCGCTCATTGGCCATATGGTTGCGCTGCCAAGCCAAAAGCACCTGGGGATTGGTCAGGTCGTACGGCTTGTCTTCGGATGGGGAACCGGGCGAATCGAACATGGGCATCTCTTAATCGGCTTCGCACCAGGAGTATAGCAGGGAAGTTCCCCGGTCAACGCGCCCTTCCGAGGGGGCCGGGGCAGGCTGCCTGCCAGACGGGCGCGCGGCCCCGGCGTTGCGTCGTTTCAATAGCGCCGGTCGAGCAACTGGCGCAGCACGGCTTCGTCGTCCTCGGTGTTGAGCGCCGCCAACTCCCGGCGCAGGGTTTTGATGGCGGCGTTCTCGCGGGCCACCACCTCCCGCAGGGCCTCCCGGCGTTCCCGGATGGCCTGGAGGATGCGCGCCTTGCGGGCGTTGGCCGAACCCAGCCTTTCGGTGACGATGGCCGCCAGACGCCGGAAGATGCGGATCAGGAAATCCTCGCGTTCCGGACTCGGCAGGAAGTCCACATAGCCCATGTCCACGACCAGGCAGTCGCAGGGGATCATGGCGGTCACCGTGGCCGTGCGGCCCTTGCCCAGGATGAAACTCATCTCCCCGAAAATCGTGCCCGGTTCGGTCATTTCTGTCACCAGTTTGCCGCCGCGCACCACCCGCGCCCCGCCCCTAAGCAGGACGAAAAACGTCTTTTCGTAGTTGCCCTCCTCGACGACGGTCTCGCCGGCCTCGTAGCGGCAGAGAAAGACCGCGCCCGAGGCGCGGAGCAGGTCGAGGTCCTGTGCGGAAAAATCGGCCAGAAGCGGCACCTTGGGCATGACGGTCCGCAAGGTCCCGGCGGCGGCTTCCGAGGCGTCGATGCGGCGCATGGCTAGTCTCCGTCCGGAGGAATGCCGGCTTCCCGAGCCAGTCCTTCCCGATCGAGAATCTCCACGTCGCGGCCCCGGGCCGTAAGCAGCCCGGTCTGCTCCAGTCGCCGCAGCGCCCGGGAGAGGGCCTCGGGCGTGGCCCCGACGATCTTGGCCAGTTCCCGCTGGCTGATGGTGAGATGCACCTGCCGCCCGGCCGGCGGTCTGTCCGCCTCGTGGAGCAGAAACCCCGCCACCCGGCCCGGCAGGTCGCGCAGGGCCAGGGACTCGATCATGGCCATGGCGTCTTTCAAGCGGCGGCACATGAGGCGCAGCAGATCGAAGAGCACCTCGGGATCGTGGCGGGCCGCCTCGGCCAGTCCGGCCGCCGGAAAGGTCAGTACCCGAACTTCGGTCAGGGCGGCGGCGAAAGCCGGCCACTCTCCGGCGTCCACCAGGGCGCACAGGCAGAACGGCTCGCCCGGCCCCAGCATGTAGAGCGTCTGCTCCCTCCCCTCGGCGTCCATGCGGTAAAGCTTCACCTGGCCGGACGCCACCAGATGCAACGCTTCGGCCGACTGGTCCCGGGCCGCGATCGGTGCGCCCGGCGCGTACGTCGCGGCCACCGCCTCCCTCGCCAGTCGGGTCAACCGCTCCTCGGGGAGCCCGCCGAAAACGGCAGCGAACGCAGCATCACCAGCCTGGCCGCGAGATTCATGACGCCTCCACGAAAAAAAAGGATGCCTCCGGCGGCCGGGGAGGGGCGTCGCCCCTCCCCGGACCCTACCCGACCAGGGCGCTGCCCTGGACCTGCTGGGGGGAATCATTCCCCCCAGGCCCCCTGTCCTGGCGTACCCTTCGCTTGTCGTCAAAACGGCCGCCAGTGAGGGGTCCGGGGGCATCATGCCCCCGGCCGCCGGAGGCATCTTTTCCTGCAATATTGATCCGGATCAATGCGCCGGGGGCAGTCATGGGGTAGGACACGGCCAAGGCTTTCGTAAAGGCCCTTTTGGGAGAACGACGTATGAACCGAAGAATTTCTTGCTGACACTGGGCACGGCCGGGGCGGCCCTGGCCGCGCCGGGGCCGGCCGAACGGCTTTGGGCCCGGGATGCCAAGACCGCCGACGAACCGCTGGCCACCCTGCTCGACCTGTCCAAATGCGTGGGGTGCGGCGCCTGCGCGGAGGCCTGTCGGGAAGCGCATCAGGCCGACTACCCCGAGCCGGAAAAGCCCTTCCCCAAGATGTATCCGTCCCGGGTCAAGGCCGAGGACTTTTCCGCGTCCCGGGACGTGGACGACCGGCTCACGCCCTACAACTGGCTTTTCATCCAGACGGCCACGGTCAAAAGGACGGCCGGGAACTGACGGTCAACATCCCCCGGCGTTGCATGCACTGCGTGCATCCTCCCTGCGCCGAGCTGTGCCCCTGGGGCGCGGCCGCCACCGAGAAAAACGGCACCGTGCGCATCGACGCCTCCATCTGCCTGGGCGGGGCCAAGTGTCGGGCCGTCTGTCCCTGGCATATCCCCCAGCGCCAGACGGGCGTCGGGCTCTACCTCAAGCTGCTGCCGTCGTTTGCCGGCAACGGCGTCATGTTTAAGTGCGACCGCTGCTACAAGCAGGTGGCCGCCGGCGGGACGCCGGCCTGCATCGAGGCCTGCCCCAACGGCGTCCAGACCATCGGCCCGCGTTCGGCAATCGTGGCCGCCGCCCATGCCCTGGCTCAAAAGACGGGTGGGTACATTTACGGCGAAACGGAAAACGGCGGCACCAACACCCTCTATGTGTCGCCGGTGCCCTTTGCCACGCTGGACGCGGCCGTGGCCAAGGGGCCGGGCCAGCCGGGCCTCGGGCAGGTGGCCGACGTCATGGGCAGCGAAGCCAATCTGGCCAAGACCGTGTTGCTGGCGCCGATAGCCGGGGTGGCGGCGGGGATTTTGCGTCTGGCCGGCCGGGCCAAGCCCAAGGGGGATGACCATGCCTAAAATGATTCCCCGCTGGCAACGGCGGCTTTTATTGTGGTCCGCGCTGGGTCTGGCGCTCACCGGCATGGGTCAGATGCCGATCTTTTCCCGCTATTCTATCGCGGCCTCTGCCCGGGCTCGGCTGGCTGGGGAATTTCCGCATCACCGCCGCGGTGCATCTGGCCCTGGCCGCCGTCTTTCTTTTCGTGCTGACGGCCATGACCGTGGCCTGGCTGGGAACTCGGGAACGGCCGCGCGTCCCCTTTTGGTCGGCCGCCTGGGCCTTTTTGCTCGGCGGCGTGGCTGTGACCGGTTTCTTGCGGGTCCTGCAAAACGGCGCCCTGCCGCTTTTTAACGCCGGCACCATCCGCTATCTGGACTGGAGCCATCTGGGACTGGCCGTGGCCCTTGGCCTGGTCGCCGCCTGCCGCCGCCGCCCCAAACCGCGCGCAGTCTGATCGAAGAACCGGGGGAGGGAACCCCTTTTTGTAAAAAGGGGTTCCCTCCCCCGGACCCTCACCTTCCCGAAAAACTTCGACGGTTCGTTCGGCCCCGCGCCGCAAGAGCCCTCGGTGCGAGGGGTCCGGGGGCATCATGCCCCCGGCCGCCGGAGGCATCTTCTCTTCTCTTTTTTACCCCTCCTGCCGTTTGGCATCCAGGTAGTAGAGCACCGGCACGACCATACGCGAGAAGATGGTGGCGGCGACTTCGCCGGCCATCAGCGAGATGGCGAGCCCTGGAAGATGGGGTCGAACAGGATGACGAAGGCGCCGCCCACCACGCTGATGGCGGTTAGGAGCATGGGGCGGAAGCGCACGGCGCCGGCTTCCTCCACGGCGTCGGCCAGGGTTTCGCCTTCGCTGCGGCGCATTTCAATAAAATCCACGAGGATAATGGAGTTACGCACAACGATGCCGGCTCCGGCGATAAAGCCGATCATGGAGGTGGCGGTAAAAAACGCTCCGGCCAGGGCATGGGCCGGGATGATGCCGATCAGGGACAGGGGGATGGGGGCCATGATGGCCAGCGGCGTGGTGTAGGAGCCGAACCAGCCCACCACCAGGATATAGATGAGCACCATGACCACGGCGAAGGCGATGCCCATGTCGCGGAAGACTTCGTAGGTGATCTGCCACTCGCCGTCCCATTTGAGGCTGTAGTCCATGGTCTGGGCGGGCATGGCGGTCCAGAGGACGGGCAGGGGGGCCTTGCCGGCGGTCTGCCAGGCGCCCTTGCCCGTGGCGGCCAGCTCCGCCAGGGCGGCGTTGATCCGGTTCATGGCGTAGATGGGGCTTTCCTCGCGGCCGGCCACGTCGCCGGTCACGTAGACCACGGGCACGAGATTTTTGTGATAAAGCGCCGTGGGCGAACTGGTTTCGCTGACGGTCGCGATCTGGGACAGGGACACCATGCGGTCGTTGTCCCCGCGCACGGCCAGGTCGTCGAGGTTACGAGCGTCGGCCCGGGCGGACAGGGGCAGCCGCACCACAATGGGCGCGTCTTCCCGGGCGGCGGCGTCGTGGAGCAGGCCGGCCGCGGTGCCGGTGAGGGCGGCGGACAGGTCGCGCAGGGCCCGGTCCGGGTCCACGCCCGCGGCCAGGGCCTTGTCGCGCTCGATGCGCACCACCCGTTCGGGCCGGGGATCATCCACGTACCAGTCCACGTCCACCACATCCTGGGTGTGGCGCATGATGTCGCGCACCTGCCGGGCCACGGCTTGTCGGCCGGCATCGGTCGGGCCGTAGATTTCGGCCACCAGGGTCTGGAGCACGGGCGGTCCGGGCGGCACTTCCACCACTTTCAACTTGGCGCCGTATTTCCGGGCCACGGGCTGCAGGGACTCGCGCACGGCCTTGACGATGGGATGGCTTTGCAGGCTGCGCTCGTCCTTGGACACCAGGTTGACGGCGATTTCCGCCTCGTTTTGGCCGCTGCGCAGATAATAGTGGCGGATCAGGCCGTTAAACGTCATGGGCGCGGCCGCGCCGGCGTAGATGACGGCATCGGTCACTTCCGGGCGCTTGAGCACGGCGTCGGTCAGTTCCCGGCAGACGGCCGTGGTTTCTTCCAGGGTCGATCCGCGCGGCATGTCGACCACCACGGAAAATTCGCTTTTGTTGTCGAAGGGCAGCATCTTGACCAGCACGGCCTTGGCCGGGAAGAGCGCGCAGGCGCCGAGCAGGAGCAGCACCACCAGGCCCAGGAACCCCCAGCGCCAGGCCGGCCGTTTGAGCAGCCGGTCCATGAGCCAGCGGTAGGCCCGGGTCCCGAGGTCGTCCGGGATTTCGGCGTGGGGCTTGACCTCGGGCACCAGGGCCCGTTGGCCGTCCAGGGGGTGATCAAAAAGGCCACGGCCATGGACAGGAGCATGGCCACCGAGGCGCCGATGGGCATGGGCCGCATGTAGGGTCCCATGAGCCCGCCGACCGAAGCCATGGGCGCGATGGCGGCGATGACCGTGAAGGTGGCCAGGATCAGCGGCGCCCGGACCTCGCCCACGGCCTCGACAATGACCCGGGCCAGGGGCTTGTCGCGGCTGCCGGGCAGGCCCAGGTGGCGCACGATGTTTTCCACGTCCACGATAGGGTCGTCGACCAGGATGCCGATGCAGAAAATAAGTGCGAACAGCGTGACGCGGTTGAGGGTGTAGCCCATGAGCCAGTAGGTGGCGAGCGTGATGGCGAGTGTGACGGGCACGGCCACCATGACCACGACGCTGGCCCGAAATCCGAGGAACAGCGCCACCACGCCGCCCACGGTCACGGCGGCCAGGATCAAGTGCTTGAGCAGCTCGTCCACCTTGTGCCGGGCCGTTTCGCCGTAGTCGCGGGTAACGGTGATGTTGAGGTCGTCCGGCAGCAGATAGCCGCGCAGGGCCTTGATGCGGCGCAGGGCTTCGGTGCTCAGGCGCGAGGCGTTTTCCCCGGCCCGCTTGGCCACGGACAGGGTCACGGCCGGATGGGCTTCGTTGACCCCGCCGACGCTTTGCTGGCCAACCCCTTTGAGACCCTGGCCGGGCACGAAAAACACGTAGTCCCCGGGCTCGTCGAACCCGTCCTTGACCGTGGCCACGTCGGCCAAATACACGGGCCGGCCCGAACGCACGGCCACCACGGCCCGGGCCAGTTCCTTTTCGGTGCGGAAGAAGTTGTCCAGGCGCACGGCCACAGCCTGGCCGTTTAGGAAGGACTCGCCGAGCACCTGCCCCTTGTTCTGCACGTCCAGGGCATTGAGGATGTCCACCGGGTCCAGGCCCTGGGCGCGCAGCCGGTCGGGGTTCATTTCCACCATGACCGCGCGCTTGCGCCCGCCGGTGAGGGTGGTTTCGCCCACGCCCTCGATGCGGCGCACCTCGTCGTTGACCGCGCCGACCATGGTGCGCAGCTGCCGCGAGTCGTAGTTCCCGCCCCAAAACGCCACCACGAGCACGGGCACGTCGTCGATGGAATGGGGCTTGAGGATCGGATTGCTGCAGCCCGGCGGAATCCAGTCCAGATGCTGGTAGAGCTTGGCATAGGTGGCAACCACGGCCTTTTCCGTGTCCGAGCCCACCTTGAACCGGACAATGGTCAGGGCCTGGCCGTCGGCGGCCGTGGAATAGACGTACTCCACGCCCGGAATCTCCCAGACGATTTTTCCATGGGACCGATGACCCGGTTTTCCACCTCCTTGGGGGTGGCGCCGGGCATGGACACCTGGATGTCGATCATGGGCACGATAATCTGCGGTTCTTCCTCGCTGCGGTTGGACCAGACGGCCAGCACGCCGTGCTTCAGGGCGGCGGCCAGGATGATAAGGGGGGCCACGTGAATCGACGAAAAGCGCGGTCAGACGGGCCAGCCAG
>Ga0268359_11273_pt1 | contig 11166 bp, 11 predicted proteins | sample BioMet11_FD_194416 | JGI IMG/M metagenome (GOLD analysis project Ga0268359, IMG submission 194416) | Sewage microbial communities from Oakland, California, United States - Biofuel 11 (PacBio Assembly) | ecosystem: Engineered > Wastewater > Sewage > Unclassified | place: USA: California | collected...
GACCTGCGGGCACGCCGTTCAGGAAGCCGGCCTTGTCGGCGGTGAGCCCACCCGTTGCAGATGATGCCCGCCAACGCTTGCCGGGGTACCTCACGCCGTAGAGCGCACGGGAACCCACCCAGGAGTGCCCGAACAAGAAGACTGGTCTGCCCGGGTTCTCGGCGATGGCGCGGTCCACGACCACGTTGGTGTCATCGAGGAGCTCGTTGAAGTCACCCAGGTAGGCACACTCGCCGTCGGACCTTCCGTGCCGCGGAGGTCGAAGCGATATGTGCCTATGCCCGCCTCGTGCAGCCTCTGCGCGAAGTAGTCGTAACGACCTTGGTGCTCGCAGAGCCCGTGAACGATTACGATGACGGCGCGGTCCTGTGGTGACCTCGGGGTTGTAGAAGAGCCTGGTTCCGTCGAAACGACTCGATGAACTGGTCTGACATGACCTGCCTCCTTGGTTTAGATAGAGTTACCTGCGTCATACCACATGTGGAGATGCGCGCTCGTCGCTCCGCGAGCGGCTCCGCGTATGGGGACGCATGTGGGTGCGCGCTACACTGATGGTGTCATGGCGACGGACGGCGACGGGCGGATGACGGGGAGGCAGGACCAACAGGCGCGAGGGAGACGGCACGCTTCCGACGGGCATCAACATCCGCGATCTCGGCGGCTGGCCCACGCCGGACGGTCCCGTCCGCTCGAGCCGCTTCCTGAGGTCGGCCTCGCTCGAGGGTATCGGACAGCGGGGCGTCCGACAGCTCGTCTCGTATGGGGTGATGTGCGACCTCGACCTGCGTGGCTCCATGGAACTGCGCAGATGGTCCGACCCCCTTGCGTCCGTGTCGGGTGTTCGCTACCTCAACGTGTCGCTCTTCGACATCAACGTCTCGGATCCCTCGCTCTTTCGCCCGGGGACGAGGGGGACTACTATGCAGGCGTCTACCTGGACATGCTGGCCAACCGCGAGGCCGTGCGCCGCATGTTCGCCTTCATGGCATCGGTGAGCGAGGATGGCTGCGTGCTCTTTCACTGCTCGGCGGGCATGGATCGCACAGGGGTCACCGCCATGCTCTCGAGGGTCTCGCGGCGGGGTGTCGCGCGATGACATCATGCGGGATTACCTGCGCTCGTTCGGTACGCGCGACGGGTGGAGAGGGAGCTTCGCGAAGGGTTCCCCGCCGAGCCCTCGTCGCTTTGGGCGCTTCCCACGCGTCACCGCACCATCGCCACCGTCTATGACCGCGTGGTCGGGGTCTTTGGATCGGTGGAGTGCCTACCTCACCGCCTGCGGGGTGACCAAGGCGCAGCTTCGCATGGTGAGGGCCATCTTCTCGAGAGGTAGCCATGGGCCTCCTGTCGTGTCCCGCCCCATGCGGCGAAATCCCTATACTTGCGCCTGCGAAGGTAAAAACACGACCCGTCGGGTAGTCGGGGTGCGGTCGTGGACTCATGCGTCGACCGTCAGTAACCTGCCTCCTTGGTTGTCCCTCCTTCGCGTACCAACCGCATAGAAGGAGGAAACCATGTCGACACCAGCTCATCAAGGCTGACGCTGTACCATGACGGCCAGTTCTGGGTCGCCCTGTGCGAGCATGCCGACGAGAGGGGCTACGGGGTCTGCCGTCACGTCTTCGGGGCGGAGCCGAGCGACCAGGGGTGCTGCGCTTCGTATGCGAGCGATGGCATCTCCTGACCTTCTCGGCTCCGGTCGATGCCCTTCCCACGCACCGGCGTCCAATCCTAAGCGCCGCCAGCGCGAGGCGGCGCGGGAGCTCGCGGCCTCGCCGGTGAGCCACACAGGGCGCAGCAGGCCCTCGCCAGACAGCGCGAGGCAGCAAGGCGGGAGGGCGCCCAAAGGGGTCGCGAGAAACGGGCCGCCGAGAAGGACCGCCAGTTCGAGCTGCGCCAGGCCAAGCGCAAGAGGCGGCTGCGCGGCAAATAGGAAGCCCTTCGGTCAGGGACGAGGGGTGACGCTCGGACGGCGGAGGTCCTCGGCCGTGAGCCCGACCATGGCAAGGAACCCCTCGCCGTCGACGACCTCGATCTCGTATCGACGGGCCAGCCGCAGCCTGCTCGTCTCTCGGCCAGACAGGTCGATGACGAGGCCCACCTTGCGCGTCACCCTCTCGCACGGGGTGGCCCCGTGGCACACCGCTATGGCCGCGCATGCGCGTCGGGGAAAGTCGTACGTGTTGCCACAAAAGCAGACGAGACGCCCGTCAAGCTCGTGCCCCCTCGATGCCGAGTGCGGGTGCCACCGGGCGCGAGCGTGCGTCGCGGAGGAGGGCGATGTAGCAGTCGCTCGTGGCACGCGCATCCGACCACGCGCGGTGTGCCTCCTCGTTGTCCACGCCGTAATGCTCGCAGATGGCGGCAAGGCTGCGCGGCCTGCCCACGAGCTCCCCATAGAGGATCATCGTGTCGAAGGAGCCGTTCTCGGTGGGGGAGCGCAGCCCCATGCGTGCGGCCTCGCGGTCGATGAATCGGTTGTCGAAGGCGATGACGTTCTGCCCGACCAGAGGGAGCTCGCCCACGAAGGCGGAGAACGCACGGAAGGCCTCGTCCATGGACGGCGCGCCCTCGAGCATGGCTGGCGTGATGTGATTGACCGCGAAGGCCCCTGCGCCGATGCGCGCCCCCGTGGGCAGGGACACGAACGTGGAGAAGCGCTCGTCCTCGTAGCCGTCGAACACGCGTATGGCGCCGACCTCGATTATGTGCGCGTTCGCGCCCAGCCCCGTGGTCTCGAGGTCGTAGCTCACGTAGCTCGTGGGCAGGTCGCCCACATCGTTCTGTCTCGCAGTCATGTCGCCTTCGTCCGTGAATTCCTCGTTAATCGTCTGTGGCATGTCATTCTAGTCCGTGCGCCGGACGCAATCGCGTTGGTATAGTCAGGTTGCAGCCGGTGTTCCCTGCAAATAGTCCCAAGCTACGATTGGGGCAGTGGCGCACGGGTAGACTTAGCGCGTATCAGACATCGTTTTCACATGGAGGGCCTTACCATGAACGTCAACATCGCTTGGGGCATCTTCGCACTCGCCTGGGCAGTCGTCTGCGCCGTCTGCTGGTATGTCTTCGTCCTCTCGAAGGCCCGCCGCGGCAAACGCTGCACGGAGCACGTGGACGGCCAGGTCGTGGGAGCCTCCGATGCCCATAGGGGCGAGGTGCAGCTTCCGATAGTGGAGTACACGGTGGACGATGCCACGCTCCGGGTGGTCGGACCGAAGTTCCGCAAGACCTTCACCACGGTCCTTCCCGTGGGCTCCGAGAACGTCGAGTCCGGATATGAGACCAACCTCACCTCGAGGGAAGACCTGCCCCAGGACCTGTGCATCTCGATGCCGGCGGGCAGCATCGGCAAGCTTGCGCTCTCGCCGCTTGCGGGTCTCTACCCCGTGGGCTCTATGGCCGACGTCTACTACAACCCCAAGAAGCCCAGGGATGCCTACGTCCAACGGCCGGATGGGTCTGCCCAGGGGCTGTCGCTGCTTCTTGGCGCGTTCACGGTGGGTCTTCTCGCCGTTGCGCTCGTCCTGCTCTGCGGGCCGACGATCACGCTCGTGTAGGCAAGGGTGACCCACTAAAATCTAAGCGTCAGTGGAATAGATTTTCTGTTGTATCGGTATAGGGGATGACACAACGGGTATCTCGACTACTGTTCAAAATGACGTCAGAAAGGAAGTACGGCCCCATGAAGCAGTTCAAGACGGAGAGCAAGAAGCTCCTCGACCTCATGATCAACTCGATCTACACCAACAAGGAGATCTTCCTGCGAGAGCTCGTGTCCAACGCCTCCGACGCCATCGACAAGCTCTCCTTCATGAGCCTCACCGATCCGAACGTCAAGCTCGACGATGACGAGCTGGCCATACGCCTGGCGTTTGACAAGGACGCACGCACCATCACGGTGAGCGACAACGGCGTGGGCATGTCCGAGGCCGAGCTCGACAAGAACCTCGGCACCATCGCGCATTCCGGCTCCGAGCAGTTCAAGGAGGAGAACGCCGAGCACCAGGGCTCCGACATGGACATCATCGGACGCTTTGGCGTGGGCTTCTACTCCAGCTTCATGATTGCCTCCAAGGTCCGCGTGGTGAGCCGCGCCAATGGTTCGGAGCAGGCCTTCTCCTGGGAGTCGGATGGTGTGAGGGGATATTCGATCGCGGCCGCGACCGAGGACGAGGCTGCCTCCGTGGGCGATCACGGCACCGTCATCACGCTCTTCCTGCGCGAGTCCACGCCCGAGGATGACACGGACCAGTTCCTCTCCGAGTGGAAGCTCCGTGACCTTGTGAAGAAGTACTCGAACTACGTGAACCACCCCATCAGGATGATGGTCTCCAAGAGCCGTCAGAAGCCCAAGCCCGAGGATGCGGGCGATGACTACCAGCCCGAGTACGAGAGCTACGAGGAGCTCGAGACCCTCAACTCCATGACCCCCATCTGGAAGAAGCGTCCCTCGGAGGTCGAGCAGAAGGACTACGACGAGTTCTACAAGTCCGCCTTCCATGACTTCCAGGCGCCGGCACGTACCTTCTCGTTTCATGCCGAGGGTGCGCTCAGCTACGATGCGCTCCTCTTCATCCCGGGTGCCCAGCCCTTCGACCTCTACAGCAAGGACTACGAGAAGGGGCTCGCGCTCTACACCTCCAACGTCCTCATCCAGGAGAAGTGCTCCGACCTCCTGCCCGACTACTACAACTTCGTGCGCGGGGTCGTGGACAGCCCCGACGTCACGCTCAACATCTCGCGCGAGACCCTGCAGCAGAACTCGCAGCTCCGCGCCATCGCCCGTCGCGTGGAGAAGAAGATTCACACCGAGCTCTGCGACATGCGCGACAACGATCGCGAGGCGTACGATGCGTTCTTCGATCACTTTGGACGTGGTCTCAAGTTCGGCATCTACAACAGCTACGGCTCTAAGGCCGCCGACCTTGGGCAGCTGCTGCTTTTCTGGTCCACGCGCGAGGAGAAGCTGGTCACCCTCGACGAGTACGCAGCCGCCATGCCCGCCGGACAGGACAAGATCTACTATGCCGCCGGCGAGTCCCGTGACCGGCTGGCCAAGATGCCCGTGGTGAAGAGCGCGCTCGACCACGGCTACGACGTGCTTCTCTGCACGCAAGACGTGGACGAGTTCATGTTCAGGGTCATGCCGTCCTGGCATCAGGATGCCGTCGCCGGTGACTCCGAGCACAAGGGCACCGAGGAGCGCGACCTCGAGTTCGCGAGTGTCTCCGCCGCCGACCTCGACCTTGCCACCGACGAGGAGAAGGAGCAGGCCGAGAAGGCCGGTGCCGGCAACGAGGAGCTCCTCTCCGAGCTTCGCGACGCGCTTGGCGACAAGGTCGTCGACGTGAAGGTCGCGGCGGGTCTGGGCAGCGCCCCCGCCCGCGTGGCCGCGGAAGGACCGGTCTCGCTCGAGATGGACCGCATCATCTCGCAGGGACCCGAGGCGAAGGATGCCCCCCAGGCCCAGCGCGTGCTCGAGCTCAACGCCGCACATCCCGTGTACGGCAAGCTCGTGGCCGCGAAGGAGGCGGGCGACGCCGATCGCCTCAAGCTCTACGGCCGCATCCTCTACGACCAGGCGCTTCTCGTCGAGGGGCTGCCCATCGACGACCCCGTCGAGTTCGCCAAGGAAGTCACCGAGCTCATGTAGCCTGACGCCCCATGCTTCGTCGAGGGCCCCGAGACCGCCAGATGCCGTCTCGGGGCCCTTTTGGCATCCGTGAGGTAGTATCTTGACGTGAAGGCCGCCCCGTCTCCGTCGCATCGTCTGGAGAATCCATGCCTCGAACCGCAACCGCTCCCAAGGTCAGCATCATCGTCCCCGTCTATAACGCCGAGCGGCATCTCGAGCGCTGCGTGGACAGCATCCTCTCGCAGGAGTTCCAGGACGTCGAGCTCATCTTGGTGGACGACGGGTCCACCGACGGCTCGCCCGCGCTCTGCGATGCGTATGCCGGCCGCGATTCGCGCGTGCGTGCGATCCATAGGGAAAACGGCGGCGTCTCGGTGGCGCGTAACGCGGGTATCGATGTCGCTCGCGGCGAGTACCTGCAGTTTCTTGATGCCGATGACTGGATTACCACCGATGCCACCAAGCTCCTCGTACGTGCCATGGAGGAGAACCGCGTGGACATGGTCATCGCCGACTTCTTCCGCGTGGTGGGCGGTCGTGTCGCCCAGAAGAGCGACATCGACGAGGAGTGCGCCATCACCCGCGAGGAGTACGCCGACCACATGATGGAGACGCCCGCCGACTTCTACTGGGGCGTCTGCTGGAACAAGCTCTACAAGCGGTCCATCGTGGAGAGCCATCAGGTGCGCATGGACCCCACCATCAGCTGGTCCGAGGACTTCATCTTCAACATGGAGTACGTGCTCCACTGCAAGAGCGTCTTTCCGCTGCACGCGCCCATCTACTACTACGTCAAGACGGAGGGCTCCCTCGTGGAGACCCAGTCGGGCGGCTTTGGTTCGATGCTGCGCATGAAGCTCAGTGTCATCGAGTACTACCGCAGCTTCTACAAGAACGTCTATGACGAGTCGGACTACCAGTCGAGAAGCCTCGCGCTCAACACCTTCCTTCTCGGCATGGCGGCCGACGGCAGTGCCATGCCCTTCATGCCGGGTACCAAGAAGCTGGGGACGGAGCGCCCGAGCGTCCACGCCAACAGGACCATGAGGGCGACGCCTCTTGCGGAGGCCCGCTATGCCGAGCTCCTTCTCGACTCCTACCTCGGGGTCGTGGCCACGCAGTTCAAGCTCGACCTTGTCGACGTGCTCCTTCTCGCCTATCTGGACGCCACGCGCCAGACGGGTACGATCGATGACGTGGCGGAGTTCGTGGATGCCACGCCTCGTGCGGTGCGCGCCTCGGTGCGCAAGCTCGTCTCGCGCAGGTTCGTGGAGGTCGAGCAGACCGGTCCCAAGCTGCTGTGGTTGAGTCACGACGACACGGATGACGTCGCCGCCGACCGCTCGTCCAAGCTGCCGCAGATGAGCCTCACGCAGGATGCCGTGGCGGTCGTCACTGCCATTGAGAACGCCTATCGCGACTTCGAGACGGTGCGCTATGCGGGCTTCTCGGAGGATTGACGTCGATGTCATGCGCAACGCCAACAGACGCGCGGCGTACAATGTCCGCGACAGGCTGAGCGAGTAGAGACCCTATTCTCCTTGGCGGATTGCCTGCAGCAGCGGCAGGATCTCCTCCTCGCGCGAAACCGTCCACGTGGGTCGCGCGCCTGCCACGAGCGGGTTTCCTCGTCTGTCGAACCACATGACGGGCATGCCCGCGGAGCAGGCCCCTGCGACGTCGTTGGTGGGGGAGTCCCCCACGTAGACGCAGTCGCCCGCGGTTGCGCCGAGCGCGGCTGCGGCGTGGTGGAAGATCGCCGCGCCGGGCTTTGCCATCCCGAGGGCTCCGGAGACGAAGACCCTCTCGGGGGAGAACCACTCATCCAGACCGAGGGCGTGCGCCTTCGCACGCTGGTGCGCGTCAGGTCCGTTGGTCACGATGCCGATGCGTACGTTGTCCGCACACCACATGAGCAGCGTACGGATGGTCGGCGTGAGGGTAATGGCATGGTACTGGTTCCAGGTGTAGGCCTGCTGGAACGCCTCGGCCGTCTTGCTCGAGATGAAGATGCCGAAGTCCGTGCAGGTACGTTGGATCCTCAGGATGCGCATGCGCTCTATTGCCAGCGTACCGTCGGCGGAAGCCCGGAAGAGCTCCTCGGAATGGTGCTTGTACGCATGGAAGAGCTCGGACACGCCAAGGCCGTCGACAGGACCAATGACATCCGAGAAGGCCATCTCGAAGGGCATGACCTGGTCATAGAGGGTGTCATCAAGATCGAAGAGGACAACGTCCACACGCACTCCTTCCTGGAAAAGATACCTGTCACCTTTTCCAGTCACCTTCCCGAATCGCACATCCGTCTGGACTATCATCTGGTCTCTCGGACGCGAGAGGAGACGAGCATGGGTGTGCCACACGGACGAGAGGTCGACCCGCAGGTCATCCATGACCCCACGTACCACGGCTGCGAGAGAAAGCGCCGCTACGAGACGCGCGTGGAGGCCCAGAAGGCCGCCAACCTCGCACGGAGGCGCAAGGATGCACCGGCCATCTACGTCTATCGGTGCCAGTTCTGCGGAGGATGGCATCTCACGCATCGCAAGCCTCGATGATGCGCCGGCGGGCATGGTGCCTCTCGCGCTAGCTTATGTCCGCGATGACCTTGGAATCATCGGTCTGCTCGATCGAGGAGAAGGAGCTGCGAATCACGTCGCAGGAGTGCCGGAGTGCCGCGCGTTCCTTGTTGGTGAGCTCGAGCTCGAGTATCTCCTGGATGCCGTCGCGACCGAGGACGCACGGCACGCCCACCGAGACGTTCGTCTGGTCGTACTCCCCGTCGAGATGGACGGAGACGGGCGTGACCTTGCGCTCGTGGTGCAGGATCGCGGAGACGACCATGGACACCTCGGCACCGATGCCGAACTCCGTGGAGTGCTTGCCGCGGATGATCTCGCCGCCGGCCTCGTGGACCATCTTCGTGATGTTCTGGTAGTTGAGTTTTGCCTCGAGCTCGGGGTGGTTGCGGAAGTACTCGGTCATGGGCACGGCCCCGATCGAGACGTGCGATTCGGGGATGAACGAGGAGTCGCCGTGCTCGCCCATGACGATGGCTTGCACCTGGTCTCGATCCACGTCGGCGATGCGCCCGATGATGCGGCGCAGACGCACGGTGTCGAGAGCGGTGCCCGTACCGAAGACGTGGCCTCGCGGCAGGTTGAGGTTGCGATAGAAGTACTCGGTGACCACGTCGGCGGGGTTGGACACGCAGATGAGGAAGCCATCGAACCCAGAGTCGCGGATGGGCCTCATGATGCCGTCGAGGATGGCGAAGGTGCTCTCGAGCATCTCCAGGCGCGTCTCGCCGGGCTTGCGGCTCCTGCCTGCCGTCATGATGATGAAGTTTGCATCCGAGCAGTCATCGTAGGTGCCCACGCGGAGACGCACGTGACGGCCGAGTGCCGTGAGCATGTCTCGCAGGTCGGTCACCTGGGCGTTTGCGGCCTCCTCGTTGATGTCGAGAAACACGATCTCGTCGGCGTACTGCTCGTTCATGAGGTTCATCGCGACGTGCGAGCCCACGTTGCCTGCGCCGATGATGACGACCTTGCGTGATTTGAAGGGCATAGAACGGTCCTTTCCTTGTTCTCCCACTGGCCGTGGCCAGTATCCATGTATGATGCGCGACGTGTGCGGTGAAGGCGTACCTGGCGATCCACGTCGATGCGATTTGCGTCGGAAGGGGGCTTTCCTTGTGTCATCGCACATTATGCTCGAACCTGATGGCCTACAATCGGGAAACATCCAATGTATTTTCGTTGAGGGCAAGGCCGCGGAGAAGGGCAGCTGACGTGAGTCGTGTGAGCCGCAAGGAAGACGAGTTCTTTGACATGTTCAAGGAGTACAGCCTGCTGATCGTGGAGGCGGGCAGGCTCTATGCCGAGTACGTCCACGGCTACCCCGAACCCAAGAACCAGATGGACAAGGTCAAGGATTGCGAGACCAACGGCGACCACATGGTTCGGAGGATCCTCGAGACGCTCGACTCCTCGTTCATCACCCCGATCGATCGCGAGGACATCAACGAGCTTGCCAAGTCGATGGATGACATCATCGACAACATCGAGGGTGTCTCGGCACGTTTCAGCCTCTATGGGGTCGAGACGATGCGTCCCGAGGCCATCGAGATGTGCGACCTCACCGTCTCGGCCATCGGTGCGCTCAACAAGGCCTTCGGGCTCTTCGCGAACTACAAGAGGGACAGCGACGCGGTCGTGAGCCTGCTTGCCGAGGTGGGGACCTTCGAGGACAACGGCGATGCGGTCTATCGCAACGCCCTCGGCACGATCTTCCGCGGCAACAACGGTGCCAAGGAGATAATCAAGTGGAAGAGTCTCCTCGACAAGATGGAAGACGCCCTTGACTCCTGCAAGGCCGTCGCCACCATCATGCGAAACGTGATAATGAAGAATGCCTAACCCCATGCTCGTCGCCGTCTTCGTGGCGGCTCTCGCCTTCGAGTTCATCAACGGCTTCCACGATACGGCCAACGCCATCGCCACGACGGTCTACACCAAGGCGCTCCCTGTGTCGTTGGCCATCGTGATGTCAGCAGCCATGAACTTCATAGGTGCGCTTACCAGCGAGAAGGTCGCACTCACCATCGCGAACGGGATCGTGGACATCCAGCTCGACCTCTATGTCATCCTTGCGGCGCTTATCGGTGCGGTCATATGGGACTTCTTCACGTGGTGGCGCTCGATTCCGTCGAGCTCGAGCCATGCGCTCATCGGCAGCCTCATCGGAGCCACGGTCGTCTTCACGGGTTCCACGAAGGACGTCGCGTGGGCGGGTGTCCTCGAGAAGGTCGTCATTCCCCTCTTCACCTCGCCGCTCATAGGTCTCTGCCTCGGCTTCTTTATCATGAAGATCATCTTCGAACTCTTTGCCGACTGGACGCCCAAGCATGCCAACAAGTTCTTCCTCAGGCTCGAGGTGGTCTCGTCGGCACTCATGGCATACAGCCACGGCAACAACGACGCCCAGAAGACCATGGGGATCATCACGCTCGCGCTCGTCTCTGCCGGTTCGATAAGCGCAGGCTCCGGCGTGCCCCTGTGGGTCAAGCTGCTCTGCGCCGTGACCATGGCCATCGGCACCTCCGTGGGCGGCCCAGCGCATCATGCGTACCGTGGGCAACGGCGTGACCAAGCTCAACCCGGTCATCGGCTTCGTGGCACAGACCTCGTCGACCATCGCCATCGAGATCATGACCGCCCTCGGTGCCCCCGTGAGCACCACGCAGGTGGTCACCACCTCGATCATGGGCGCCGGTTCCGCTCGGCGCTTCACGTCGGTGCGCTGGGGCGTCGCTCGCAAGATCATCAGCGCCTGGTTTGTCACGCTGCCCGTCACCATCGCCCTCGGCGGTGCCTGTGCCTGGATCATCGGCATCGTGCTCTAAGCGCACCTAGGGCTACCCGTCCTCGGACGCGCCGTCCTGGTCGTCGCCCGTGGCCTCCGCCTCGAGCTCCTTGTCCTTCTCGGCCAGGGCCTCGGCTGTGGACTGGTTGGCATCGTGCACGGCC
>Ga0268359_10213_pt1 | contig 11143 bp, 8 predicted proteins | sample BioMet11_FD_194416 | JGI IMG/M metagenome (GOLD analysis project Ga0268359, IMG submission 194416) | Sewage microbial communities from Oakland, California, United States - Biofuel 11 (PacBio Assembly) | ecosystem: Engineered > Wastewater > Sewage > Unclassified | place: USA: California | collected...
TTCGGATTCTATGTCCATCGATGAGGCTGTCGAGCGCCTGGAAGGGCCCCTCTTGGTCGTCGCCGCCAAAAGGCCGCGTATGAGCTTCTGGCGATCGAAGGTCTCCTTGTGACCGTCCTTCTTGATGACGAGAATCGGCATCTCCTCGCGCCGCTCGTATGTGGTAAAGCGAAAGCCGCAGCTTGTGCACTCACGACGGCGCCGTATGGCGTCGTTGTTCTCCGAGGGACGCGAATCTACGACCTTTGATTCGTCGCAACCACATTTTGGACAGCGCATCGAACCTCCTAGATGACATGGCACCTAGGCAAGATATCACAGAAGTGACATACATTGACACTCGTCCCAGAATGAAACGTAGTGGAATCACTCAGACATGTTTTAGGCGCTGCAATCGACGCGGGAACGAGGATGGCCTGGCCCCCGTGTGGGTTGAAATCGAGAGAGTTACGAAGCCTTGATCCAGTGACAATCTCCTGGGGGAATAATTCCCCGCATCGCGGGATGCTCCTCGGCAAGGGACCAGAGGGAATCCCCGCCATGAACGGTGATCGAGGGGTCGCAGGGATGGTCTCGAGCGCCCCTGGCCCTCCCGAGCGGAGATGCCGTCGCTCGTGAAGAAGGATACCGCACAGAGCATGAGGACGACCGCAGCACCGGCGACGAACGAAGCGACGAGCTGGCCGAGGGCTGAGCCGATTGACGCACGCACGCGACGGCACCTCGGGACACTGGAGTCACGTAGCCATCAAGGAGCGTGAGGGTCTCGTCGCGATACCTTGAGGGCCGAAGACCCATCGCATTCAAAGCCGTCACACATCGTCCGCCTGAGGCATCTCTTTCCCCTTTCAAAGTCTCTGACCCCTTTATACAGATGCCACAGGACATCAATGAGAATCAGAGACCGAACGTATGTACTTATAATGAACCGTACACGTGTTCGTGTCAAGCAAAACCAGAACAAATGTTTGCTGTCCTCAGCGAAGTAGGGTATCATGAGCCCATCCGAAAGGGAGGTCCGTCATGGCCACGGCAAAAGCTCAGCAAGAGGCAGGCTGCCATCTACGAGTACATCTGCACCTATACCGACGAGCATGGATATCCACCGTCGGTGAGGGAGATCGGTGCCGCCGTGGGCCTTGCCTCGCCATCAACGGTCCATATGCACCTCAAGGCCCTCGAGCAGAAGGGTTTCATCAACCGCGACCCCAAGAAGCCACGCACCATCGAAGTCGTCGAGAAGCAGGACGCGGAGCCGGAGCCGGGGGCCAAGGTCGTCAACGTCGTCCAAGACCTTGACAACAACCTGATCACGCTTCCGCTCGTTGGCAGGGTCGCTGCCGGCACGCCCATCCTTGCCGAGCAGAACGTCGAGGAGACCCTCTCTCTTCCCACGAGCATCGTCGGTGATGCCAGCTCCTTCATCCTCAGGGTGCGCGGCGAGTCCATGATCAACGCCGGCATCTTCGACGGTGACTACATCGTCGTAAGGGAGCAGCAGGACGCGCGCGACGGGGAGATAGTCGTCGCCCTGCTTGACGATTCGGCCACGGTGAAGACGTTCTACCGCGAGAAGGGCCGAATCCGTCTCCAGCCCGAGAACGACAGCATGGCTCCCATCTATGCGGATAACCCGGTCATTCTCGGCAGGGTTACGGCACTCATCCGCTCGATGTCCTAGGGCGCTGGACGTGAGCTCATCCTCGACGTCGGGTCACACGACCGCCACGAGCGGACGAATCGGTCTCTTCGACGCCCTGCGCGGCTTGTCCGTCATCTCGATGGTGCTGTTTCACCTGTGCTACGACCTTCGGTTTCTTGCTGGCGTGCAACTCGACTGGTTTGCCCCACCGCTTCAAGACATATGGAGGGCAAGCATCTCATGGACGTTTCTCTTCGTGGCGGGGTGCATGTGCAGCCAGTCTCGAAGCAACCTCAGGCGCGGACTCAAGTACGGTGTCGTCGCGATCGCGATATTCGTGGTGACGTACATCGCCGCGGTCGATACGCCCATATCCTTCGGGATCATCTTCTGCATGGCGGCATGCACGCTCGTCACGTGGGTCCTTCAGAGGGCCAACGCACTCCCCCGCGGACTCGTCGCGGCCCTCGTCCTTTTTGCCTGCTTCGTGCTGCTTCTTCCCATCTCACGCGGATACGTGGGCGTAGGTTCCCTTGAGCTTCGGCTCCCGCAGGCTCTCTACCAGACGGAATGGCTTTCGTGGCTCGGCTTTCCGGGTCCCCACTTTGCCTCGGGAGACTACTACCCACTCCTCCCCTACCTCATGGTCTATCTCTCGGGAGCAACCGTTGGCGCGTACCTCGTCAAGAGGGGCTATCCCGACTGGGCGCGAAGATGCTCCGTCGCACCGCTCAACTTCGCGGGAAGGCACGCGCCTCCCCATCTACGTGCTGCACCAACCCATCCTTCTCGTTCTGACGGGCGTGGCGTTTGCCTAGTCGTCCTCGGGCCAGCCCAGGTCATCCGTCACCATGAAGGGGGCAAGCGTCTGTCTCATGCGCTCGGAGGCACGCACCGTGGCAACGAGTCCGTTCTCCGCGTATTGCTCCCGAATGACCTGGCAGCGCTCGTGCAGCATCTTTACGAGAAGACCCCGCTCGAACGGGATGAGCACCGTGCAGGTCTCGTCTCCGAGCGAAGCCTCCTGAGCGATCCTGTAGAGGAGCCCACGAATGCCTTGGCCTTCTGCGGCGGATATGAGCTGCGACTCGGGATGAAGCGCCATCATGCGTCTGCACTCCTCGTCGTCGAGGAGGTCGCACTTGTTGTAGACGAGCACCGAGGCGATTCCGTCCGCGCCGATGTCTGCCAGAACCGCACGAACCGCCGCGATCTCCCGTTCGGCGTTCGCGTCGCTTGCATCGACCAGGAGGAGCACGAGGTCTGCCGACGAGACCTCCGCGAGTGTCGATTTGAATGACTCGACGAGCATCGTGGGTAGCTTCTGAATGAAGCCGACGGTGTCCGTTATCGTGATCTTGCGGCCCTCCTCGAGGTCAAGGGCGCGCGTGGTGGGGTCGAGCGTGGCAAAGAGCTCGTCGCGAACGTAGACATCCGAGCCAGTCAGCCTGTTCAGGAGGGTGGATTTGCCTGCGTTGGTGTAGCCGACGAGCGCCACCCGGTAGACGCCGGAGTCCCAGCGCGCCTTGCTCTGCACGCCGCGTCTCTTCTCGAGCTCGACGAGCTCGCGCCGAAGCGTGGAGATGCGATCGCGCACGATGCGCCTGTCCACCTCGAGCTGGCTCTCGCCTTGGCCGAACCTGCTGCCGATGCCGCCGCGCGTCTGCTCGCCCACGAGATGGCTCCACATGCCCCTCAGCCTGGGGAGAAGGTACTGCAGCTGCGCGAGCTGCACCTGGATCCTGCCCTCGTGCGTGGTCGCATGCGTGCCGAAGATGTCGAGGATGAGCGCGGTGCGGTCGATGACCTTGACGGACTCCCCCACTATCTTCTCGAGGTTCGACTGCTGAGAGGGAGTGAGCTCGTCATCGAAGATCACCACGTCCGCGTCGAGGTTGCGCACGTACGACACGAGCTCCTCGGTCTTGCCCTTTCCGATGAGGGTGCGCGGGACGGGCTTGTCCAGTCGCTGCGTCATGGTCATGACGACGTCGGCGCCGTCGGTCTCGGCAAGCCTTCCGAGCTCTGCCATGGAGTCCTCGATGGTCCAGTCGGAGTCGCCGAAGTCGACTCCGACGAGAATGGCGCGCTCGGGGACGGGCGCCGTCGACCTTGGGGTAAACCTAGCCAAAGCTCTTCTCCCTCGCTGGAACGGACGAGACGATCATGCCTGCGGCATCCTCGATGGAGGCCCGGTCGAGGTCGATCCACCGGACGCGACCATCATGGCGAAACCACGAGAGCTGACGCTTTGCGTAGCGTCGCGTGCGCAGCTTGATCTCATCGATGGCCTCGGCGATGGTCGTCTCGCCATGAAGGGCGGCGATGACCTCCTTGTAACCGATCGCCTGGCTCGCCGTCCTGGAAGACTCGAGCCCTCGTGCGCAAAGCGAGCGGACCTCGTCCACGAGGCCCTCCTCGACCATGCGGTCTACGCGTGCGTCGATGAGCGCATAGAGACGTACACGGTCCATCGTAAGCCCCCATATCGTGGCCTCGTAGTGTCCGGCCCTCTGGTGAAGTCCCTCGTGGTGGTCGGCATAGCTCATTCCCTCATCGAGCATCTCGAGTGCTCGGACGCACCTCCGTACGTTGTTGGGATGGATGAGCGCCGCGCTCGCCGGGTCGCGCTCGGCGAGCAGCTCATGGAGCGCCGCGGCGCCCTGCTCGCTCGCGTACCTCTCGTAGCGAGCGCGTCCCTCGCCCCCTATGGCACCAGCCGGAAACTCCATCTCGTCAATCGCGGCGTTGAGGTAGAGACCGGTGCCGCCGCAGAGCACGGGGGTCTTGTGGCATGCGAGAAGCTCGTCGATGCAGGCCCGGACGTCCCGCTGGAAGAGCCGGGCGGAATAGTCGTCGGAGACATCGACGACGTCGACCATGAGAAGGGGTCGCATGCGCTCGGAGGCGGGGGTCTTTGCCGTGCCCACGTCCATGCCGCGATACACCTGCATGGCATCGATCGAGACAATCGAGCTGTCGAGCCTGGTTGCCACGATCTCGGAAAGGGTGCTCTTGCCGGAGGCGGTCGGACCCACGATGCAGACGAGGGGTCCCGGGAGGCTCATCGAGGGTCACCCTCCATGGTCCCCCGAAGATACCAGGTGCGTGCCTCATCCACATGCACCTCGCAGATCCGCCCGACCAGCGAGGCGGGGTCCACCCCCTCAGGCACCGCAAAGTGCACCGTCTGGTTCTTCTCGCTATGACCGACCATGACCGAGTCGTCACGCTTGGAGCTGCCCTCCACGAGGGCGCTCACGCTCCGACCGAGCTCATGCTGGTTTGCCTCATGGGCCTGGAGGGCGACCTGTGCGGCCAGGCGGTCGAAGCGGTCCTGGATGACCTCGTGAGGCGTGGGGTCGTCTATCTTTGCGGCAGGGGTGCCAGGACGCTTCGAATAGATGAACGTGAAGGCCGACGAGAAGGCCGCCTCGCGCACGAGCGAGAGCGTCTGCAGGAAGTCCTCCTCCTGCTCGCCGGGAAAGCCGACGATGACGTCGGTGGAGAGTGCGAGGCCGGGCATGGCGGCGCGAAGCCTCGAGACGAGCCCAAGGTACTGCTCGCGCGTGTAGCGGCGGTTCATCGCCCTGAGGATGCGCGTCGATCCGCTCTGGACCGCGAGGTGCAGATGCGGCATGACGGCCGCGGTCTCACTCATGGCAGCGATGACCTCATCGGAAAGGTCCTTGGGATTTGAGGAGGTGAACCTGATGCGCTCGACGCCCGTCGTGCCGACGGCACGCACGAGCTCGGCGAACCGAGGGCTCCCATAGATATCGCGACCGTAGGAGTTGACGTTCTGACCGAGGAGCGTGATCTCGCGGACGCCGTCGGCCACGAGGGCCTCGCATTCCGAGATGATGCCCTCGAAGGTCCTGCTCCTCTCGCGCCCGCGAACGTACGGGACGATGCAATAGGTGCAGAAGTTGTTACAGCCGGTCATGATGGGTACCCAGGCGTGAAAGCGCTGGGCCCTGTGGCTGGGAAGGTCGGTCGAGAAGCCCTGCCTCTCCTCCGAGGTGTCCACCTCGATGCGCTCGTCAGAGTCCTCGAAGGCCTCTGCAACAAGCTGGGGCAGGCTCGCAAGGGCGCTCGTACCAAAGACCACGTCGACGTTGGGGATGTGCTCTCGCATGCGCTCGCCATCGCGTTGCGCGATGCAACCGCCCACGGCGACGACCCTCCTGCCAGAAGGAGGCGCTGGCATGCTCACGGTAGCCGAGGCCTGGCCGTAGAGGCGCTGATCGGCGTTCTCTCGCACGCAGCACGTCATGAAGCAGACGATGTCAGCCTCGTCTGGCGTTGATACCTCGATGCAGCCGCACTGGTCGAGAAGACCGCTCACGCGCTCGGAGTCATGGAGGTTCATCTGACAGCCAAAGGTCTTGACGAAGTACGTCTTGCCAACGAGCTCCTCGTAATGCGCCATCTAGCGAACCGCGCTCACGGAATCGTCGACGGCACCTACCGATCGAGAAGGCGGGACGAGCCTATGCACGTAGATGGCGATGCGAATGGCCGTGCGACTCTCGCCGTCGATCTCGATGTCGGAGAAGGTGGGGGCGCAGGAGATGTCCACGCCCGTGGGAATGAGAAAACCGCGCGCTATGGCGATGGCCTTGACGGCTTGGTTCACGGCACCGGCACCCACGCACTGGATGTTGACAGGCACCCCGTCCTTGACCATTCCAGCAATGGCACCGGCGACCGAGGCCGGAGATGACTTACTGGATACCTTCAGAAAATCCATGCGGCGACTCCCAGTGCGGTTGGCGTATCTGAAATGACGTTTGAGCGGCGAAAGTATATCTTGTCAAGTATAGTGGTTAGCTGGCTATTTGAGAAGCAACGCAATCATCACCGAACACCTAGTCGCTCCCGTCAAGCTCAAAGGTCACGGTGATTCGGCCCCTTCCCACCCGAACCTTGGGATCGGAAAGAAGCGAGAGGTAATACCTGTCGCCGACGAACGCGAAGTCACGCTCCATGATGCGCGAGAACTCCTCGACGTCGCGGTCGGAGATCTTGAGACCACGACGGTCACGAGCAAGGTCGACCTCGTGCACAGCCGAAGCATCACCCTTGTGCGTGAGCCGCGCCGAGACACTCCGAAGGGGTTTGATCTGACCGGAGACGATCCGGTGCGCGGTTCGCTCCGACATCTCGAGGCCAAGGCCGCTCGCGACGGCCATCAGCTCACGTGCGTCGGCAGCGATGCGAAGCCGCTCGATGACCGGGAGCTCGGAGAGGTCATCGATGAAGAGATATCCTGCCCCGTCGACTGACCTCGCCGCACGTGCACGCGCCGTGGCGGCGATCTCCGCTGGCGAGCCGAGATACACCTCGCACGTGCCACGCTCCTCAAGCGCGAACTCGCAGCAGGAGCGGACGATGTTGTGCGGCCCGCGCACGCAGTTCTGCTCCCCATCGTCATCCAAGCCCATGGAGGGCCACGTGGACTGGTCGGCGCGCTCGGAAAGCTCGGTCGCGTCGGTGATGACCCTGATGGACGACCCTTTTCCCAATGCCGATGACATGACCTCGGCAGAGACGGCGTTCTCGCTCACCGAGTAGAGCGCCATGCCTCGGCCATGGACGCCCCACCTGTCCATGTGGACGCTCTCGAGCTTGCTGGTGACCCTCGCCTCGAATATCTTGGCCTGCATGTCGGTCGGGATGCCCGACCCATCATCGAGCATCGTCGTACAGCGCAGGTTGCCCTCGCGTGAGGTGGCCACGTAGATGTGGTGGGCCCCAGCGTCTCGGGCATTGCGGAGCATCTCGATCACGACGTCCTCGACGCAGCGGATGTCATGCTTCGCCTGCCGGCGCTCGGCCTCGGCGACCCGTAGGCGAACATAGCCCTCGCCGAGGTTCTCCTCGACACGGAGCTGACGCTCGCCACCCATGGAGGCGACGAACGAGAGCAGGTCGTTGGCATCCGGCGCCATGGCTGGATGCTACTTGGCGACGTCGACGGCGCGGGACTCGCGGATGACCACGACACGCACCTGACCGGGATACTCCATCTCGTTCTCTATCTGCTGCGCGATGTCGTGGGCAAGGATGGTCGCCTGCGCGTCGGAGATCTTCTCGGGCTCGACCATGACGTGGAGCTCACGACCGGCCTGCATGGCATAGGTGCGCTCGACACCCTCGTGGGCGTTGGAGATCTCCTCGAGCTTCTCGAGACGCTTGATGTAGTTCTCTGCCGACTCCCTGCGCGCACCAGGACGAGCGGCGGAGATAGCATCGGCTGCCTGCACGAGAACGTCGAGAACGGAATCGGGGTCGACGTCGGCGTGGTGCGCCTCGATGGCGTGCACGATCTCGGGACGCTCGCCATAACGACGGGCGAGGTCAGCGCCGATGACGGCGTGGGGTCCCTCGACCTCGTGGTCGATGGCCTTGCCGAGGTCGTGGAGAAGACCCGCACGCTTGGCGGGTGCCTCGTCTATGCCAAGCTCAGACGCCATGATGCCGCAGAGCGCCGACACCTGGATGGAATGCTGGAGCACGTTCTGGCCGAAGGATGTGCGATAGCGAAGGGCGCCGAGCGTCTTCACGAGCTCGGGATGAAGGTCATGGATGCCCGCATCGAAGGCAGCCTGCTCGCCCGCCTCGCGAACACGCTCGTTGACGAGGTCCTCGGCCTTCTTGTAGAGCTCCTCGATGCGGGCGGGATGGATGCGCCCGTCGGCAATGAGGTTCTCGAGCGCCACGCGTGCCGTCTCGCGACGGACGGGGTCAAAGCTCGAGAGCACGACCGTCTCGGGGGTATCGTCTATGACGAGGGACACACCGGACACCTGCTCGAAAGTACGGATGTTGCGTCCCTCGCGACCGATGATGCGGCCCTTGAGATCGTCCGAGGGGATATGGACGGAGGTGACGGTGATCTCGCCCGCCTGATCGGCCGCGCAGCGCTGGATGGCCGTGGAGATGATCTCGCGGGCGGTCTTGTCGGCCTGGGCACGGACGGTCTGCTCGGACTCACGGAGGATCTGGGCCTCCTCGCGCACGCACTGGCTGCGAACGCGCTGGATGAGCTCGCCATGCGCGTCGTCCTGGGAGAGACCAGCGATGCGCTCGAGTTCCACGGACTGCTTGGCGACCATGTCATCAAGGTCGCCCTTGCGCTTGTCAAGCTGACCCTGGAGGCTGGAGAGCTTGTGCTCACGGCCGTCGAGCTGGTCGTTGCGCCGATCAAGGGACTCCTCGCGCTGCATGATGCGGTTCTCGAGGTTCTGAAGCTCGATCTTGCGCTTCTTCTCTTCTGCCTCGGAGTTCTGCTTGAGCTGAAGAATCTCCTCCTTCGCCTCGAGGACGGTCTCCTTCTTGGCGGTCTCCGCCAGACGCTCGGCCTCCGACGCGATACGGTTCGCCTCGCTCTTGGCATCTTCGAGCTGGGAATTAGCGGTCTTGAGACGAGAGTTGCTCATTCCCGCCACGATGACGTAAGCGACGACTGCACCCACCACGAGGCAGACGACGCCAATGACGAATTCCATAATGTGCTCCTCAAATGACGTTGATGTCTATGTAGTATTCAGGAGACCCTGACGCTATGCGCCAAGGAACCCGCCATGAGAGGTAAGTTCGCAACCGCCAGAACCTAAAGCAACCCGCAGATACGACCAAAGTTCGGACAAAAGGATCAGCTGGCTTCGCCAGCGGAAGAGAAAACACCTAATGGCTGAATCATCGTACGTTCGTTATGCCGTCATGTCAAACGAATCAAAGGTCACAACTGGTAAAAGGCCTTCTCCTCCACGGGAAAATCGTGGTCCGCGACTATGCAATCAGCTACCGGAGGTGACCTCGTCGAGCACCCGCCGAGCGACACGCGAGGAGATGTCCCCGGAATACCCACGACCGTATAGGAAGTGTACGATCTTCTCATAGTCGTTCTTGCCCGTAAGGCGCCGTCCCCTCGCGAGGTCGTAGGCGACATCCTCCTCGCAGACGTCTGAGAAGAAGCTCTCCGGCCACCCCCGCGACCGACTCGGCGGCGATGCCGCGCCTGCCGAGCTCGCGCTCGATCTTGAGACTTCCCCAACCCTGGCCCAGCCGAGAGCGTATGAAGACGTCGGCGTAACGCGCATCATCCACAAGGTGGCAGTCGACCGCGCGCGCGACGGCCGCCTCTATCACGGGTCGCGAGTATCCATCGAGGCCCAGCTTGTCCGCAAATCTCCTTCGAGGAGTAGTCCCGCTTCTCGACAAGTCCTACCACGCGAAATGACGCGCACCCTTGGGCGAGCTCACCCATCTGATGGACGAGTTCGTTGCGAGAGCCGGGATTGAGCCTACCCGCCTTTCTCTCCGCACGCATCTTGCGAGCGACGGAGACGGGAACGGAAAAAGACTCGTCGCCATACGTACTCGTGCTCACGGTGACGATGCCACAGGGTCTGCGCCAGCCCAAGCAGACCGCTCCCCCTTCGGGCAGGCTCACATTCCACGCGAGAGGCGGGCGAGGCTCGGGGCATGGCACTCACCTACTCCGTGATGCCGGTGTCGTCGGCGCCATCCGCGGTCTCGACAGGCTCTCCAACGCGCTCGTCACCCAGGACGAGACCGCATGCGACACGCACCTTGTGGTCGATCTCATCCATGAGGTCGGGATTGAGGCGAGGAACTCCTTCGCCGCCTCAACGACCCTGACCGAGGCGCTCGTCACCATACGTGAACCACGAGCCCGACTTGTTGACGATCTCGTAGTTGACGGCCATGTCGAGCAGCGAGCCGCTCCTTTGGAGATGCCCTTCCCGTACATGATGTCGAACTCGGCCTGCTTGAAGGGTGGTGCCACCTTGTTCTTGACGACCTTGACCTTGACCCTGTTGCCCACGGCCTCGCCGTTCACCTTGATGCTATCGATGCGACGGATGTCCATGCGCACCGATGCAAAGAACTTGAGGGCGCGACCACCAGGCGTGGTCTCGGGATTGCCGAACATGACACCGATCTTCTCGCGGAGCTGGTTGATGAAGATGCAGGTGGTGTTGGACTTGGCGAGCGACCCGGCAAGCTTGCGGAGGGCCTGGCTCATGAGGCGGGCCTGCAGGCCGACGGTGGTGTCGCCGATCTCTCCCTCGATCTCGGCGCGCGGGACGAGCGCGGCCACGGAGTCGATGACCACGACGTCTATGGCCCCGGAGCGCACGAGCATGTCGCAGATCTCGAGCGCCTGCTCCCCGGTGTCGGGCTGGGAGATGAGGACCTCGTCGATGTCCACACCGATGCGGGCCGCATAGCCTGGGTCGAGGGCATGCTCGGCGTCGATGAAGGCGACGACGCCGCCCAACGCCTGCGCCTCGGCGAGAATCTCGAGCGAAAGAGTCGTCTTGCCCGAGGATTCGGGACCGAATATCTCGACGATGCGACCACGAGGTACGCCGCCGATGCCAAGCGCCGCGTCGAGCGCGAGCGACCCGGTAGGAATCGCCTCCACCTCGAGGCTGGGACCACCGTCACCGTAGCGCATGATGGATC
>Ga0268359_12829_pt1 | contig 11126 bp, 12 predicted proteins | sample BioMet11_FD_194416 | JGI IMG/M metagenome (GOLD analysis project Ga0268359, IMG submission 194416) | Sewage microbial communities from Oakland, California, United States - Biofuel 11 (PacBio Assembly) | ecosystem: Engineered > Wastewater > Sewage > Unclassified | place: USA: California | collected...
CGAGGATCTTCTCGCCGAGGCGGCGCAGCTTGCCTCATCGCTCGAGTCGGACCTCTCGGATCTTGAACTTTCGAGCTGGTTTTCCGACGATCTCGATCACGGTGACGCAATCGTTACCGTCACGCCAGGGCAGGGAGGTCTCGAGGCCCAAGACTGGTGCGATATGCTCTTTCATATGTACCTGCGCTATTGCGAGCGGCGTGGGTGGAAGGTTACCGTCAATGATGCCCCCCAAGCGGAAGTCATCGGCATCGATCGAGCCACGTTCACCGTCTCGGGAAAGGACGCCTACGGGATGCTTCGAGCCGAGCAGGGCGTGCATCGGCTTGTGCGCATCTCGCCCACCGATGACAAGAGGCGTCGCCAGACCACCTTCGCGGGCGTTGAGGTACTACCCGTTCTGCCCGATGACATCGAGGTGGATATTGACCCATCTGACCTGCGCATCGATGTCTACCACGCGACAGGGCACGGTGGCCAGGGCGTCAACACGACCGACTCCGCAGTGCGTATCACGCATATCCCCACGGGGACCGTCGTCACCTGTCAGAACGAGCGAAGCCAGCTCCAGAACAAGGCCTTTGCCATGAAGATTCTCCGCAGCAGGCTCTACGAGCAGGAGCTTGCCAGGCGTGCTGCCGAGATTGACGAGCTGCGCGGTCCGAAGCATGACATCGGCTTCGGCAACCAGATCAGAAGCTACGTCCTCTATCCCTACCAGCTCGTCAAAGACCTTCGTACGGGCGTCGAGACGGGCAACGTCGACTCCGTTCTCTCTGATGGCGACCTCGATAAATTCATCGTCGGGTATCACAGGTGGGTGACCGGGGGAGACGTCGAGAAATGAGCGACTCCTCCTGGCGCGTAACGGTTCGCGATACGATTCTCATCATTGTGGATGTCTCCTCTTCGCCATCGGCGCGGACTGCTTTGAGATTCCCTACGGCCTTGCGGCCGGTGGCGTGACGGGTCTCGCCAACGGTCATCCATGCCGTGACCGGTCTGCCCGTCGGCCTCATGAGCATCGTCATGAACGGGATGCTCATACTCTTCGTCTTACGGCAGGGCAACCGGCGCTATCTCATGCGGACCATCGCCGGAATCGTCGTACTTGGCGTGCTCATCGATGCCGTGGCGCCCTTCGTGTCTCCGCTTGGGGAGAACGATCTCCTGCTCTGCGCCCTCTGGGGTGGCGTCATCACGGGCGTGGGCCTTGGCCTCGTGTTTCGCACGGGCGGCAACACGGGCGGCACTGACATCATCGCGCAGGTCATCTCATCAAAAACGAGCTTGCCCATGGGGACGGCCTGCATCATCGTAGACTCTGGCATCATTGCGCTTTCGGCACTGACCTTCTCGGTTGAGCAGGCACTTTATGCTGCGGTCGCCATGTACATCTGCGGAAGGGTCATTGACGCGGTGGTGGACGGTCCCCGCTCCGAACGTGCAGCCTATATCATTTCCGATAAACACGCCGAGATAGCCAACGAGATCCTCTATGCGCTCAATCGCGGTTGCACGGAGCTCCAGGCACGTGGTGTCTGGAGTGGCAACAGCCGTCCGGTGCTCTTCTGCGTGCTCGGGTCGAAGCGAGATGGGACATCTCAAGGAGATCGTCTCCGGGATTGATCCCGAGGCGATTGTGATCATCTCAGAGGTGCATGAGGTCTTCGGCGAGGGGTTCCGCCAAATCAATGGCAGGTAGCACGGGCGTTGGGCGTTTTTCGTAGGTAGCCGAGAGGATTCGCCCACGCAAACAGTGTTTTGCATCTACCATGAAGATAGCATTGGACTATGTCCGTCAACATGAGTGAGGAGTGGGAATGAAGTTCTTCATCGATACTGCCGACCTGAACGAGATCAAGGAGGCCGAGAGCTGGGGCGTGCTTTCCGGCGTCACCACCAACCCGAGCCTGTATGCCAAGACGGGTGGCAAGCTGGCTGACTTCGAGGACCACATGGTCAAGATCTGCGGGATCGTCGGCCCGGACGTGCCCGTCTCCGCCGAGTCCACGGCCGAGACGACCGACGAGATGGTGGCTGACGGCATCCGCCTCGCCGGCCTTGCCCCCAACATCGTGGTCAAGCTCCCAATCTGCGAGACCTCCCTGCCTGCGACCCACGAGCTCGCCAAGCGCGGCATCCGCGTCAACATGACGCTCGTCTTCTCGGCCACGCAGGCCATGCTCGCGGCGCGTGCTGGCGCGCGCTATGTCAGCCCGTTCGTCGGCCGCTTCGACGACATCGGTGACACCGGCACGGACCACCTGGCCGAGATCACCGAGTGCGTCAAGAACTACGACTGGGGCTACTGGGCGGACGAGGGCGGCGTCGAGATCATCTCTGCCTCCATCCGCGGGCCGCAGCATGTCGTGCAGGCCGCGCTCATGGGCGCCGACATCGTCACCGTCCCCATGTCCGCCCTCAGGAAGTGTGTCCACCACCCGCTGACCGACCGGGGCCTCGAGCTCTTCGCGGCCGACTGGGCCAAGGTCACCGCACAGGCGTAGGGAGGAATGACCAGATGACGAACGAGGAGCTCGAGAGGCGCGCGAGAGAGGTGCGCAAAGGCATCATCATTGGCACGCACGCCGCGAAGTCCGGGCACCCGGGTGGGTCGCTCTCGTCTGCGGACATCATGACCTATCTCTACTTCGAGGAGATGGACATCGATCCGAAGGACCCGAGGAAGGCCGACCGCGACCACTTCGTCCTCTCAAAGGGACACTGTGCCCCCGGTCTCTACGCAGTCCTTGCCGAGAGGGGCTTCTTCCCCAAGATCGACCTTGAGACCCTCCGCCACATCGGCTCCCGCCTCCAGGGACACCCCAACATGAACGATACCCCTGGTGTCGACATGTCCACGGGCAGCCTCGGCCAGGGCGTCTCCGCGGCCGTGGGCATGGCCCTGTCGTCCAAGACGTTTGGGCCGGAATATCGTGTCTACGCGCTTCTCGGCGACGGTGAGATCGAGGAGGGGCAGGTGTGGGAGGCCGCGATGTTTGCCGGCAACCACGCCCTCGACAACCTCTGCGTCATCGTCGACAACAACGGCCTCCAGATAGACGGCACCATCGAGGAGGTCAACTCCGCCCAGCCCATCGCCGGCAAGTTCCGTGCGTTCGGGTTCCACGTGGTCGAGGTGGCCGACGGCAGCGACTTCGACCAGCTCCGCGCTGCCTTCGCCGAGGCCCGGGCCACCAAGGGCGTGCCCACGTGCATCGTGGCCAGGACGGTCAAGGGCAAGGGCGTCTCATTCATGGAGGGCCAGGTCGGCTGGCACGGCAAGGCACCGAATGACGAGGAGTTCGCCATCGCGATGGCCGAGCTCGGGAGGGAGGGCTAGACATGACGGACGTCAGGAAGGTCGCGACGCGCGACTCATATGGTGGTGCCCTCGTGGAGCTCGGCGACGAGCACGACGACTTCGTCGTTCTCGACGCCGATTTGGCTGCGGCCACCAAGACCGGCAAGTTCAAGACCGCCCACCCGGAGCGCTTCTTCGATGTCGGCATCGCCGAGTGCGACCTCATGGGCATAGCGGCCGGCATCGCGACGACGGGTCATGTGGCGTTTGCGAGCACCTTCGCGATGTTTGCCGCGGGCCGCGCGTACGAGCAGGTCAGGAACTCCATCGGCTACCCCCATCTCGACGTGAAGATCGGCGCCACGCACGCCGGTCTCTCGGTGGGCGAGGATGGAGCCACGCACCAGTGCAACGAGGACATCGCCCTCATGCGCTCCATCCCGGGAATGACGGTGGTCGTGCCATCCGATGACATCGAGGCCCGTGCCGCGGTGCGAGCCGCCTATGAGACCCCAGGTCCGTTCTACCTCAGGTTTGGTCGCCTGGCCACGCCGGTGATCCACGGTCCGGGCTACGAGTTCGAGCTTGGCAGGGGCGTCATCGAGCGCGCTGGCTCCGACGTGACTGTCGTGGCCTGCGGCCTCATGGTTCCCGCTGCCCTCGAGGCCGCCGAGACGCTCGCCGCCAGCGGCATCGACGTCGAGGTCATCAATGCCCACACGGTCAAGCCCCTCGATGCCGACCTCATTGCGGAGTCCGCAGCCAAGACCGGGCGCGTCGTCACATGCGAGGAGCATTCCATCATGGGTGGCCTGGGCGGTGCCGTCTGCGAGGCCTTGGCCGAGCGATGCCCCGTGCCGGTGCACAGGGTGGGCGTGCGCGACGTCTTCGGGGAGTCAGGTCCCGCCATGGGACTCCTCCACAGGTACGGTCTCGACGCCGAGGGAGTCGAGCGCGCAGTGAGGGAGATCCTCGCCTAGGTGTGCCAATCAAACGATTGATGAGAGAGCCTTCCTACAGATGTGCGTCCTGTGGGGAGGCTCTGCTTTATCTGTTCAAGCATCGGAAGGTTTGGGACCGGCGTGGGTCTCTGGTACTATTAACCAGTCCATGCAACTTTGTGCAAAAGGAAAAGGAGCATCTGTGGCCAACCACTTTCGCAGCAACGAGCGACAGGGGTCGGAGGATGTGGATCTCTTCGATGAGACCACTTCCACGGTAGCATCTCAGGTGAGCGTCCCGGGCGTCGAGTCTGGCGCGGGCACCACAGGTTCCTCTGCGGCTGTCGAGGACACGAGCGCACCGCTCGAGCAGGTCCACGTCGTGACCGCGGCAGAGCCCGAGGATACCACCGCACAGCCAGGGTACCAAAGCGTGTTCGAGTCGCTGAGCGGCGCCGATGCGCCCGTGGTTTCCCGCACTGGCAATCCGACCATCTCGTTCAAAAACGTCACACTCATCTATCCGGCCCAGCCCAACAAACCAGCGCTCGAGGACGTCAGTCTCGACATCTATCCCGGAGAGTTCGTCTTTATCGTCGGACACTCCGGCTCGGGCAAGTCATCGCTTCTGCGTCTCATTACGCGCGAGCAGGTCGTTACCGCAGGCGAGGTCATTGTCGCCGGCCAGGACCTTACCAAGCTTCGTAACAAGAAGGTCCCCTATCTGCGGCGCCAAATCGGCACGGTCTACCAGGACTTCAAGCTCCTAACCGACAAGACGATCTATGAGAACGTGGCCTTTGCCCTCGAGTGCATCGGCAAGCCACGCTCCGTCATCAACGCCCAGGTTCCCGAGGTGCTTCGTCTCGTTGGCCTCGGCGAGAAGATGGACAACTATCCAGACCAGCTTTCGGGAGGCGAGCAGCAGCGCGTCTCCGTTGCCAGGGCCATGGTCAACCGTCCGCCGCTGCTCATCTGCGACGAGCCTACGGGCAACCTTGACCCAGCCATCTCGCTGGGCATCATGAAGCTGCTTGACCGAATCAATCGCAGCGGCACCACCGTAGTCATGGCAACGCATGACCGTGAGATGGTTGACTCCATGCGCAAGCGCGTCATTGCGCTCGAGGCCGGCCATGTGGTTCGCGACCAGGAGAAGGGAGGCTACGGCTATTATGGTGCCATCTAACTTCACCTACTCGCTTCGCGAGGCTAGCCACCACTTCCGCCGCAACTGGACGACGGTCCTTGGTGCCGTCGTGACCATCTTCCTTTCGCTCTTTATCATCGGCCTGTTCGTGCTGGGCTCCGCCATCCTCGAGAACATGGTCGGCTCCGTTGAGGACAGGGTGACCATCCAGGCATTCCTCTCAGACAACGCCGACCAGACCGCAGTCGACAAGCTCCAGGCCAAGATCGAGGGCTGGGACAACGTCGAGAGCGTTACCTACAAGAGCAAGGACGAGGCGCTCGAGGAGTACCGCAACACGATGTCCAACCGCAACGCAGCTGACGCCGTGGCGGCGCTCGATGGCGAGAACCCCATCCCCGCGTCGCTCGTCATCAAGCTCACCGATCCACAGCAGGTCGAGGCTACGGCAACGGCCCTTACGTCCGACTCCGACTTCATCAACGTCTGTGATGACGCCAACAACCCTACCTCATCGGTGCAGTATGGTCGAGAGACCGTCGAGAAGCTCTTCAGTGTCACGAACTACCTGCGCATCGGTGCCCTCGTGCTCGTCGTGCTTCTTACCTTCGTGGCGTTCGTGTTCATCAACAACACGATCCGTCTGGCAATTACCGCCCGGCGTCGTGAGATAGCCATCATGCGTCTTGTCGGTGCATCCAACGGCTTCATTCGCGGGCCGTTCGTGATGGAGGGTGCGCTCGAGGCTCTTATCGGCGCGCTGCTCGCGATCGTCGGGCTCAAGGCGAGCATGGACTACGCGCTGCCGAAGCTCGCCGGCAGCCTGCAGTTCCTCTCGTTCTACGTGTCCACGACGGATATCCTGGCCACCTATGGTCTGCTCGTCGTGATTGGCGTTGCCATCGGTCTGTTTGGGTCGGCTATGGCCATGAGGCGCTACCTCAAGGTCTAGCATGCGCCATCATTGCGTTCTTTTGCACTGCGGGCGGTGTGGCTCTGGCCATGCCGCCCGCAGTGCGTTTGCGGGAGCGTGGCCAGAGCCTTCGTAATCTGGGTACAGTGTGAGCAAGCTTTGTCCATGCCGTTGGGGTGCGAGGGAGGCAACATGACGCGCAAGCGATTGCATCACGGGAATCGTCGTCGTGGTTCGGGAAAGGTGCCCACGCGCCACCGTCAGGTGCTTACCGGGACGTTGCGCATCACGCGACCAGGCGTAGGCTCGGTTGAGACGCCCGAGGGCACCTTCGACCTTGCGCGTCATGGCATGCGCGAGGGGATGAACGGCGACGAGGTGCAGGTCACGCTCATGGAGGCACACGGCGGGGGTAAGGTCGCCTGCGTGCAGCTCGTGCTTCAGCGCGCCGTCACGACCTTCATCGGTCGTTATGGGCTGGCGGGACCACTCGGGGTCGTGACCCCGCTTGACGGTCGGCTCGGGCGAGACTTCTTCGTGGTGCCGGAAGATCGCTCCGCCGAGCTGCTTGGCGTGTCCGAGGATGACGTCGTGGTAGCGAGGATCACGGCCTATCCCACGCGCAGCAGCGCGGCCGTGGTTACGCTCGAAAAGCGCCTTGGCACGGCGGACGAGCTCGACGTCAACGTGGAATCGGTCATCGCCTCCTTCGGGCTTGCCACGGAGTTCTCGCCTGCGGCTCTCGAGCAGGCGGAGGCGATAGCGCCCGAAGTGGGCGAGGCGCTTGCCAAGGACCCATCCCGACGAGACCTACGCGACCTTCTCTGCGTGACCATCGATCCCGTTGACGCGCGTGATTTCGATGACGCCGTCGGTGCATCCCGTCTGGCCGAGGGTGGCTACGAACTGTGGGTGCACATCGCTGACGTGACCCACTACGTGGGCTGGGATACGCCCATAGACGACGAGGCCAAACGGCGCACCTGCTCCGTCTACCTTGTGGATCGGGTGCTTCCCATGCTGCCGGAGCGGTTGTGCAACGACGTCTGCTCGCTGCGCCCCAGCGAGAACCGTCTGACCATGAGCGTGCATATGACGCTCTCGGATGGCGGGGAGCTCGTCTCGGCCGAAGCGATGAGCTCGGTGATCAGATCCCGCGCACGTCTTTCGTACGACCAGGTCGATGCGGTGCTCGATGGTGACGCGAACGCCTCTTCGCTATCCTGCGAGGAGGGTGCCAACGACGTGGTGGTCGAGTCGCTTCGCGTTCTCGACGAGATCCGTGCCCTGCGTGAGCGCGTACGCCGCGAACGCGGTGCCATCGACTTCCAGACCGTCGAGGCCAAGGTGATTCTCGACTCTGATGGACACCCCACGGGCGTGAGCGTTCGACGCCGAACCCGTGCAACGGGTCTCATCGAGGAGGCGATGATTCTGGCCAACGAATGCGTGGCACACATGCTGGCCATGGCAAACGTGGAGACCGCCTATCGCGTGCACGAGCGACCCGCGCCCGAAGACCTGCGTCAGACCGTGCAGCCCCTTCGCGAGCTCGGACTTCTCGAAGGCGGTGCAACCAGCCGCTTCGTAGCCGGTGAACCCTCCGCCCTGCAGGATGTCCTCGATGCCGCACGAGGTGGGACAGGTGAGTACCTTTCCAATGCGCTGCTGCTCAGAGCCCAGAAGCGAGCCATCTATCAACCTCGCAGCAGCGGCCACTACGCCTTGGGGGCACAGGCCTACTGCCATTTCACCTCGCCCATTCGTCGCTATCCCGATGACCTCGTCCATCGTGCGCTCAAGGCGCATCTCGCGGGAAGGGACGGGGCCCCCGCGATGACCGCCGTTATGAGGCGTCTTCCCCAGCTTTGTCGTGATGCGTCCTCGATGGAGCGTACGGCCGATGCGGCGTCGCGCGCCTCGCAGAGCATCAAGATGGCAGAGCTCTTCTCGACGAAGGTGGGGCAGTGCTATGCGGGTGTCGTCACAGGCTGCGAGAGATTCGGCCTTTTCGTCATGCTTGAGGACACCTGTGCCGAGGGACTGCTCCCCGTTCGCGCGTTGGGCGAGCGGTGGCTCTCATACGACGATGCGCGCATGACCCTTACCGAGGAGTCGACGGGAGAGACGTGGCGTCTCGGCCAGCGGGTCATGGTGGAGGTGGCGGGCGTTGACGTGCCACGCGGGCGGATCGATTTCCGCCTACACGAGACCGCATGACCGCATGACGTCCCTCGCATGGGGGATAATGAATCACGTGAACGTACGGGCGCGGCGCAGGCCGCGATAGGGGGAACATGGAACGTACCAGCATGACCGATGAGCTCGAGCGCGCCGAGGGCATGATCGTCCAAGGCCAGGACGAGGCTGCACGCGACCTTCTTGCGAGGCTCGCCGAGGATGTCGAGGAGTACGTGGACAAGAACTGCGTTCCCACCGAGGAGGCTCAGTGGTTCAGCTTTCCCACGCTCTTCGAGCGTCTTGCCTACCGCCGGGTGGAGCAGGACCCTCGCGAGCTGCATGACGTTGGCGAGCCTTTCGACCGCCTCTACGCCGACCTCGCGCTCGCCTGTGTGCGTACGAGCGACTACTCTGCCGCCGCCGAGGCTCTCAAGAGTGCGGTGCGCTGGAATCCCATGGGATGCGGCTATCGTCTTGACCTTGCGGACCTCTTCAAGGTAGAGGGCAACATGCAGGAGTACCTGGCACTCACCTACAGCGTCTTCGAGAGGGCGAGCGAGGCCCGTCATCTCGTGCGCGCCTTCGTGAACTTTGCGGGATGGTTCGGGGTTTCCGAGAAGCCCCGCGCCGCTGCGGCCGCCCTGCGCGCTGCGAGACGCCTGGACGTAAGTGATTCTGCGCTCACGGCGGCACTCGACCAGGCATCCGGTTCCGAGAGCGACCCCGATGGCGTGACCGATGAGGAGACCACGCGGATTCTTGCCGAGGAGGGCCTTCCCGACGGGGCCAATGCCGAGGTGGCAATCTGTCTTCTCATGTGCGCGACCGATGCGGCCACTGCCGGTGACCGGCTCGTGGCCACCGAGCTCACGGTGCGCGCACGCGACCTCGTGGGCGATGATGCGGCGACAACACTCATCAAGCTCATCCGACAGACGCAGGCAGAGGAGGACGGTGACCCCCATGGCAGATAGACGGGCGCGTCCCGACAAGAAGACCATCTCGCGCAATCGCACGGCCAGACACGAGTACTTCATCGACGAGACCTTCGAGGCGGGCATCGAGCTTACGGGAACCGAGGTCAAGAGCATCCGCGAGCGTGCATGCCAGATCACGGATGCCTTCGTGCTCGTGAGGGGTGGCGAGGCCTGGCTTCACGGCGTTCACATCCACCCCTACTCCAACGGGGGCGTCTGGAACGTGGACCCAGACCGCAAGAGGCGGCTGCTCCTGCATCGCCAGCAGATCGATTACCTCGATAGCAAGCTGCGTCTGAAGGGCATGGCGATCATTCCGCTCGAGATGTATTTCGACGAGCACAATCGCGTGAAGCTTTGCTTAGGGCTTGCTCGGGGCAAGAAGCTCTACGACAAGCGAGATGACATGGCGCGTCGAGACGTGGACCGCGAGATACAGCGTGCGCTCAAGGACCGTAGCCGTTAGGGACGTGTCCTGTGGATGTGGAAGACGGATGCGAAACCGAAGGAAATTGATATATTGTATATGGCATCATGATTGATGACAGGGGAGGGGATGGATGGACACGACGGCGCTCTTTAGGTTTACGAGTGGGCTCTACGTGGTCTCCTCGGATGCCGACGGTGAGGTTGGTGCCTGCATCATCAACACCGGCTTGCAGCTCACGAGCAATCCGTTGCAGGTAGAGGTCGTGATCAACAAGCAAAACCATACCGAGCGGGTTATTGAGAGAGCGGGTCACTTTGCGCTCACGGTAATTACCGAGAAGGCCGACATGCCCTACATCGGCCGCTTCGGTTTCAGGAGTTCCGCCACCTTTGACAAGTTCGAGGGATGGAAAACCATGCGTACCGTGCTTGGCGATCCATACACCCCCGAATGCGCGGCCGCGGTCATCGCCTGCGATGTGGTGAAGTCGCTCGACGTCGGAACGCACGTGATTTTCGTAGGTGAGCTCAAGGATGCCGAGGTGCTCTCAAGCGACGAGCCGATGACATATGCGTACTATCACTCGGTGCTCAAGGGCAAGACACCCCCAAAGGCATCGAGCTACGTGGGGTAGGTACGACCGACACGTGGAGGCGACCCGCACATGCGGGGCCACATAGGAGAGGAAGTTTTCATGGCTGATGAGAAGAAGACCTACAAGTTCGTGTGCACCGTCTGCGGTTATGAGGTCGAGGTTGATACCCCCGAACTTCCCGAGGACTTCGTCTGTCCCGTCTGCGGCGTGGGACCAGACATGTTCGAGAAGGTCGAGGACTAGAACCGCCACACATGGGCAGGCCGACGGCGCGAGACCAAGGGACGACCTCTCGACTGGGCTAGCTTAGAGGCAGTTCCGATAGTAGTAGATGGCGATCTGTGTCCTGTTGCGCAGTCCGAGCTTGGCGAGAATCGCGCTGATGTGGTTTCTCACCGTACCGTCGGAGAGGAACATCTTGGCCGCGATCTCGGAGTTATCGAAGCCGTCGGCCACCATGCGGACCACCTCGCGCTCACGTTCCGAAAGGCACTCCAAAGCCGCCAGTTCCTTGGAATGGGCCGTCTTGCGCGTGGGTTGGCCGAGGGCGGCGGCCCGCTCGAGCACCTCGCTCTCGAGAACGCGCTGTCCGGCCATTACGGCACGGAGGGCGGGGGCAATCGTGGACACGT
>Ga0268359_11230_pt1 | contig 11118 bp, 12 predicted proteins | sample BioMet11_FD_194416 | JGI IMG/M metagenome (GOLD analysis project Ga0268359, IMG submission 194416) | Sewage microbial communities from Oakland, California, United States - Biofuel 11 (PacBio Assembly) | ecosystem: Engineered > Wastewater > Sewage > Unclassified | place: USA: California | collected...
ACACGCCGCCCTCGATGAGGCAGTCCCCGTTGGGGTGGGCGCTGATCGACCAGCACTCCCCTACGGGGTCCATCGGGAATCCTCGTAGCCGAACTCGGTTTCGAGCTTGCGTCCCCCGCCCAGATCTTCTCGACGAAGGACCGGCCTTGGAAACATGATGCTTTCGCGGGTTACCGTCTGCTGTCATGACCCATCTCCCCAGGCGCCGGCCCAACCATACGAACCACAGTATGAAGCAACGCGCCCTCGAGGGGGGCCGTTGTCCTATAAATGACCCCGTGGCCGCGCCCGAGGGGGAGACGTGCGGCCACGGGGTCTCGACTTCGCGCTAGGCGTTAAGCCGCTCGTACAGGTCGATAAAGTCGAGCGCAATCACGCGGAATGTCTCGGCCTGGATGAGCTGATCTTCGGAGTGGACGAGAAGAAGCGATACGTGGATGCTGCCGATGGTGGCGGCGTCCCTCCTGGAGAAGCCCCATGTGGACCTCATGGCCCTGGAGATAGGCCTCGTTTCCCTCCTCGACGAGCTTGCGCGCCTCGTCGAGTCTGCCGTCCCTTGCAATCTCGATCGCCTTGATGTAGTTGGACTTGGCCATGCCGACGGAGGCGATGATCTGGAAGCACGCCTCCTCCATCGGGCCCATGTCGTCATCAAGCCCGGCTGGTCGGTGTCTGCCATGGCGTACCTCCTAGGCGTTGATGGCGGCGATGGCGTCGGCGATGATCTTCTTGGCGTTCATGCGGCCGTAGTCTGCCATGGCGATGACGACCACGGGTATCTTGCCGTCCACGGCCTGACCGCATCATCCTTGGCATAGGAGATCTGAGGCCCGAGCATGAGGATGTCGAAGCCGTCGATCTTCTCGAGGGCCTTGGCGAGGGGGTTGGCCTCGATGGTTGCGTCGAGGCCCTGGGCCGCAGCCTCCTTGCGCATCTTCTGGACGAGCAGACTGGTCGACATTCCGGCGTTGCAGGCAAGCATGATCCTCATGACGAACACGTTCCTCTCTGCGCTCTGCGCTGACTGGCATCTCGCGCCACTTCCTTGCGAACGGTCTCGGGGACCGGGAATGCGGTGGGGCGGCCGGTCGGATTCCGGCCGCCCCGTTGGTGCAATGATACGACGTGCGATGACGCTACTCCTCGACGGCGTTCTCGAGCTGCCTGGCCTGAACCTTCTCGGAGATCTTCATGAAGGGCAGGTAGATGGCCATGGACAGTGCGACCTCGACGACCTGCCAGATGACGGCGCGGAAGTCGCCGGCAGTGGCGAGGAAGCCCGAGATGAAGACCGGGGTGGTCCAGGGAACCAGGACCACGCAGGGGCTGATGAGACCTGCGCAGGTAAGACCGTAGGTCGCGGCGATGAGGATGTCGGGGATGAGGACGAACGGGATGATCAGGGGCAGGTTGTACACGATGGGATAGCCGTAGATGACCGGCTCGTTGATGTTGAAGATGCCCGGCAGGACGGAGAGCTTGGCGATGTCACGAGACGCCTTGTTCTTGGAGAACAGGAACGTGTCGGCGAGGAGCATGAGCGTGCAGCCCGAGCCACCGATGAGGGCGAAGGTGTTGATAATCTGCATGTTCATGTAGTGGTCTGCGGGGATGGTGCCACCGGCGGCGAAGGTGGCCATGTTGTCGACGATGAGGATGGTGAGGATGGGCTCAGCAAGGACGCCGGAGATGGTGGACTGGTGGATGCCGAGGCAGAAGAGCAGGTTCGCGAAGGTGTAGATGATGATGACGGCAAGCGGGCCGGAGTTCATGACGTCCTTGAGCGGTGCGGTGACGCCGGCGGCGATGAGGGCGAGCAGGTTGGTGTCGAAGAGGTTGTAGAGCAGAGCGGACGCCAAGGCCATGATCGAGAGCGTGATGAGCATCGGGAACATGACGTTGAAGGAGTCGGCGACCGCGGGGGGGCACGCCCTCGCCGAGGTTGACCTTGAGCTTCTCGACGCCCGAGAGCTTGATGAAGATGGTGGTGGCGATAAGGCCGATGATGATGGCCGCGAAGAGGCCGTTGATGCCCGTGCTGGTGGTGAGGAACGCACCCTTGACGTCTGCGGTGGCCTTTGTCGTCGCGTCGATGGTGACGGTGACGGTCTGGGGCATCATGATGACGAGAGAGACAATCCCCACGACCACGCAGGCGATCTGGTCATCAAAGCGCTTGTTCCTGGCGAAGCAGTACCCGACGAGCCCGGCAAGGAGGATCGCCGAGAAGCTGATCGTGCCGAGCGTGATCGCGTTTCCCCAGTACTGCACGGAAACGAGCGCGTCGCCCGCGAGGAACAGCGGGAACACGACGTTGTTGATAAGGACCGCGATACCGGCGAGGATGAAGACCGGGGTCATCGTGGCGAATGCGTCACGGAGCGACCTCAGATGAACCTGATTGCCGATCTTGGCCGAAACCTCGGCGAACTTGTCGAGAAACGGCGATGCCTTTTCTTCCATTGCTTTTTCTCCCTCCGACATTTTACAGACTAGCTATGCGTGGACGAGCTATTCGACCACATGCGAAGTGGCTGTGCGCATCAGCCACTCGGCAGACTTCTTGAACCGCCTGCTGTAGCCGTCGGAGAGGTTGACCTCGACGAAGCCGTAGCGGTTCTTGTACGCGTTGTTCCAGGACCAGCAATCGATGACACCCCAGTAGTGGTAGCCACGGCACTTGGCGCCGTCCTCGATCGCCTTTGCGATCCACTGGAGGTGCTGACGGACGAAATCGACGCGGTAGTCGTCCTGGATGGTTCCATCGGCATCCTTGAAGGCGTCCTCGCCCTCGATCCCGATGCCGTTCTCGGAGACATACCACTCGAGGTCGGGATAGCCGTCACGCATGGTCATGGCGAAGTCGTAGATGCCCTTGGGATAAATCTCCCAGCCGCGCGACTCGTTCATGACGGCATCGGTCCAGACGTACTCGTCGGCAAAGACCGGGCTGCCGCTCTCGTCGGTGTCCCGAGAGGGCGCCTGGACACGCTCGGGATGGTAGTAGTTGAACCCAAGCCAGTCGACGATGCCCTGGGAGAGGATCTCCTCGTCACCCGTACGGCGGGGCAGGACGACGCCGCGCTGCTCGAGGGTGGTGATGACGTCCTCGGGCAGGCTGCCCTTGGCCACGAGGTCGAGCCACCAGAGGTTGTCGATCCCGTCGACCATCCGGACGGCCTCGAGGTCGGCTGCCGACGGATTCTCTCTGGTGTAGGGAGGCGTGAAGCAGTTGATGAGGCCGATCTTCGCGTCGGCACGCACGATGCCCGCAGATTTCGCGCGGCGAAACTCGCCCGTGGCAAGCGCGTGGGCGATCGAGATGTTGTACTGCACGGTGCAGGCGCGAGAGAAGTCGCGCACGAAGGGATACCAACCCCCCGTGGTGTAACGCTGCTGCGGCTCGACGATGGGCTCGTTGAACGTGAACCAGTAGGCGACTTCGGATCCAAACTCGCCAAAGGCGGTGCGGGCGTAGTTGGCATAGGCCTCAACGACCTCGCGGTTCTCCCAACCACCGCGACGGAAGAGGTGGGTCGGCATGTCAAAGTGGTAGAGGTTCACGAAGGTGGTGAGGCCCGCCTCGGCCGCCGCCGAGAAGATCTCGTGATAGTAGCGCGCACCCTCCTTGTTGAGCTGCCCGTCCAGGGTCATGAGCCGCGACCACTGGATGGACGTGCGCCATGACGTGAGCCCAAGCTTGCGCAGGGTCTGGAAGTCCTCCTTGTATCGAGCGGTGAAGTCGTTGCCCGCGTAGGAACCCACACGATTGTGGAAGTCCTCGATGCGCTCGTTTGACCAGGTGTCCCAGATGTTCTCGACCTTACCGAAACGCTGCCAGGCGCCCTCGGTCTGTGGACCCGACATGGCCGCGCCAAAGAAGAAGTCCTGCGGAAGCTTGCTAGAGCCCATCCGTCTCTCCCTTTCCCTACACTCCGGCGTAGGCCGGTCTTTGCGTATCTAAAAGACATGTCTTTTATATACGCCATACATGTCTAATTGTTAATATACACATTCTATCTGTAATATCAAGGTCTTTTTGTGTGAGAGGGATTATTTCTCGTGGAAACGCGAGAATGTGTCTCGATAGAGAAGAGGGAGGCGCCCCATGCTCAAGTACGAGACCGTTGCCGACGACATCCGCATACGCATCGCAGCCGGTGAGTTCAAGCCAAACGAACAGCTGCCCACCACCGACGAACTCTGCGAGCACTACGACGTCAGCAAGATCACCATCAAGAAGGCCATGGACGAGCTCACCCTCCATGGCCTGGTGGCACGTCGTCGCGGGTCGGGCTCCTTCGTGAAGGGTCTTGTCGACACGAACTTCCGCAAGGGTTCGGGTTGGAACATGTCAAGCCAGATGACGGGCTTCAAGTCCGAGCACGAGGCGCGCGGCGAGAAGGTCGAGACGACCGTATACGACTTCTCCGTGGTGCATCCCGACGAGGAGGTCGCCGAGGCGCTCGGCATGGAGCCTGACGAGTTTGCCTATCACGTGTGCCGCGTCCGCTCGGCCAATGGCGTGCCCCATGTGATCGAATACACCTACATGCCCATAAAGATCATTCCCGGCCTGCGCGAGAAGCACGTGGCCGACTCCATCTACGACTACATCGAAGGCGAGCTCGGACTCAAGATCGGCAGCGCCCACCGCATCATACGCGCAGTGCTGCCAACCGAGGATGAATGCGAACGCCTCCACGTCGAGCCGGACACGCCGCTCCTCGAGATCAAGAGCGTGGGTTTTCTCGATGACGGCGTACCGTTCGAGTACTCCATCCCACGTCATGCCCAGGACTACGAGTTCTTCAGCATCAGCATCCACTAGGGGGCGGCATGTTTCTTGCCATAGACGTAGGCAACACCCAGGGCACGCTCGGTCTCTACGACGAGACAGGCACCATGCGCCACGGCTGGCGCATGGCCACCACCGCATCCGACACCTCCGACACGCTCCGCTCGCGTCTTGGCGGCTACCTGCATATGGACGGCTTTGACTACGCGGACGTCACCGAGGCTGGTGTCGCCTGCGTCGTGCCCACGCTCTCGCGCGCATGGGACCGCTGCCTCACCGAGGTCCTCGGCCATGCGCCGCTCATGGTCCTCCCGGGCGACGATTACGGCATGGAGATCCGAATGCCCAATCCGCGCAGCCTGGGGGCCGACCGCATCGCCAATGCCATTGCCGCCCGCGCAGACTATGGCGCGCCGGTCATCGTCGTCGACTTCGGGACGGCCACGAACATCGACGTGGTCGATGCGACGGGAGCCTACCGCGGCGGCACCATCTCGCCAGGTCTCATGGTTTCTGCCGCGGCGCTCTTCGATCGTGCCGCGAAGCTCTCGGACGTCCCCATCGAGGCGCCCGCGCACGTCCTTGGCGACACCACCGAGACGGCCGTTCAATCGGGCCTCGTGATCGGTGCTGCGGCACAGGTCGAAGGCCTTGTCGCGCGCATCAAGACGGAGCTGGGCATCGAGTCTGCCCCGGTCGTGGGCACAGGCGGTCTCGCCCGCACCGTGAGCCATGCGACGGATGTCTTCTGCCGGGTCGACCCCGACCTCACGCTACGCGGCATCCGCGACATCTGGCTGCGCGTCAACGCCCGCTAGCGACAGGGACCCGTCTCACTCGGCCGCACGAATGCTGGCCTGCTCGGGCGCGATCTCGATTTCGCCGCCAAGGGAGGTGCGCACCGTCGCGTGGCCCCATACGTCGATGCCGGCAAGCCTACCTCGGCAGAACACGCGACCGTTGGGATAGACGACCTCGACGTCGGCATCCATGAGGGCGAGTGCGTCGTAGTAGTCAGCGAGAATCGGTCCCAGCGGCGTGGCCCCCGGTCCTGCGGCGGAAATCCCCGCCGCCCATGCGTCGACACGAGCGACGATACCTGCCGCCATCGCCTCGCCAAGCTCCTCGGCGGAAGGCAGCGCGACCCCTTCGACGGGAGAGAGGTCCACCGAGGCGTCGCACACCACGAACATGCCCCCACCGTAGCCCGCACACGTCTGTATGGTGACGACCGTCCCGCCGGCACCGCACGCGCCGTACGGCCATGCAACACCTACGCCCACGGCACCCATCCCAAGAAGCACGTCACGTACGCCAAGGGAGCATGCGTGCGGAACGGCCATGAGAAACGCCATCCCCACCGCAGGTCTCAGCACGATGGCGACATCGAGGACACCGTTCGTCTCCCGCACCCGAAACGTACCATGAGGTGCGCCGTCCTGGCCCGCAGTGCGCAGGTCGTCAAGGAGCGTCGTTCCTACTCCCACGAAATCTCCCCGAGCTCAGCCATCACGTGGCCGACGCGCTTCTCGCGCGGCGTGACCCGTATGCCGGCGTGAACGAGAAAACGCTCGGGATCATGCATGAGGTCTTCCATGGGAATGATCACGAAGTCGCGCTCACCGAGGTGCGAGTGCGGGAGCGTGAGTCGGGCACCTGCGTGCTCCTCGCCCTCGACCCACAGAAGGTCGCAGTCGATCGTACGAGGTCCATGGCCCTTTTCCTTGGGGTCGCGCACGCGGCCGAGCTCGTCTTCCACCTCGAGGAGCTTCTGCACGAGGACGAGGGGGTGAAGCTCGGAGCGAATCTCCGCCACGGCATTGGCGACAGGCGTCGCAACCCCATAGGCGGGTTCCGACTCGTATGCATGGCTCACCGACACCACGCAGGTGAGAGGGATGTCATCGATGAGGCGAACGGCACGGGCAAGGTAGTCCATGCGGTCACCCACGTTGGAGCCAAGCCCCACGAAGCCCTGACGCACATCCTTCTGGGCGACGGCCCAGTATGAGTTGATGGCCTGCGCACAACCCGCAACATCATGGACGCGCAGGATGCGGGCACCGTTCTCTATCGCGGCAATGCAGACGCCCTGCGTCGCGGCATCGCGTGCGTTGGCATCGGCCACGCCGGAGACCGCACCTACGAAGCGCTTGCGCGAGACGGCGCAGAGCAGAGGGTAGCCCATCGAGACCATCGAGCGAGTGGCTCGCTGAATGACGACGTCCTCGTCGGCGAACTTGTCGAAGCCGGGACCGGGATCGATGCAGATGCGATCATGGGCCACACCCGCACGCATGAGGTCACGAGCCTGGTCGCCGAGGAAGCCCATGATCTGTCGCATGATGGGTGCCTGGTCAGGCAGGGTAAAGCGGTGCTGCGAGGTATTCGTTCTGGTAACGGCCTCACGGGCGGGACGGGAGTCGTCGAGTTGCACCTGTCGACGGGGCGGACGCGTACCCAAGCCACCCTTGTCCCAATGCATGACGACACAGCCGCAGTTGGTGTCGGCAGCAACCTTCATCATGGCAGGATCGGTGAAGCCCTCCACGTCATTGACGATGGATGCGCCAAGGCGCATGCACATCTTGGCAACGTCGGCATGGCGCGTGTCCACGGAGACGACCGCACCCGATGCAACGAGCGCACGCACGACGGGCACGACGCGTCCCGCCTCCTCGTTCGAGGAAACGGGTGTGTAGCCAGGACGCGTGGACTCGCCGCCCACGTCGATGATGTCGGCTCCCTCGTCGAGCATCTCGCGACCGCAGGCGATGGCTGCCTTCACGTCGAAGTTCTCCCCACCATCGGAGAAGGAGTCGGGCGTAACGTTGAGAATTCCCATGATGCGAGGACGCGCGAGCGAGATCTCGTGCGAGCCGCATTGCCACGTTGCATAGTTCTCCCTGAGCACCTTCATCGACCTCCTGCGCCGGACACGTAGGTAACGTTCCTATTGTAACGAGTACGCGGGCATTCTCCGCTATCACGGCAAAGGGGCCCAAACCTGCAGAATGGGATGAACCCTCGCGGGTCAGAAATCAAAGGCCTCCGAGATGTCGCAGGCGCACACGAGGTTCGCGGCGGCATCCTGCGGAGTGGGTTGGAGGTTGCAGACCACGAGGTCATCCCCTCGGAAGTACTGCACGAGACCCGCGGCAGGATACACCACAAGCGAGGTGCCTCCGATGACCAGCAGGTCACAGCTCGCGATCGCCTCCATGGCGGCGACGAGGTCCCTCTCGTTGAGAGACTCCTCGTACAGCACGACGTCTGGTTTCACGGCACCGCCGCACCGCCCGCACCGCGGCACCCCCTCGGAAGCGAGGACCCACTCCTGCGAATAGACGGCCCCACATCTCTGGCAGACGTTGCGATGCGTGGATCCATGCAGCTCGATCACGCGCTTGGAGCCGGCGGCCTGGTGAAGGCCGTCGATGTTCTGCGTGACCACGGCCGCAAGCTTGCCCGCGGCCTCGAGCTCGGCAAGCTTGTAATGACAGCGGTTGGGCTTGGCGTCGGGTACGCACATCACATGACGATAGAAGTCGAAGAACTCCTCTGGGTGGGAGACGTAGAAGGAGTGCGAGAGCATCGTCTCGGGCGCATAGGTGTATCCGCGCTGGTTGTAGAGGCCGTTGAGACTGCGGAAGTCAGGGATGCCGCTTGCCGTGGAGACGCCCGCACCACCGAAGAAGGCCACCCTGCCAGCCTTGTCCACGCGTCTTTTGAGTTCCGCTGCCGCCTCGACGGGGCTGGTAATCGTCATGGTCATGCACGCCTCCCTGCCGTAACCCACGCACGAATTCATGGTACCGCCGCAGATTCGTGGCTCGCTCGCAGTTTTCGCAGACGGAAGACGGGCATAACTACCTCATCACGACATAGGAGCAAAGTCCATGGGTCGAGCGCATCGCGCGCGTCGGAAGGAGGCAACCATGGAGGGTCTGGGAAACAACGTACGTGACTGTGCCCTGGTTTTTGAGGGTGGTGGGTACCGCGCGAGCTACACGGCGGGTATCGCCCGCGTCCTTCTCGAGCAGGGCATCAGCTTTGGCTATGTCTGCGGCGTCTCCGCCGGTGCAAGCCACACCGTTGACTACGTCTCGCGCGACCTCAGGCGCACGCGCATGGCGTTTCTCGGATGCGATGGCGCCGAGAAGACGGGTGGCGTGCGATCCCTGCTGAGCGGAAAGGGATATTTCAACGCCGACTATCTCTACGAGGGCGCCATGCTCGACGGGTTCATGCCCTTCGACTGGGATGCCTTCGTGGCCAACCCCGCCCGCATCCGCATCCAGGCATTCGAACGCGACACGGGTCGGACCGTCACCTGGACAAAGGACGACATGCCCACGGCGATGGACATGATGGACAGGGTCCGCGCCAGCTCCACGCTGCCCGGAGCCATGAAGCCGCTGCCCGTGGACGGCTCCGTGTACTACGACGGTGGACTCGGCACGGGCGCGGGCATCCCCATCCACCTGGCCGAGGACGACGGCTTCGAGAAGTTCGTCTTCGTGGCGACACGTCCTCGCGGCTACCGCAAGCCCGAGCCATCGAGATACGACGTCACGCTCTTCCAGCGCATCGCCCGCGACTATCCCTACCTGAGAAACGCCCTGCTCACACGCTGGAAGCGCTATAACGTCGCACTCGATCACATAGACGAGCTCGAACGCGCCGGGCGCTGTCTGGCCATCTATCCGGACGAGATGCCCGTCGAGAACGGCACCGTCAACAAGCATAGGCTGCTCGCGTCATACACCATGGGCCACGAGCAGGGCGAGAGGGACCTTCCCCTGGTGCGTGAGTTTGTCTTCGGCTCCGCCGAGGGAGGCCCGCACCGCACGAGCGGAGAAATCTCACGGCTCGTATCGGAGGCAGATGGGTCAGAATCCAAAGGCAACTACATCACCATAGGATAGGGAGCCGCACATGGCTGACAGACGCGAACTCAGGCTTGTCTCGTGGAACGTCAACGGGCTTCGGGCCGTGCTCAAGAAGGAACCCGGGTTTGTCGAGATAGCCGAGGGACTGGGAGCCGACGTCATTGCCGTCCAGGAGACCAAGCTGCAGGATGGCCAGGTCAAGCTCGATCTGCCCGGTTACGTGCAGACCTGGAGCTACGCCGAGCGTAGGGGCTACTCGGGTACCGCGGTCTTCTCGCGCGAGAAGCCGCTCCAGGTGGTACGACGCATCGACTGCCCCGCGGCCGACGACGAGGGGCGCATGTGTGCGCTTGAGTTTCCCACGTACTGGTTCGTGTGCGCCTACGTGCCCAACGCGCAGCCCGAGCTCAAACGCATCGAGACGCGCCTTGCGTGGGACGAGGGCTTTCGCGGTTTCCTCACCGGGCTCGCCAAAGAGAAGACCGTCGTGGCCTGCGGCGACTTCAACGTGGCCCACGAGGAGATCGACCTTCGCAATCCCAGTGCCAACCGCGGAAACGCCGGTTTCTCCGATGAGGAGCGGGAGAGCTTTGGCAGGCTTCTCGATGCGGGCTTCGTGGACACGTTCCGTCGGCTGCATCCAACCCAGACCGAGGCCTACAGCTGGTGGAGCTACCGCATGCGTGCCCGCGCCAACAACGCTGGCTGGCGCATCGACTACTTCCTCGTGTCGCAAGACGCAGCCGCGGACGTGACAAGCGCCTCGATACTCAGCGAGGTACCAGGCTCCGACCACTGCCCCGTCGAGCTCACGATCAGACTCTAGGGGGAGCTCGCATGGACGTTGCCTACCTACTCACGCTCCAAGGTCTTCGCGAGGCACTCGGAGGTGGGGTCGAGGAGGCGTTCGTCATCCTCTCCTCGGGCCTGCTCGCAGTGGCATTTGCCGTCGCACTCCTCGTCTACTGGCTCGTCGACAAGCGACAGGGGCTTTGCCTGCTCTTCTCATACTCGGCGGGCGGCATCATCAATCAGACGATCAAGAACACCCTGTGCGTGTATCGTCCATGGATCCGCGACGCACGCATCACACCCTCTGCGACCGCGATGGCCAGCGCCACCGACTACTCGTTTCCGAGCGGCCACACGCAAACGGCCGTGAGCGTCCTCGGTGGACTCGCATGGTTTCAGCGACACGAGCACAGGGGCGTGACGGTGGCATGCGTGATCGCATGCGTGATCGTGGCCTTCTCTCGCACCTACCTCGGCGTGCATACGCCACAGGACGTAGTCGTCGCGGCACTTGTGGGAATCGTCGGTCTGTGGGTGGCCGACCACACGCTCACCTGGGTTGACACCAAGCCTGCGCGCGACGTCGTGGTGCTCCTTGCGGGTCTTGCCATCGGCCTTGCGTTCGTGCTCTACCTC